>Ga0115004_10000932_pt1 | contig 23313 bp, 23 predicted proteins | sample ArcticOcean_MG_C_10_FD_88737 | JGI IMG/M metagenome (GOLD analysis project Ga0115004, IMG submission 88737) | Marine microbial communities from western Arctic Ocean - ArcticOcean_MG_CB11_90 | ecosystem: Environmental > Aquatic > Marine > Oceanic | place: Arctic Ocean: Canada Basin | collected... | reverse complement strand
CTCTAAATCTTCTTTGCTTGATTTACCAAAAAGAACCTTTGAAGCCCTAATTGAATTATTTAAATCCTGTTCTCCATGAACCATTATAGTTACAACTTCGGCAATTTTATTTTGAAGTACTCTTCTTGCTTTGTCTTTATTATGTTCTTGTATTAAATCTTCGGCTTTATCTTTTGAAAGAAAAGTGAAAACTTTAATATAACTAATAGCATCTTCGTCAGTTATATTAAGCCAATATTGATAGAATTTATAAACTGAGGTTTTATTTTTATCAAGCCAAATATTACCTCCCTCTGACTTACCAAACTTAGATCCATCTGATTTTTTAATTAACGGACATGTCATAGCGTAAGCCTTTTTATTTTCTTTTCTTCTAATAAGTTCAGTTCCAGTAGTAATATTACCCCATTGGTCACTCCCACCCATTTGAAGTAGACAGTTCATCTCTTTGAATAAGTATAAAAAATCATATCCTTGGATAAGTTGATAAGTGAATTCAGTAAATGACATTCCTTGAGTTGTATCTTTTGAAATTCTTTTTTTAACAGATTCTTTTGCCATCATATAATTTACAGTTATATGTTTTCCTATATCTCTTGAAAAATCAATAATCGAAAACTTACTCATCCAATCATAATTATTAACAAGTACAGCTTTATTAGATATGTTTGACTTAAAATCTAGAAACTTTTCAAACTGTAGCTTTAATTTCTTTTCATTGTACTTTAAAATTTTCTTATCAAGTAAATTTCTTTCATCAGACTTTCCCGATGGATCACCTATCATTCCTGTTGCCCCACCTAATAAAACTATCGGAGTATGACCTGCATTTTGAAAATGTTTTAATATAAATATTGGGACTAGACTTCCAATGTGAAGTGAGTCAGATGTTGGGTCAAATCCAACATATCCAATTGTTTTATTTTTTGATAAGTGTTCTTCTGTTCCAGGTATTACATCATGTAACATACCTCTCCACTTTAATTCTTTTATAAATTCTTTCATCATTTAATATTTTTTAAACTATCTATAGATCTAGTAATCTTTTTTTTAACACCAGAGTAGATTTCAAAATGAATCTTAGGATTTTTTGAGTAATAAAGCTCACTCTCATAAAACTGTATACTATCTATATCATACTTTTTATAAATCAATTCATCACTCAAAAGATTATTATCAATCTCTAATTCATAACCACTTGAAGCATTCAAAATCATAATATCAAAAATAATACTTTCCATTTTTTCTTTACTTATAAGATTCTCTGGAATTTCAGAGTAACATCCTATCACCAAAATAAAAAATATCATACATTTTTTCATCTTTTGAAAGTTAATTTTTTTCCCAAAGGAATTGGATTTATTTTACCTTCATCATATGCAATTTTCCCATTAATTACTGTTTTATTTATTGAATGATCAAATTTAACTCCTTCAAATGGAGACCAACCACATTTATATAATAACGAATCTTTTGTAACTAAGGTAGGGGTGTTGGTGTCAATAATAACAATATCTGCATAGTAACCCTCTCTTAAAAATCCTCTTTTATTTATTTCAAAAATAATTGAAGGATTATGAGAAATTTTTTCAACAATTTTTTCAATTGATACTCCATATTTTTCACAATTTTGAAGAAGAGATAATATTGTATGTTGAACCATCGGGCCTCCAGAGGGACAATTTAAATACTTATTATTTTTTTCTTCCTCGGTATGAGGTGCATGATCTGAAGCTATAATATCTATTTTATCATCTTTAATTGCTTTCCATAGAGCATCCTTATCGCTTTGTGTTTTTATCGCTGGATTCCATTTAATTCTTGAACCCATTTCTTTATAATCCTTATCGGTGAACCATAGATGATGAGCACAAACTTCAGCAGTAATATTTTTATCTTTTACTTGAGCTGTATTATCAAATAAGCTTAGCTCCTTCGCAGTTGAAATATGAAATACATTTAATCTAGCACCAGTTTTTTTTGCCAATTTAACTGCAAATTGTGAGCTTTTGAAACATGCCTTTTCACTTCTTATTTTTGGATGAATTTCCATTGGAATATCCTTATCGTACAAATCAATAAAATAATCAGTATTATCTTTAATAGTCTGCTCATCTTCACAATGAGCTGATATTGGTAATGATGTACTATTAAAAATATTTTCAATAGCTTGAAGATTATCTATTAACATTTTACCCGTTGAAGACCCCAGAAAAAGCTTAATACCAGCAACTTCTGATTTATCAATTTTTTTTATTTCATCAATATTATCATTAGTCCCACCAAACATAAAAGAGAAATTAGAAAATGAATTATTTGAAGCAGTTTGAATCTTTTTATTAAATTCTTCAATAGAAGTAGTATTAGGAATTGTGTTAGGCATCTCAATATAGGAAGTAACACCGCCTGCGATTGCAGCTTGAGATTCGGTTCTTATATCTCCTTTATGAGTAAGGCCAGGTTCACGAAAATGAACTTGGTCATCAATCATACCTGGAATCACTAAAAACCCTTTTGCATTTATTGTTTCAATATTATCATCTATTTCAATATTTGATTTTATTTCTTTTATATATTCACCTTCAATATATATGTCTTTTGAAGATCTTTTACCTTCATTTATAATTGTAGCATTTTTTATAAGAAGCTTATTCATCTATTTTAAATAACGAATTTAGTTTTAATCTAATTACACCAAAAATTGCTTCAAAAATAATATTCTTATCCATTTTAGATTTACCTGATTTTCTATTTACAAAAATTATTTGGTGTTCCCTTAATTTAAAGTTTTTTTTCCATAGTTTGAATTTCATTTCAATTTGAAATGCATAACCATTGAATTTTATATTGTCAATATTTAAGGATGATAAAGACTCATTAGTGTAACCTATAAAACCAGAAGTTGCATCTTTGACTGGCATACCTGTAATTATTCTAACATAAATATTCGCAAAATATGAAAGAAAGATTCTTGATAAAGGCCAATTAACAACACTTACACCCTCTAAATATCGTGAACCTATAGCTACATCAAAATCTCTTTTAATTAGTAATTCTTTAAGGTTGATAATTTCACTTGGATTATGAGATAAGTCAGCATCCATTTCAAAAATATATGAATAGTTTTTATTTAAAGCCCACTTGAACCCTTCTTTGTATGCAGATCCTAATCCTAGTTTAGTATCTCTAACAATCAAAAAAATTCTATCTATATTTTCTTTTTTTAAATCTGAAACAATATTAGATGTTCCATCGGGAGAATTATCATCAACAATTAAAATATCATTAGAATCATTTAATAAAAGAATTTTACTGATAATTAGTTCAATATTCTCAGATTCATTGTAAGTCGGGATTATAATTAAACTATTGCCTTTCATATTATTAATTCGTTATTCCATAGTTTTGTATATACCAGAATCTAAATAATGATCAGTAATCAAGATGTAACCAGTGTTTTTGTTTTTATTATAATATTAATATTTTATTTTTTTCAGGTCTCTCAAAGAGTAAAATTACTTTATTTATTTAGAAGTGCACATTATCATTTTACGAATATTTTCTTTCTATATAACCCTGATGATCTTAACATTCACGGTAAAATAAACTATTTTCATTATTTCTACATATTCTTTTTTGGCTTTATTAATGCGTTAATAATAATTTACATTGGGTCTTTTGTCTTTTATGGGTCTCTTAAGAGAGAAGGAATGAGCACAGAACTAATTTTGAATTTTCTCTCTATTAACTCATTAATTTTTTTAATGCTTTTGATTAGATTTTTGATTATTAAATATGTTTTAGAAATTTTTTTAAGCTCTAAGCTTAAGTTTATTTTTTTCAAAAACTATATAACAAACATTATAATAGGACTATTATTATTTGTCAACTTCGTTTTTTACAACTTAAACTCCTTTTATACTATTGATTATTTGAATACTACTTTTTTTGTATTATTTGGATTACATTTTATTTTTCAGGCTAAAAACTATTTGAGTTTAATTATAAAGTATGAGGCAAAAGAAATTATGTATTTAATTTTGTATCTTTGTGCGTTCAAACTAGCCCCTTGGTTATGGTTATATTCATTTTTGTTTCCAACCTAAAATTTTCCTATGAATATTAAAACTATTTTAATATCTCAGCCTAAGCCTACTAATGAAAATTCTCCATATTCATCATTAATTAGAAAGCATAAGGTAAAGATTGACTTTAGAAAATTCATTCATGTAGAAGGGTTAAATGCTAAAGAAGTAAGAGCTCAAAGAGTTGACTTTTCGAAATTTCATAATGTTATTCTAACGAGTAGAAATTCTGTTGATCATTTTTTTAGAATTACCGAAGAAATGAGATTTAAAGTGCCTGACCAAACAAAATATTTTTGTCAATCAGAAGCAGTAGCTTATTATCTTCAAAAATATGTAGTTTACAGAAAACGTAAGATTTATGTAGGCAATAATAATTTCATGGATCTTGAAGCTACATTTTTAAAATTTAATAAAGAAAAGTTTCTAGCACCTACTTCAGGTAGCTTAAACCCAGAAATAATTAAAACATTAGATTCTTTCGAAATTTCGTGGGATCGTGCACAGTTATATACAACTGTTGTAAGTGACTTATCTGATTTAAGAGATGTTTATTATGATATTCTTGTATTTTTTAGTCCATTAGGAATTGAATCTTTATTCAAAAATTTTCCTGATTTTGATCAAAACAAAACTCTAATTGCTGTGTATGGTAATACTACTGAAGAAGCAGCAAAGTCTAAGGGTCTAAGAATTGATATCAAAGCACCTTCAGAGGTTTCTCCATCAATGGCTATGGCAATCGATAAATATATTAAGGGTTAATTTCTTCTTCCAAATCTAAACCACATGTAAACCAGGTTAGCAATTGATGCTAAAGCTGCTACAACATATGTTCCAGCTGCCCATTTTAAGGCTTCTTTGGATTGAATAAGTTCTCTTTGATTTACAATTCTTTTTCTTTCAAGCCAGTAAATTGCTCTTTTACTAGCATCAAACTCAACCGGTAATGTCACAAGACTAAATAAAGTACCAGTAGCAAAAGCTAAAATTCCAAGAGAAACCAAACTCTCTCCAAGGATTGGTGAACCTTGCATTAAAATAACTCCACCAAAAAGAATCCACATACCTAGATTTGATGTTACTCCAACCACAGGAACTAGAATAGACCTCATTTTTAACCACTCATAGCCTTTTGCATGTTGAACTGCATGACCACATTCATGTGCTGCTACTGCAACTGCTGCTGTATTACTCTTACTATAAACACTCTCACTCAAATTGACTGTTTTTTTTTGAGGGTTGTAGTGATCTGAAAGTTGACCTTTAACAGAAATAATTTTAACATCATATATTCCATGGTCATTTAACATCTTTTCAGCTACTTCTTTACCAGTTAGGTTTGCAGATAGCGGCTGTTTAGAAAACTTTTTAAATTTTGACTTTAGTTTATTTTGAACATAAAAACTTAGTGCAAAGATAGGACCAACTATCAAAAAGTATGAGGGATCAAAGTAGAACATATATTATTGTTTTTTACAAAGTTATATAAACTCTAATGATGTAAAAAAAATTATCAATTTTTTAACTTAAATATAATTATACTTAATTGTAATAACGCTGTTACTCCATTAGCAATAATTATAGATAAGCTACCTATTAGAATTCCATAAACAAACCAAAGAATAACTCCTATGAACAATATAATATACATAGTTAAAGAAATACCATCTGCATTTTTTTCTTTATAAATCTTATAGACCTGAGGTATAAATGCTGATGTTGTTAAAAATGCAGCAGATAGTCCAACTATTTCAAATAAAGGATCTATCATATGACAATATTTATAATTTTACCAGGGACTATTATAATTTTCTTTGGATTATTATTATTTAATATTGATTTAGTCTTTTCATGAGATAAAACTTCTTCTTCAATTTCTTGAATATTTAAATCTAAAGAAAGATTTAGAGTAAACTTAGTCTTACCATTGAATGAAACAGGATAAACCTTTTCTGACTCGACTAAATATTTTTCTTCATACTTTGGATATGTTTCTTCAACAATAGACTGAGAGTTGCCTATCTGACTCCACAACTCTTCAGCAAAATGAGGAGCAAAAGGAGAGATAAGTATCACTAAATCTTTAAGTATTAATCGATTGTTACAGTTCATCGAACTTAATTCATTTATACAAATCATAAATGAACTTATACAAGTGTTTAGACTAAGCTTTTCTATGTCTTCAGAAACTTTTTTAATTGTTTTATGAAGAGATTTAAGTTCATCTTTTGATGGGTCTGTATCTGAAAGATTTATTTCACCTTCATTAAAAAATAAATTCCAAAACTTTTTTAAGAATGAATGAACTCCAGAAATCCCTCTAGTATCCCAAGGTTTTGACTGTTCAATTGGACCTAGGAACATTTCATACATTCTTAATGTATCAGCTCCGTATTGATTACATATTTCATCAGGATTAACTACGTTAAATTTTGATTTTGACATTTTTTCCTGTTCTCTGACACATATAAATTTATCATCTTCTAACACAAATAAAGAGTCTTTAAAATCTTTATCCATTTTCTTAAGTATTTCAATATCTACTTTATTTTCACTATCAACATATTTTATATCAATTCTTACTTTATCAGTCTTAATATCTGAAATTAAATTTTTAGATAAATATTCTAAAGTTCCTGATTTACGATAAATGAATGCCGAGTTACCAAGAATCATTCCTTGGTTAACTAATTTTTTGGCATATTCATCTTTATTTAAAAAATCCAGATCATAGAGAAATTTTTGATAAAACCTAGAATATAATAAATGACCTGTAGCGTGTTCACTACCTCCAAAATAAACATCTATATCAGACCAATAGTTTTTTGAATCTTTTGACACGAACTCTTCATTATTGCTTGGATCCATATATCTATGAAAATACCAAGAACTCCCTGCCCAACCAGGCATAGTATTTAACTCAATAGGAAAAGTGTCTATATCATTAATCTTATCATTAGAAATAACTTTTTTATCTTTTTCATTCCATGCCCATGCTTTTGAGTTTCCAAGAGGTGAATCACCATTTTTTGTTGGTAAAAAATTATCAACCTCTGGAAGTTTTAATGGTAGATCATTTAAACTAATGTTTTTGGGAACTCCATCTTTATAATAGATAGGAATAGGTTCGCCCCAGTATCTCTGTCTACTAAATGTTGCATCCCTAAGTTTATATTGGATTTTAGATTTCCCTATATTTTCATTTTCAATTTTGTTAATTATTAATTCTAGTGAATCATTATAACCTTTTCCGTCAAGAAATTCAGAATTAATTAATTTAAAACCTGTCTTATCACAAAATGCACCATTTGATATATCTATGTCTTTAAAAATGTTGGGTATATCTATTTTAAATTTATTAGCAAAATCAAAATCTCGTTGATCACCAGCAGGAACTCCCATTACAGCTCCAGTTCCATAACTAGCTAAAACATAGTCAGAAATCCAAATTGGTAATTTTTTTCCGTTTAGTGGATGAATTGCATATGAACCTGAAAAAACACCTGATACAGTTTTAACATCAGATAGTCTATCTCTTTCAGATTTTTTCGAAACTTTACTAATGTATTCTTTAATATCTAATTTATTATCATTTGAAGATAAGTAAGATATATCTTCATACTCAGGTGCAATAGTTAAAAAAGAAACTCCAAAAATTGTATCAGGTCTTGTAGTAAAAACTTCAATAGACTTATTTGAATTTTCTACTTGAAAAGTCAATGAAACACCTTTAGATTTTCCAATCCAATTTCTTTGCATTTCTTTTAGTGGATCTGGCCAATCAATTTTATTTAGTCCATTTAATAGTCTTTCAGAATACTTACTAATTCTAAGACACCAATGCTTGACTTTTCTTTTGGTAACAGGATATCCACCTCGTTCACTAACTCCATTAATTATTTCGTCATTTGCTAACACTGTCCCTAAATCTTCACACCAGTTTACCTCTCCATTAGTTAAGTATGCTAGTCTAAAATTCATTAAGATTTCTGACTTTTCTTTAGTATTAAAATTATTCCATTCTAACTGATTAAATGAATAACCCATATCTAAAAGCTCATCCTTATATTTTTCACCACCTTCATTGTCAAATAAACTTATCAAGTTTTCTATACTTTTAGCTTTATTCTCAATGGAACAATAGTAAGAATTAAACATTAAAATAAATATCCATTGAGTCCACTTATAATAGTCCGGATCAGAAGTTCTAATTTCTCTAGACCAATCAAAGGAAAAACCAATTCTATCTAATTGATTTCTATACATATTAATATTCTCTAAAGTTGTCTTTTTGGGATGCTGGCCAGTTTTAATAGCATACTGTTCAGCAGGTAGTCCAAAAGAATCATATCCTTGAGGATGAAGCACATTAAATCCATTATGTCTTTTAAACCTTGAATAAATATCACTTGCAATATAGCCTAGTGGATGTCCAACATGAAGACCAGCTCCAGATGGGTAAGGAAACATATCTAAAACATAGAGCTTTGGTTTAGAAGAAAAACCAACATTATAAGTTTTATTAGTTTTCCAGAATTCTTGCCATTTTTTTTCTATTTCTAGGAAATTATATTTCACTTTAAGTTAATTTTTACAAAGGAAGAACTTATTTAACAAACATAAAAATTAATTAATTATTTGTTTCTTACTTTTACTAAAGATTGGTGACAAAAAATAAAATAGAAAATAAAAAAGTTAGAAGTAACTTAATCTCAATATTTCTTATAAATACTGTTGTACTATTTACATTGTCATTAATAGGTTTCATTTATCTTAAGTCCACATCAGTAGAAAGTTATTTTAAAGAGAATGTTCTAGTTAACATCTATCTTAAGAACAATACTAAAGATTTCGAAAATAAGCAACTGATTAAATTTCTGAACTTAAATGACGATGTTAAACAAATTACTTACTTATCAAAAGAAGATGCAGCAAAAACTTTTTCTAAAGAAATTGGTGAAGAATTTGTTGGATTTTTAGGATATAATCCTCTATTAGATGCAATTTCAGTTCAATTATATGGTGATAAAATAGATGTATACTCAATTGAAAAATTCATAGAAAATATAAATAATTTTGAATTTATTGAAGAAGTTGAATATGACAAACCACTTGTAAATGCACTAAATACTAATTTTGAAAAAATGGGTTTATGGATATTTATTTTAAGTGTTATCTTTTTCATAACTAGTTTTATTTTAATAAATAATTCTATTAAAATTTCAATTTATTCAAAAAGAGAAATCATAAAGACCATGCAATTAGTAGGTGCAACAAGTAAATTTATTAGAAAACCTTTTATTTGGACCTATGTTAGAATTGGCTTTCTTTCATCAATTGTTTCAATTATTTTATTAGTTATTATAATACTTCAGCTAAGTATTCAAATAGAAGAAATTGATTTATTTACAAAAATTAATGATTTAATTATACTAATTTGTTTTATTATATTTTACGGAATATCTAGTTCTTTTATAAGTTCATTCTTTATAACTCAGAGATATTTAAAATTAAAATTTATTAGATAGCTTCATGAATAAAAAAAAATATTTATTTAGTAAAAAAAGATATAAGATCCTTTTGTTATCTATACTAACAATATTAATAGGATTTATATTAATGTCTGGAGGTGGATCTGATAATCCAGAGGTTTTTAATGATGATATATATAATTTTAGACGTATCAGATTAGCTCCATTAGTTGTGTTATCAGGCTTTGTTTTATGTATTGTTTCAATTCTTTATAAGGAAAAAGACTAATGCAAAAATTTGATTTAGATCAAATCAGTGATAATGATATCCTAGAGGGTAAAATGTTACTGGTTGATAAACCTCTTCAGTGGACTTCTTTTGATGTTGTTAAGTACATTCGTAAATCATTAATATCAAAATTTAAAATTAAAAGAATTAAAGTAGGTCATGCCGGAACACTAGACCCGCTAGCAACTGGATTACTCGTTATTTGTATTGGAAAGCAAACTAAAGAGATTTCTAAATATCAAAACTTAACTAAAACTTATACTGGTAAATTTAAACTTGGTGAAACTACCCCATCATATGATGCTGAAACTGAAGTGAATGAGACTTTTAAATATGAACATATTAAAGAGATTGACATACTAAATTTATCACAAAAATTTACTGGTAAACTAATGCAAAAACCTCCAATTTTTTCAGCAATTAAAAAAGATGGAAAACGATTGTATGAATATGCAAGAGAGAATAAAAAAATTGAAATTCAAGAAAGAGAAATAAATGTTCATGAGTTTGAAATAATTAAATTTTCAGATCCTTATATTGAGTTTAAAATAACCTGTTCCAAAGGAACTTATATAAGATCTATTGCAAATGATTTCGGAAAAAAGTTAAATTCAGGTTCATATTTATCTGAACTTAGGAGAATAAATATTGGAGAATTTTCTGTTCTTAATGCACTGAAGATTGAATAGAAGTTAAAACTTTATAATTATATTTACATATTCCAAAACAATGAAATACAACCGAATATTACTCAAACTTAGTGGAGAAGCTCTCTTAGGAAAAAACTCTTATGGCATTGATAATGATAGGCTTGTAGAATATGCAGAAGAAATAAAGCAAATTCATAAAGAAGGTGTTGAAATTGGAATTGTAATTGGAGGAGGAAATATCTTTAGAGGATTGACTGGATCTAAAGATGGAATAGATAGAGTTCAAGCTGATTACATGGGTATGTTAGCAACAGTAATTAATGGTTTAGCTCTCCAAAATGCTCTAGAAAATATGGATATTCCAACACGACTTCAGTCTGCGATTAAAATGGAATCAATTGCTGAGCCATTTATTAAAAGAAAAGCCACTAGACATCTAGAGAAAGGACGTGTTGTAATTTTTGCATCTGGGACTGGTAATCCTTATTTTACGACAGATTCTGCTGCGGTTCTTAGAGCAATAGAGATTAATGCTGAAGTTATTTTGAAAGGCACAAGAGTTGATGGTATTTACAATGAAGATCCTGAAATAAATAAAGAAGCAGTAAAATTTGATAATATTTCCTTTGAAGAAACTATTAAAAAAGGATTGAAGATAATGGATACAACAGCCTTTACACTCAGTAAGGAAAATGAGCTCCCTATAATTGTTTTTGACATGAACACTAGAGGGAATTTAACAAAAGTTATAATGGGGGAAAATATCGGAACAAAAGTTTCTAAATAAATCTTAAATATGGAAAACAATCAAGAAATAGTCGAAAGTGCAGAATTAAATATGATGTCTGCTATCAGTCATTTAGAAACTGAAATAGCAAAAATTAGAGCTGGTAAAGCAAACCCCATAATGCTTAAAGGTATAACAGTTGAATATTATGGAAATATGACTCCATTAACTCAAGTTGCCTCAGTAAACACCCCAAATGCTCAAACAATTAGTATTCAACCATGGGAAAAAGATATGCTAGATGAAATTGAGAAAAGTATAATCAGCTCGAATCTTGGTCTTAACCCTGTTAATAATGGTGAATCATTACTAATTAATATTCCACCTTTGACAGAAGAAAGGAGAATTGAGCTAACTAAGTTAGCCAAATCAGAATCTGAATCTGCTAAAGTTAGCATTAGAAACACCCGAAAGGATACTAATAATAAAATTAAAAATACTGAAATATCAGATGACTTAAAATCTAATCTTGAAATTGATACTCAAGAATTAACTGATAAATACATTAAAAAAGTAGATGAAATGTACTCAATTAAAGAGAAAGATATTTTAACTCTGTAATATATGGATCTAGTCAAAATTAAAGATATATTCACTTCACCTGATATTAATAAAAATGTTACTATAGCAGGTTGGGTGAGAGCTTTTAGAGCAAAGAAATTTATTGAATTAAATGATGGATCTACAATAAAAAATGTTCAATGTGTAATTTCAGATTCCTCAATAGATGAGGAAATATTAAAAAAGATAAGTATTGGAAGCTCTTTGAAAATAAAGGGTGATTTAATAAAGAGTATAGGAAAGGGTCAAAGTTTTGAGATTCAAATATTAAGTTTAGACTTATTAGGCGAATCAGATCCTGATAAGTATCCTATTCAGCCTAAGAAACATAGCTTTGAATTTCTTAGAGAGCAAGCTCATCTTAGAATTAGAACTTCAACATTTAGCTCTGTAATGAGAATTAGATCAAAACTAGCTTTTGGAATTCATGATTTTTTTAATAAAAAAGACTTTAACTATATAAATACACCTATAATAACCTCTAATGATGCTGAAGGAGCAGGAGAAATGTTTAAGGTCACAACATTAAATGAAGATCAAATTGAAAAAAAGGAAACTGATTATTCTAAAGACTTTTTTGGTAAAAGAACAAGTTTAACTGTTTCAGGACAACTAGAGGCAGAGACATATGCATTAGGTCTGGGAAATGTCTATACATTTGGACCAACATTCAGAGCGGAGAATTCTAATACTTCAAGACATGCTTCAGAATTTTGGATGATTGAACCTGAAATGGCATTTTACGATCTTAATGACAATATGGATCTAGCTGAATCTTTTTTAAAAAATATACTTCAATATATTTTAGACAACTGTTCTGAAGATTTGAATTTTCTGGATGAAAGACTTACCAAAGAAGAAAGTCAAAAACCAAAGATTGAAAGAAGTGATCTTACTTTAATTGAAAAAATTAAGTTTACTATTGATAATAAGTTTGTTAGAATATCTTACACTGAAGCTTTTGAAATTCTTAGAAATTCTAATTATAACAAAAAGAAAAAATTTAAATATTTATTGAATGAATGGGGATGTGATTTTCAAAGTGAACATGAAAGATTTTTAGTTGAAAAGCATTTTAAATCTCCAGTTATTATTTATGATTATCCTACAAAAATTAAAGCTTTCTACATGAGATTAAATGACGATGAAAAGACAGTGAGAGCTATGGATGTTCTATTTCCTGGGATTGGCGAGATAATTGGAGGCTCACAAAGAGAAGAAAGGTTGGATGTTTTAAAGAAAAGAATGAATGAAATGGATATCGATGAAAAGGAATTATGGTGGTACCTAGATCTTAGAAGATATGGTACAGTCCCTCATAGCGGATTTGGGCTAGGATTTGAAAGAATAGTAATGTTTTGTACTGGTATGCAAAACATTAGGGATGTAATCCCCTATCCTAGAACCCCAAAAAATGCTTCATTTTAAATTACATTAATTCTTTTCTTACTTTTGTTTAAGTATATATTCAAATGCTCAATCAAAAACTACAACTAAAGTTATCGCAGAAGCTTTCTCCTCAGCAGATTCAGCTAATGAAGTTAATTCAACTTACAACAGCTGAATTCGAGCAAAAGATTACAAATGAAATTGAAGAAAACCCAGCACTTGAAAAAGGGAGTGACTCAATAGATAATGATACTAATGAATATGAGGGAGATAGAGATGAATCAGATGTTAATGTAGATGAATATCTTTCAGACGAACCAGATAATTACAATCTAAACTATTATTCAAATCAAGAAGAAAATAATAATTTTCAAACAAAAGAATCAGTAAGTTTTCACCAATTTCTTGATAATCAGTCGAAAAATTTAATTCTAACAGATTCAGAAAAGCCAATTTGTGAATTCTTGATTGGAAGTATTGATGAAAGTGGCTATTTAAGGAGAGAAATTGAAGATATTATTGATGATTTAGCATTCACTCAAAATATTGTTGCAAATACTAATGAAGTTTTATCAATATTAGAAAAAATCCATGATCTTGATCCACCAGGGGTTGGAGCTAGATCACTACAGGAGTGCCTTTTAATTCAACTTAAGAAAAAAAATAATTCAAAAGAATCAATAATAAATTCCATTAACCTTATAAAAAATGAATTTGAATTATTTTCAAAAAAGAAATTTTCTCGAATTTCAGAAAAATTAAACTTATCACAAGAAGATCTAAAATTAGTTATTGGAGAGATCTCCAGATTGAATCCAAAACCAGGTGGTTCTATTACAAGTGAATTTTCAAATAATACGATAGTTCCAGATTTTATTCTTTCAATAGAAGATGGAAACTTTATAGTTGAACTTAATAAACGTAACTCACCTGAATTAAGACTTTCAAATTCATATAAAAATATTCTTGAAGGATATAAAAATGATCCAAAAAAAACTAAATCTCAAAATCAAGCAATTCAATTTTTAAAACAAAAACTTGATTCAGCTAAATGGTTTATAGAGGCAATTGAACAAAGACATCAAACACTATTTCAAACCGTAAATGCGATTGTTAACTTTCAAAAAGAGTATTTTTTAAATGGAGAAGAAAAAAATCTTAAACCAATGATTTTAAAGGATATTGCCGAAATAATCAATATGGACATATCTACAGTTTCAAGAGTAGCTAATAGTAAATATATTGATACTCCTTATGGGATAAAACTTCTAAAAAGTTATTTTTCTGAAGGGATGAAAAACATGGAAGGTGATGAAATTTCTACAATTGAAATAAAGAAAATTTTACAAGAGATTGTAAATGATGAAAATAAGAATAAACCTTTATCAGATATAGAGCTATCTGAAAAACTTTCTGAAAAAGGTTATAAAGTTGCTAGAAGAACTGTTTCAAAATATCGCGAAAATTTAGATATATCCGTTGCTAGACTTAGGAAAGAGCTATAGTATATAGAAAACCAACCCTAACCTAAAAAATCTAATATTAAGACTTTCTCCTTGAACTGTTTTTTTATTTTTTATTAATGGATCTAAATCATATTCTAAAGATATATTCCATGTATTATACCCTGCATTTAAATAAATAGAGGTAGTCCAATCATTAATTTCGTCTATCTTAAGTTCAGAGCCATATGAAGGATTAGAATATAAAGGAAAATTCTTTTTTAATTTAAATCCAGAATATATTCTCCAAAATTTAAATTCATCAATATTAGACTTTCTCCATCTATATTCGAGGGGGATCACGATTGATGAAAATGACATTTCATTTTTTGATTCTAAAAATTTGCTAACTACTATTCTATAGTTAATTTCATCGTTTTCTTTAATAGGTTGGATATTTGAAGTGAAAAAATTTCTTTCATATCCAACTCCTACTCCAATTGCTCTTGTTGAATTATTATTTAAAGGAAAGTCACGTATGAAGCCAAATTGAAAGTTGCCAGAAAATCCATTTTGTTTAAAATCAGAAATAGACTCACTCTGAATAAAATAACTTGATCCAAAATAAAGTTGATCCTCTCTGTAGGTATCTTTTGATGACTCATAAGAGGATTGACTAAATAGACTAAAGGAAAACAGATAGGTTAGAAAAAATAAATTTTTTCTAGTTAAAATTTTGAGTGTAGTCTCCAACTCTTGTTGTATAGTTTAGCTTAAGGGCGTTAACTTTACGCAACTCTTGCTTGATGTCGCTAATTATTCCCATCTTAGTATCACTATCAACCTTTAACGAAGTTGTTAGAACATTTTGAAGTTCTTCTCGCTTTGCAGCTCTTTCTGCTAAAACAAAAGCACCAACTTCTTCAACAGTTCCAAATTTATCATTTAATTGAATCCTTGCTTGGCTTCCATAAGTATCAATATATCTACTAGAGGGTTTACCTGCATATATATAAATAACCCTATCCTTTTTATCTAGCTTTTGAATTTGATCCGCAGCAGGAAGTGTGTTTTGAACCATCAAGGTACTATCACGCATAACAGTTGCTACCATAAAAAAGAATAATAGCATAAAAACTATATCAGGCAAAGATGCCGTAGATATTGCAGGAAGATCACCACTTTTCTTTTTATTGAACTTTGCCATATTTAATTTACTTTACTTGGTTCAGCCTCAGATAATTTTTGAGGATACAATAACTTAACTACATCTAGCTTCTCTTTCAAGTTAGCTTTATCATCTCCAGTTGTCCTTGGATCACTATATATTAAATCAGCTTCAACATATGAAATACCCATATTAGGATTAAGTCTTACAAACTCTCTGTTTCTAAGTACATTATAAGCAGCAACTAATTCATTTTGAACTGCTATATATACTTTATATTGAGTTTCTCTATCATTCCTTAATGATATAATAGCTTTATCAGGATTATCTGAAGATCTAGAATCTCGATCACCTTGACAATAATTACATGCTTCTTCACCTGATCCTCCTCCATTATCTAGAAACTCAACAGCTAGACCTCTTAGATCTTTAATATCGATCAATGACTCTTCAACCAATAGTTGATTATTCTTATTTACAACAACAGTAAAAATATTTTTTTCTCTAATGATTGGAGGATCAATTTGATCTTCCATAGGGGGAAGTTTTCTGTTTATTCCACTATCAGTCTCAATAGTTGTTGTTACCAGAAAGAAAATCAAAAGTAAAAAGGCAATGTCAGCCATCGATCCTGCATTAACTTCTGGAGCTTTTCTAGCCATAACTTATTTTTTTAAAGAATTTTTAATTCCTGGAAAAACCATTAATCCTACAGCAATAATTGATAAGATGTAGAATACTCGTATTCCTGTTCCAACTAATTTAGAACTCAAAGCTGAAAGAACTTTACCATCTCTCATTGGAGTTTCTACCCCACTTGAAAGAACAAAAGCAATTATCACTACAACTAAGAATAAGCCTGCAGATTTTAATGCATTTTTCATCTTTGCCTTATCTTTTGCAATAGCTTGTAGAGAGAATGTTAACGTAACTATAATTGCTATTAGTAATATTATTTGACTAAGAATAATTATTGGTGTTATAGCACCGTAATTACCTGATGCAGCTGCCATTTTTATGCTGTCGTCTCCACTTACAAAAACTATTGCAAGAAATATTACTCCAACTACTCCAAGGACAATACACCCAATTCTAGTTATTTTTTCAAGATTCATAATTTATTATTTTTTTTGAGCTGAAAGAATATCAATTAGCGTAATTGATGCATCTTCCATATCATTAACTATTGAATCAATTTTTGCTACTATATAGTTGTAAAAAACTTGTAAAATTATTGCTACTATTAGACCAAAAACTGTTGTTAAAAGTGCTATTTTAATACCACCTGCAACTAAAGAAGGTTGCATATCACCAGCCGCTTCAATTCTATCAAATGCATTAATCATCCCTATAACAGTTCCCATGAATCCAAGCATAGGTGCAAGAGCTATAAAAAGAGATATCCAAGAAACATTTTTCTCTAACTGTCCCATTTGAACTCCACCATAAGATATTACAGCTTTTTCGGCAGCTTCAACTCCGTCTTTTGCTCTATCTAATCCTTGATAAAAGATTGAAGCGATAGGGCCTTTTGTATTTCTACATACTTCTTTAGCAGCTTCAACACCACCAGATTTTAATGCTTCTTCAACGTCACCCGTAAGTTTTTCAGAATTAGTTGTAGATAAGTTCAGGTATATGATTCTTTCAATTGAAATTGCTAAACCAAGAATAAGACAAATAAGAACAATTCCCATAAAACCAGGGCCTCCTTCAATAAAACGCTTCTTTAATTCTTGAGTAAAACCAGCAGAAGCTTCATCTGAACTTGCTTCCATCATTGAGTCATCTTGAGAATCCTGAATAGTAATTATACTATTAATTGTAGAAGTTGCATAAACATTTGTTGTAAATGATGAACCAACGAATACAAATAGGATTAAGGAAAATAATATTTTTTTCATATTTCTAGTGTTTTCAATAATTGAGAATCGAAAGATATAAAAATTATTATTCGATTCAAATTTTTTTTTAAATGATAATTCTCTTCATTAGGCAGTAAATAAAATCTATTTTAATGGTTCATATTTTTTATATGGATATGAATCTGGTATCACAAACGGCCCAGTGGAAATTATAAGAGGAAAATCTGATTCTGGATCTAAAATAAATTCCATCATAATAGCTTCATAGCCAGATGATTCATTATTCAATAAAATTTTATAACGATTGTCAATAGATTTTTTTATAGATGATTTTTTCCAAAGCTCCCCTTCTTGCCATAATCTAAAATCTCTTCCATCATCATTTTTTGCATTCCAAATTGAGACTGAATAATTTCCATTATAATCCAGAATTACATCAATACTGTCATTATTTAACTTCCAATTAAGCAAAGGCATTTTTATATCATTAACAATTCTATGAAAATAGCTGATAAGATCATCATTTAAATATCTTCCTTCTAAAGAATGATTTGTATTTGGAACATACCTTAATAATTTATCACCCGGGAGATCATCAAAATAAAATCTCCATGAGTCAGTAGAAAAAAACTCATCTGAACCTGCATTAATTAAATACTTAGGCATAATAAGTTTCTCTTTAAAATAATATGGTTCCACATAACTCATAAGTGTTTTAAATTCATCAGTTCCCATCCAATCTTGTATATTATAGTTAACATATGATTGAACAGCCGGAGAAAACTCTCCATAACTCCTATAATGATTTTCAAAAGATGGAACCAAATTTAGCATATCAATGACCATTGGAACAACCGCAATCACTCTTTCATCAACTGCTGCTGTTGTCCATGCTACCCAACCCCTTTTTGAAGCACCAGAAACAACAAAATCTTTAATATTTATGTTTTGCTGTAATGTGATTTCTTGAGCTAAATCCATTGATCGAACAACTGCTCGAGTCATAGGTAATCTAGGCAACCATTCAATATCTTTTTGCTTTGCACCTTTTTCTAAAAATTGATTCCATGCATATGCAATCAGGTCATCTTCATAAAAAGATTCTTGTTCAGATGATAAAAAGTTAATTGGCTGTGCTGGAATATTATGAATATTTACTATAACTGATTTTGTTTTCAAGGCATAACTTATAGATGTTGAATCAAGTCTGAAATAATCTTCGTCTTTTACTCCAGAATCTATAAACATTATTCCCGTATCAGTTTGAGTTTCTTTTGGAATGACTATGTCCACATAATGCCACCATTCTACATCTTCAACTTTCTTTGAGTCTAACCATTCACCTGAGGTCATTTTTATATGGTATCCAGTCCACTCATCTTCATAAAAAATTTCTTCAATATCATAACTAAACTCATCTTTTGTAGAGTCTATGTAATCTTTCATCGAGGTATAACCCTCTGTCGATAAAAAAGCATAATTAATCCCAAAATAGACTAGCACAAAGAAAAGAACAAGAAAGATTTTTTTATATGACATTGATTTAAGTTTAATTTATTGATTTTTAAATAAAAGGGGCATTTTCCTTGTTACCACCTAATAATTGTACTTCCCCAAGTAAATCCACTACCAAAAGCTGCAAGAACTACAAGATCTCCTTCTTTTATCTTTCCATCTTGCCAAGCCTCAGTTAGGGCTATTGGAATAGATCCAGCAGTTGTGTTTCCATACTTTTGAATATTATTATAGACTTGATCTTCAGACAGACCAAATTTCTTTTGAACAAACTGAGAGATTCTAAGATTTGCTTGATGAGGTATTAACATATCAATTTGATCTGGATTTAAATTATTATGTTTCAATCCTTCCATAATCACTTCAGAAAAACGAACAACTGCATTTTTAAAAACTAATTGGCCATTCATATTGGGGTAATAGGAAATATCTTCTGGATCATTTGCATCTAAAATTTCTGGAACCCATCTATTTGTGCTGGGACCAATTAAAGCAAGTTCTTCTGCATGCTTCCCTTCTGAATGAAGATGTGAAGAAAGAATACCCTTTGTTAAATCATCTTCTCTTGAAATTACTGCTGCTCCAGCTCCATCACCAAAAATAACTGACATACCTCTTCCTCTAGTAGTCATATCGAGGCCACCTGAATGATTCTCTGAACCAATCACTAATATATTTTTATACATACCCGATTTGATAAATTGATCTGCAGTTGAAATAGCATAAATAAAACCTGAACATTGATTTCTAATATCCATTGCTGGGCATGTTGGTATGTCTAATAATTCTTGAACTAAAACTCCACTACCAGGAAAATAATAGTCTGGGCTTAATGTTGCAAATAGGATTAAATCAATTTCATTCTTGTCAATGCCTGCCCTTTCCATTGCTATTTTAGAGGCTTCTACACCCATAGTGGCAGTTGTATTTCCATCTCCTTTTTTAATATGTCTTCGCTCTTTAATTCCTGTTCTTTCTATTATCCATTCACTCGATGTATCCATTACCTTAGACAAATCATCATTGGTAACAACATTTTCAGGAACATACATTCCTAATCCAGATATTTTTGAGTTGTACATATTTTGGTTTTTTAAAAGTTAATGATTTTTAATTTATTGAATACTTTTTAATATTCAAATATAACTAACAGTTTAAATCTTATTCTAGACGCACATTACTCAGACCGATATCAACTCCTGCTTCAGCTTTAATTAATATTGATGAGATTATTTTTGACATGTCTATACCTAATTCTTCAAAATTACTAAGGGAAATCATATACTCCTGCCACTCTCCACTTATTTTAATTTCTAATGTTTTATCACAATTAAAACTATCGTCACATTGACCTATTTGGATTGTAGAATCTGAACCAGTAAATGATTTAGCATTGAAAGCTAACTTCATAGCTCCATTAGATTGACGAGATAAATCATTTGGCTTAACAGAAGATATACGGAAATAATCTCCATCAGATTTAGTCCAATTTATTCGTAATGCATCTTCTTGAGCCATATGATCTGTTTTACTTATAATAAGTCCTCCTACAGATGATGGAAAGCTTGCAATTTGTTTTTCTAATTTACCAGAAATCAACCATATATCCCAAGGAGCAACTACATCTCCTTTATTGAAATACTCACCAGTTGAAGCAATATCACTATTTTCTAATCCGGAATTTTCTGAAAAAAAATCAATTTGGTCTATACTAGTGTAAGTGAGTCCATATCCAATTTTAAACAATGCTTTATTGTTGTTTTTTGAAACAACAGCACTAGCAGGCCATGTAAAAGATAGTCTGCCAGAGAAATCATATGAACGGTCTGTTTTAAAAAGCATATCGGAAACACCACCTCCTTCGCTTCCAGGTAACCAAGCAGCTATAAATGAATCTGAATTGTTAATTTCAGTATTTGCCCACATTGGACGTCCAGACAAAAATACAGACACAATTGGAATTCCATTTTCTTTATAAGCAGATAATTTATTGGTATCAAATCCATTTGGAATAAAAGCTAAATTTTCACGATCTCCCTGAAATTCAGCATACGGATCTTCTCCATAAACTGCGATAACAACATCAGCTTTAATTGATGTATCACCATCTTTTGAGAAAATTAATTCTCCACCTGCATCATCAACTACTTTTTCAATACCTTGTAAAATAGATTCTCCATTTGGAAATTTATCATTACTGTGACCTGTTCCTTGCCAAGAAAGTGTCCAACCTCCGCTTGCTTTAGAAATACTAGATGCTCCATCTCCAACAACCAATATTGTTTTTGAAGGATCTATTGGCAATAATTGATTGTTATTTTTAAGTAAAACCAAAGATTCTCGCACTGCTTGTCTTGCAACAACTCTATGCTCTGGTAATGCTAAAAGATTTTCATTTCCTGCATTTGCTCGAGTACTTGGAGCACCCTTTTGAAAAATTCCTGATAAAAGTTTAACTCTTAAAATACGTCTAACAGCATCGTCTAAACGCTCAATATTTATAGTACCATCTTTAACATGTTGAAGAGTACTCTCATATAATCCTTTCCAACTATCCGGAGCCATATACATATCCAAACCTGCATTTAAAGATTGTGGACAATCAGTGTTAACACAACCTGGGACCTGACCATGACCATTCCAATCACCTACTACAAATCCATTAAAACCCATTTTTCCTTTCAATACATCAGTTAGCAATTCTTTATCTCCATGAAGCTTTCTTCCTTTCCAGCTAGAAAACGATGCCATAACAGTTTGAACACCTGCTGGGATTGAACTATAATATCCAGCAGCATGAACTTTACTTAATTCTTTTTCATTTATTAAGGCATCTCCTTGATCTACTCCATTTTCAGTAGCACCATCAGCTAAAAAATGTTTTGCACTAGAAATTACTTTTCCGTCACCCATAAAATTTTCTGAACCAAATTCCCCTTGTAGACCAATAACAATACGATCTCCATAGGATTTAACTAAATCAGGATTCTCAGAAAATCCTTCATAACTTCTCCCCCATCTTAAATCTTGAGGAACAGCAAGTGTAGGGGCAAAAGTCCAGTCATGTCCAGATACGGTTAACTCATGAGCAGTAATACTTGCAATTTTTTCAATTAAATCAGGATTATTCATAGCACCTAAACCTATATTATGAGGAAAAATAATTGAACCTTTTAAGTTAGCATGTCCATGAACAGCATCAATTCCCCAGATAATCGGTATAGCAATCTCAACATCTTCATCATCAATAGATGCATTGTAGTATTTGTCTGCCATTTCAAGCCATGCATTTGTTTCAGCATAAGGTAAAGGGCCAGGGGCAGAATTTCCTCCACTTAACACAGAACCCAATCTATATTTTTTTACATCTTCTGGAGTTAAAGATCCAGTATCTCCCTGAATAACTTGCCCAACCTTCTGCTCTAAAGTTAGCTTAGGAAGTATTTCGTCAATTTGAGCCTCAATTTCTGGATCTAGTGGTAAAGGATCTAAAGTAGACCATACATTAGCTTGAGAAGAATTACAACTTAAAATGAAAGTTGAAAATATGAAGAGTGCAACAAAAGTTAAAAATAATTTGAACTTAATTTTAAGTGATCTGATCATTTCCATATTTAAATTTTAGATTTAAAGATAAAAAAATTGCACAAAGAGGGATTTTAAATTATAACCAACTTAGTAAATTCTCTTTAATTTTTACATACAACTATAAAACTTTTAGTTCTGGTAAAACAAATAAAAACGAAAGAAAACTTATACGAGTTGATTTACCCTCGTATATTAAATTTTAGAAATTTAAAGCTAATAGTATAGAGTTTAAAAATAATAGGGTATTAATTAAAGTATATTGAGAAGACTTAGGAAGGTCTAGCTATGATTTATTCTTATCTGTAAAATTGATATAAAATCCAATTGTTAGGAGTATATAACCTAAAACATTAATCCATCCCCCACCAATATAAATTACTAATGTACCTATCAAAACTAATAAAGTTCCAGTTTTTGAATTTTTGTAATAACTAAAACTTGAAGTAAGCAATCCAAGATTAAATAACAATCCATTAAATTTCATAAAAGGTTTCCATATT
>Ga0115004_10000931_pt1 | contig 23324 bp, 21 predicted proteins | sample ArcticOcean_MG_C_10_FD_88737 | JGI IMG/M metagenome (GOLD analysis project Ga0115004, IMG submission 88737) | Marine microbial communities from western Arctic Ocean - ArcticOcean_MG_CB11_90 | ecosystem: Environmental > Aquatic > Marine > Oceanic | place: Arctic Ocean: Canada Basin | collected... | reverse complement strand
GCGCGCCGCAGGATTCGCTTTAGGCTCTTCTTTAGCGCTAGGTTGCACAGGCGCGGTAGAGGTCATACCCGGCGCCGCAGGAGTTGTCGGCTGCTCTGGCGCGATCGAATTGCGTTCGAGGTCATTAACTAGTTGCGATTCGGTTGCGCTCGATGCGCCGGGGTCGAAAGATGTGCTCGAGACAAGCGCGTCGACAGAGACTTTGGTTTCGTCGGCGATTTTTTTCACATGCGCTTTCGCCTGCTCGATCTCCTCGAGTACCGCTTCGTTGTGGAGTTGGCGTTTAATTTCGTCGGTGTTCAGTTCGCGCTCTATTTCCGATTTCACCTTATTGTAGCTGCGGCGAAAGCGACCAAGCCATAGACTTCCGGTGCGCACCGCGCCCGGCAGTTTGTCTGGGCCGATGACTAGAAGCGCCACGACGAAGACAAGTATGAGTTCCATGGGTGAAATGTTAAACATCGTTGAGCGCCAAGAAGCTTAGCTAAGCCCTACCTTTGAACTCAAGGCGATTGAATACGAAGGCCAGCAAGCGTGAAAAGTTGCACGACTGACGTGCAGCGGGGTAATTGTTAAATAATTACTCTAGTTAGAGAGTCGCGTCCAGTTAGAGAGTCGCGCTGCCAGAGAGCTATTTAGTGTCTTCTTTGGTCTCGTCGGCAGCGACTTTTTCCTGAACTACAGGTGTTTGTTCGTCGTCGTCTTTGACTGCTTTTTTGAATCCCTTAAGCGCGCCGCCGAGATCGCTGCCGAGACTCGCGATTTTCTTCGTGCCGAAAAGGAGTATTACGATAAGCAGTACTATGAGTAATTGCATTGGTCCGATGGCCATTTTGTTCTCCTTTTGGGTTGCTCGCGGGTCTTTTAGGAAAGCCAAGCTAGTTGCGAGGCTAAGAGTATGACAGCGATACTACCCGGGTTTAGATGTTCGGGAGGCCTTTTCGGCCAGTCCCGATAGTGTAAAGCGTTTCCGCAGCTCCTCCAACACCTCATCGTGGCTAAGGCCGAGATGGCTGAGCATGACAAGCGTGTGAAACCAGAGGTCGGCGGTTTCCCCGACAAGCGCTTTTTTTAGCGCTTCCGACTCGCGTTCAGCACCTAAATCTTTGGCCGCGAGAAGAGTCTCAGTGGCTTCTTCGCCTACCTTCTCTAGTATTTTGTTCAGGCCTTTGTGATGCAGGCTCGACACGTAAGAACTGTCGGGGCTGGCTTTCTTGCGCTGCTCGAGGGTTTCCGCCAACTGCTCTAATACGTCGCTCATACTCAATGCCCGCTATTTCTTGTACATCTGATTAGGGTCTTTTAGTACCGGCTCAACCGTCTGCCAAGCGTCGCCTTCTAAACGGCGGTAAAAACAGCTTCGACGCCCAGTGTGGCAGGCGATAGACCCGAGCTGTTCGACGCGGTAGCACAGCACGTCGGAGTCGCAGTCCAGACGCATCTCAACGAGTCGCTGCACATTTCCCGATTCTTCGCCTTTGCGCCAGAGTTTGCCGCGCGAACGCGACCAATAGACCGCGCGACCTTCCGCGACTGTCGCCTCGACCGCCTCGGCATTAGCCCAAGCCACCATGAGAAGCTCGCCGGATTGCGCGTCTTGCGTAACGATGGGGATGAGCCCGTTCTCGCCAAAGCGAAGTTGATCGATAAATGAAGCCATCGCCTAAGTATCCTCTGTCAGCGCCTAAAACACAAAAACGCGACGACGATAACCGCGCCGAGGATTGGGAAAGAAGGTGTGCTTGCAACTGCCTCGCGTGCAGCTGAGTTGGTGCTTGCTAGCGCCGCCGCCGCGACGAGTGCTGCCAGTAGTCGGTCGCTGCGCCGTGATTGCGCCTGGCGCAGCATCTGCGCGTCTTGTTGTTCGCGCAGCGTGGCATTTATTGCCGCCAGTTGTTTTCCCTGCGAGCCGGCACTCGCGAGGAGTTGAGGCAGGTTAGGCAATTCTTCGAGTAGATCGGGCAGGTTGTCCCGTAACTTGCGCAGGAGTGTTATCGGGCTCAGGCGGTTGGCGTTCCAGCGTTCTAGGAAGGGCAAGGCGGTTTGCCAGAGGTCGAGCTGCGGATACAGCTGACGGCCGAGACCTTCGACATTGAGCAGTGTCTTTTGCAGCAATACCAGAGAGGGCTGTACCTGCATATCGAAGCGCCCGGCGGTCGCGAAAAGTTGCACGAGTATCTGTCCGAAACTGATCTCGCTCAGCGGTTTTTCGAATATCGGCTCGCAGACTGCGCGAATCGCCGACTCGAACTCGTGGACGCGGGTTGTCGGCGGAACCCATCCGCAGGCGACATGAAGCTCTGCTACGCGGCGATAGTCTTGCTTGAAAATCGCGAGCAGATTCTTAGCCAAATAATCTTGGTCTTGCTCGGTCAGCGAGCCGATAATTGCGCAGTCGATCGCAATGTAATTTGGTTTCGGCGTTGCGGTTTTTGCGACGAAAATATTGCCAGGGTGCATGTCGGCATGGAAAAAGTTGTGCTCGAATACCTGCGTGAAGAAAATATTCACGCCAGCTTCCGCCAAATGCTTTAGGTCAACACCGGCGGCATTGAGCTCGTCGACATTGGCCACAGGAATACCGTCGATTCGCTCCATCACTAGGAGTTTAGATCGAGTGTATTCCCAATAGATTTTTGGCACATACAGATCTGGTGAGCCCTCAAAATTGCGCCTGAGCTGTGTGGTGTTAGCGGCCTCGGACTGCAAGTTTAGTTCGTCTAGAATAATCTTTTCATAATCGGCAATTACCTCGATGGGACGCAGGCGGCGGCCAAATTGCGAGGCGCCTTCGACTATTCGGGCGAGCCGTTTTAGCAACCGAATGTCCGACCGAACCACGGCCTCAATTCCGGGCCTGACGACTTTTATGACCACCTCGCTACCGTCTAGCAGTGTTGCGCCATAAACCTGAGCGATTGAGGCCGATGCTAAGGGCTGGCTGTCGATGCTCGCGAAAAAATCATCGGCAGGTGCGCCTAAGGCAGCCGCAACGACAGCCTCGATGGGCGGCATGGGGAACGGAGGCACATTGTCTTGCAGCGCCTGTAATTCTTCGGCGAGTTCGGGGTCGAGAAAGTCGCGGCGCGTGGACACGAGCTGCCCAAGTTTTATGTAAATAGGGCCAAGTTCTTCGAGCGCTAAACGCAGCCGCGTATTGCGGTCGCCTTTGCGTTGGCTAGAAAATAAGCCGAGTAAGCGATAGGGGAGCAGCGCAAGAACAATCGCTGCGCGCGAGCGACTCGCAGGTAAAAAGTCGTCGAGGCCATATTTCGCGGCGACGTTAAGTATTTTATGTAGGCGAGTGATTGACGACACGGTAGCTTCGCGCGTGAGCGCTATCTCGGGGATTTAAAAGGGTCTAACAATTCGAATGCTTGATAGCACGTAAAGCTAGCACGTAGAGCTAGCAAGCAAAGTAAGCACGTAAAATAAGCACGTAAAGATAGCACCGAAGCGCAGTGTGGACAATTCGGCTTTTTTGGCCTGTGTGCACAAAGGCGCTAAGGGCATGACGCGATTAGTTATCCTCAGCTGGTCGCAATCGCGCCTCGAGCCTGTCGATACGCAGGCGCAGCGCGTCTATTCCATCGCTAAGCTCTTGGGCCTCAAAGCGGGCAGGGACGACTTTTATTTCCTCTACAAGATAGTCGTCGAGAGTCTGGGTCATTGCAGTGCGAGATTCTTGATGCCAGTCGCCCGCCTCTTTGCTGACTCTCGCAATTTCATTGGTAGCAACGGTACCAAGGAACGGCGCGAGGTAGTCGTCCCAACGCAAGTCGAGGCTAGACACGAAGTGGTAGAGCGCTTGGATTAGGTCTGCGTCGCCGCTGACAGTAAGGGCTGGATTAGACAGGGCACGCTTCTGAGCGGGTTGGGCCAGCAGGTCTAGCAGCGCCGATGCGCTCCCCCTGAGCACCGCGTCGGGCGTCTGCATCAGCGCAGCGCTACTCGCGAGATTGAGCTTTACCCTTTGACCGCGAAAGACGAGGCAGAGGCTCACGCTACCGGCGTTTGGCGTGCTTGTCAGCTCGACCAAAATCTCTATCAATTTGCCGTCGAAGGATTCGATCCGCTTGGCTGTGTGGGGGTCGTGCGCAATGAGTCGAGCGAGCACAAGCTCGAGAGGGGTGAGTGCAAGGGTGCCGAGCAGGCTCATGGTTGGGCAAGCAGCCTAGGCTGCTTTAAACCCTACATGAATGGCACAAACGCCGTTCATCATGTTGTGGTATTTGCAGTCGACGAGTCCTGCGTCTTGCATCATTGCGAGCAGAGTCTCTTGGTCGGGGTGCATACGAATCGACTCGACGAGATACTGGTAACTGTCGGCGTCGTTGGCAATGACTTTGCCTGCGAGTGGCCAGAGTTTTGAGAACGCATCGTAGCCTTTGCGGACGAATTCGTTCTGCGGCTTAGAGAATTCGAGCACCAACACACGGCCACCGGGTTTAAGTACGCGGCGCATCGAGCGCAGCGCAGCGTCTTTGTCGGTCACATTACGCAGGCCATAGGCGATGGTGATGCAGTCGAAGGTGTCGTCGGCGAACGGCAACGCTTCGGCATTGACTTGAGCGACATCGACATTGAAGTTGGCGCCTTTGTCGATGATTCGGTCGCGGCCTACGGCGAGCATCGCTTCGTTAATATCGGCGAGTACAACCTGCCCTTCGGGTCCAACTATAGGTGAGAAGCGCAGGCTAAAGTCACCCGTGCCGCCGGCAAGGTCTAATACTTTATGCCCCTTGCGCAGACCGCTAAGCTCGATTGTGAAGCGCTTCATGAGACGATGCGTACCGAGCGACATGAGGTCATTCATGATGTCGTAGCGCTGAGCGACCGAGCGGAACACTTGGCCGACGCGTTGCTCTTTCTCGGCAACGGGAACAGTCTCGTAGCCAAAATGGGTGGTGTCAGTTGCCGCGTTTTTCTCGTTCATGGGATTTTCGTGTCTCGTCGCGAATAGAGTGGGCTGATCCTTAATCTACTCGTATTCTAAACCTTTCGCGGTGGGTATTCATCCGCCTTTAAGCGCCCACCCTGCCTTCGATAAAGTTACCGACATCTCGCGGGCGACAGCCTGTCGCTAGCAGGGCATGAATTTTATGACCTGCGTATCAGCGGGCAAGGGTTCCCGGCTCGCGCCCGCCGCGCTTAGGCGTGCGGTGTAGTCTGCCCAACGCGCCGTCTTATTAGTGGCGAGATCGAAAAGTGTCTCCCAGCTGAAAATACCGGAATTGTGGCCGTCGTCGAAGGTGGGCTTAATCGCGTAGTTGCCGACCGGCTCGATAACCGTGATAGCAACATGGCGCTTGCCCACCTGCAAAATCTCTTGCCCAACGCCGTGGCCGCGCACCTCCGCCGACGGAGAATACACCCGCAATAACTCCGCCTCGAGCTGATAGCGAGTGCCATCTGCATAGCCAAGTTCGAGTAATCGAGACTTTTTATGAAGCTTAATTGTCTGTGGCGTCATAGTTGTACGGTTCTTATTGGCTGCGGGTCGAAGGATTACGCACTGTACAGGCTTACCTTATAAAATATAGCGGCTGAGATCTTCGTCTTTGGCTAGCTCGTCGAGCTGCCCCAGCACAAACTCACGGTCGATAACGACACGCCCTTTGCCAACGGCTAAGTCTGAGGCGGCGAACGAGGTTTCCTCGAGCAGCCGCTCCATAACGGTGTGCAGGCGCCGAGCGCCTATATTTTCGGTGCGCTCGTTAACCTGCCATGCGGTCTCGGCGATAGTGCGTATGCCGTCTTCGGTAAATTCTAAGTCTAAGCCTTCGGTGGCGAGTAGCGCCTGATATTGCTCGGTGAGCGATGCGTCGGGTTCGGCTAGGATGCGTTCGAAATCTTTCGCAGAGAGCGCCTCTAGCTCAACACGAATAGGCAGGCGGCCTTGCAGCTCGGGAATGAGGTCGGAGGGCTTGCTGAGATGAAATGCGCCGGAGGCTATAAACAGGATGTGGTCGGTTTTCACGCTGCCGTATTTAGTGCTCACGGTCGAGCCTTCGATAAGCGGCAGGAGGTCGCGCTGAACGCCTTCGCGCGATACGCCGGCGCCGCCTTGGTCGTTGCGATTGGTGACCTTATCTATTTCGTCAATGAATACGATACCGGTCTGCTCGGCGAGTTCGACAGCACTTGCTCGAATCTCTTCCTCGTTGATCAACTTCGCCGCCTCTTCCTCTTTTAAGGCTTTGAGTGCCACCTTAATCGGCAGAGTGCGCGCGCGTTTCTTGGCGCTCTGCATCGATGAGAACATATCCTTGAGCTGGCTGGTCATGTCCTCAAGCCCCGGCGGCGCCATAATATCGACGCCGACCGGTGTGTCGGCCACAGCAATCTCAATTTCTTTGTTGTCGAGTTCGCCTTGGCGTAGCTTCTTGCGAAATACCTGACGCGCGCTCGACTCTTCCGTGACGTCATCGCTGCCGCTTGCGCGTGGGACGAGTATGTCGAGCACGCGGTCTTCTGCGCGATCTGCCGCGAGAGTCTGCACTTTACGCATCTCGCCTTCGCGCTGCATTTTCACTGCACTATCGACAAGGTCACGGATGATCGACTCGACATCGCGTCCGACATACCCAACCTCGGTGAATTTTGTTGCCTCGACCTTGATAAACGGTGCTTGGGCAAGTTTTGCTAAACGTCGCGCGATTTCGGTCTTGCCGACGCCAGTTGGGCCTATCATTAAGATATTTTTCGGCGTGACCTCGTGGCGCAGTGCTTCACTGAGGTTCATGCGGCGCCAGCGATTGCGAAGCGCAATGGCCACGGCGCGTTTTGCGCTCGCCTGACCAACGATGTGTTTGTCGAGTTCGGAGGTTATTTCTCGTGGGGTCATTATAGACGCGCCGAGGCCGCGTGGATCCTCTGACGAGTCAGCATTCGTCGATGTCGCTAAGTCGGTAGTCATGATTAAAACTCTAATTCTTCGATTGTATGATTATGGTTGGTGTACACGCAGATGTCGGCGGCGATAGTGAGGCTTTTGCGGACGATGTCTTCGGCATCGAGATCGGTGTTCTGCAGTAACGCGCGCGCGGCGGCCATCGCAAAGGTGCCGCCTGATCCGATCGCCATAATGCCCTCTTCGGGCTCAATAACGTCGCCGTTGCCTGTGATAATCAGTGAGGCGTCTTTGTCGGCGACAATAAGCAAGGCTTCGAGGCGGCGCAGCGAGCGTTCGGTGCGCCACAGTTTGGCGAGTTCGACCGAGGCGCGAACGAGTTTGCCCCGATGCTGTTCGAGCTGCTCTTCGAAGCGTTCAAACAGAGTAAACGCGTCAGCGGTACCGCCTGCAAAGCCTGCGATAACTTGATCTTTATAAAGCCTTCGCACTTTGCGCGCGTTGCCCTTCATCACGGTGTTGCCTTGCGAAACCTGTCCATCGCCGCCGATTACCACTTTATTGCCGCGTCGAACTGCCACGATCGTGGTGCCATCATATTGTTCCAAGTTAACTCTCCTACTGCAGCGGGGTTTGCTGCTGAGTGCATTAGACAAGGGAAACGTCTGCTGCTTGTGTTGCCGATCTCAATGAGTGAATCGAAAACCACATTCCGCTAAGAAGTGCATCGATAGGCATAGTTTAGGTTAGAAACCCAGAGATGGGGCTGGACAGCCGAAAATCAATCCTCGAGAGGTAATCAGCCGCAGAAATTGGAATAACGGGGCTCCGCCGACTAACCTTAAGTTATTAGCGAGCGGAGGTTTGCTCTACGCTTAAGCGAAGGCTAGAGATATTGTTGCTTCGCAGCGTAGCCTCGGCGGCGGCAAGGCTTGTGCTCGTCATGTAAGGCCCCGACTGCACGAGAAATAGGGTGCGGCCCGGCAAGGACTCTTGGGTGACGAATACGTCAATGCCAAGTGCCTGCTGATGGGCTAATTCGGCGTCGGCTAGGGTGCGCTGCTGAAAAGCGCCGGATTGCAACAAATACCCCGTTGCGAACTGTTGCTCCGGGGGTGCCGCGCGGGTGCGCTGCTGTTCGGTGAGTTCGACCTGCGTATCAGGCACAATAACCTGATAGTCGGGGAGCGCGGTATAGAAGTCCATTGTGAGCTCAGGCTTAGTCTCAACCGGCTCTGCTTCGGCGACAATAGCAGCGCGCCCGATTGCGGCGCTCTGTTCGGCTTGGGAGGCAGAAGTAGCCGCAAGCGAGTTAGTCGTTGGCATGGGCGGTACGGCGCCCGACAGGTAAAACAAAACACAGCCTAAAATGCCCACGACGATTCCAATGGCGACGCCGGAGACCAGAAGCGACCAGCTCGGGGGCGCTTGCACGGTCTTACGCTCGAGCAGTGGCTCGGGCCTGATCTTGGCGAAGTCTTGCGTCATTCTTAGAGAAATCTCGCTGTTATCTGTTGTTATTTGCTGCGCGTATTTATTAAGCAAAGTTAGTAGAGAGCTTATCAAGAGTGCTTATCAATAACGCTTAAGCGCCGCAGTCTGAAACTAGAAATTTATTCTAGCGACGTCTCGTTATCGGTCTCTTGGGCGGCTCCTAGAGGACTATCCCCCAGTGCTGCCTGCGCCAATCTGGTTCTGCGCCTAGATCATATCTTGGGGGTCAACATCGACGCTCCATCTTAAGCGTGGCGGCAGCTTAACTTGGTCGAGGTTGGCAACCAAATAATTGAGGTGATCTTGAAGCCGACCTCGGCGCTCGCTCTTAAGCTGCAATTGTACGCGAAAACGGCCGGCGCGTTTTTCCATCGGTGCAGGCATTGGCCCTATAAGGTCGACGGCCAGACGTGGGTCTTTAGATAATTGAACACTTAACTGCGCAGCGGTCTCTGCGAAGTGTGTCGCAGAGGCTGGGTCAGGCGCATCGAAGCGCAGCAGAGCGAGATGAGCGAAAGGCGGAAGCGAGGCGAGTTTGCGCTGGTCGAGCTGGCGCTGTGAAAACTGCGCGTAACTCTCATTACTGAGCGCTTGGAGTGTTTCGTGTGTCGCGTGTTTGGTTTGCAACAATACCTCACCGGCGCGTTCGGCGCGACCCGCACGACCTGCGACCTGAGTCACCAGTTGCGCCATCTGCTCCTGCCCGCGAAAGTCGGCGCTAAACAGGCCTCCATCGGCGTCGAGAATAATTACGAGCGTGATATTCGGGAAATGATGCCCTTTAGCGAGCATTTGCGTCCCAAGCAAGATACAAGGCTCGCCGCCTTCAACGCGGGCGAGCGCCTTGCTAAGCCCCTCTTTGCCGCGAGTGGAGTCGCGATCTACTCGTATTACAGGCGTATTTGGGAACTGACGCTGCAAAAAACTTTCGGCCTTCTGAGTGCCCAACCCGACCGTGTCGAGTGTCGCGGATTTGCAGTGCGGGCAGATGCGCGGCAGGGCAACGCTGACGCCGCAGTGATGGCAACGCAGACGCGGTGGGGTTCGGTGAACGGTCATCTGCGCTATGCAGTCATTGCATTCGGAACTCCAGCCGCAGGTTGTGCAATTGAGCACGGGGGCGTAGCCGCGCCTATTGATGAATACTAGGCATTGATTGCCGTTATCTAGATGCTGTTTGAGCCGCGTGAGTGCCGCCTCCGAAAAGCCTTCTTGCAAGGGCTTTTCCGCGACGTCGACCAGTTCGATTGCCGTGCGGGGCATTACGGCTGTTGAGTGGGGCAGGCGCAGATGCCTAAATTTCCCTATAAGCGCATTGTGCAGCGTTTCAAGGCTCGGCGTGGCCGATCCGAGGACGATGGGTATTCCCTCTGCGTGCGCCCGCATGACAGCTAAGTCGCGGGCGGAGTAGCGAAAGCCGTCTTGTTGCTTAAAAGAGGAGTCATGCTCTTCGTCTATTATGAGAATGCCGGGTTTCGCAAGCGGCGTGAAAAGCGCCGAGCGTGTCCCGATTACTACGCCGGCACTGCCGTCTCGTGCGCGTGCCCACGCACTCAAGCGCTCGCTCTCATTAAGCGACGAATGCAGCGCGACGACCGGGCAGCGAAAGCGTTCGGTAAACCGTGCGATAGTCTGTGGGGTAAGCCCTATTTCAGGGATGAGCACCAGGCATTGACGTCCTAGGGAGAGCTGCTGAGCCATGGCACGCATATAGACTTCGGTTTTGCCAGAGCCGGTAACGCCATCGAGCAAGAAGCAGTCAAACGTTGTTGGCTTGGCGGTGATCGCCGCTACGGCGCCGGCTTGGTCTGCGTTAAGAGTGAGTGGTGGGCCCTGCGAATCACCCAGCGAATTATTAGGGTCAAATGCACCTCTGGCGGCAGGCTGCTCCCAAAGGCATTCAGCTAGGCCTCGTTCCTGAAGCTTGCGCAGCATCGGCCTGCCAAATCCTGCGGTCAGGATGTCGGCGGTGGGAGCCGGCCCGTTATTGAGAAGCAAGGTGTAAAGCGCAAGCTGGCGGGGCGAGCGGGAAAGTAACGAACACGCTGCGTCTTGCTCCTGTTTACTTGCTTCGTTTTGTGGGGCGCGCCAGCGCTCCTGAGCTGCCTCAATGCTCTCGCCGGCTCGCAGTCGCGCTGGAAGTGCGGCAGCGAAAACCTCGCCGATAGGGCATTGATAATAGTCTGCAGCCCAGCGCAACAGGGCAAGGAGTTCGGGGCTAAACAATGGGGCTGCATCGAGCACTGAGTCTGCGTGACGGAGTTTAGCCGGAGGCACGTCTGTCTCAGTGACAATGTCGAGAATGACTCCGGTGACCTTGCGCGCGCCGAAGGGGATGCGAATTCGCGTGCCTGGCTGGGCTGCGAGGGCGCCCACTTTAGGCGGTAAATAATCAAATGCACGGCGCAGAGGAGAGGGCACAGCCACGCGATAGAACACGGGCGCGGTGCAGCTTGCGCCAAACTCGAGGCTCTGTGTTGTCTGCTCGGTATTGTTCTCTTGCGTCATTACATCGCTCAATGGGCGGCTGGGTTAAGCCCCATCTTATAAGCCCCATCTAAATTGACGACGGCTAGACGCACCGTGCTTAGAGAGGGCTCTTAATATTACCGCTTATGCGGGTGTTCGAGCGGCGAAAGTTTAGAGGCATTGTAGCAGGCTTGCTAGTGCCTCTTCTCAGCGCCGGTCGATCGTATATACTCTCAGGTATCGCGGGATTTAACCGTGAACTTACTTTTTGTGTTACACCGCGGCGCGCTTTCATCCTCAAAATGCTTAGCATGCGAGACCAGGCCAGCCTCGACGAAGGAAATAGCTATGGGCTCAGCATCGGTTCCCGCCGAACTCCTCACACTCCGCGACAGCATCGACGAGATCGATGCTGAGCTGCTGCAGGCGCTTGCTAAGCGGTTTATCCTGACAGGCCGCGTCGGCGAGCTAAAGGCGTCGATGGATCTCGAGCCGTTCGACGGCGTTCGCGAAGCCGAGAAACTCGAGCGCTTGCGGACAATGGCTGCTGAGCTGGGATTAAGTGCGAGTTTAATCGATGATCTCTTTAGCCGCATCATGCGCGAGGCTGTGCTCAATCATAAGCAGCTAAAAGAGGCGCGGGGTTAGTCGTCTTAGGAGGCGCTGGCTGAGTCAATTGGATGCCAGCTGCGTCATAAACCCTTGCGTCTTTGGCTTTGTCTGCTAGAATGCGCGGCCCGATCAGCAAGGCTGATCACAACCACGGCATCAAATAAGATGTGGTGCAGCGCTGCCGAAGACCTCGCCCGCTGTCGCGACATCCATCAGAGGAACGACCCATGAAGCCAGAGATTCACCCAGCATACGACGCGATGAAAGCTACCTGCAGCTGCGGTAACGTCATCCAAACACGCTCAACAATGGCACAAGATATCCTTATCGATGTGTGCTCACAATGCCACCCATTCTACACGGGTAAGCAAAAGATCCTCGACACTGGTGGTCGAGTGGATCGCTTTAAGAAGCGTTTCGGCGCTCGTCGAGTCTAAATAGGACTTAGCGAATACAAACGCCCTGTCGGGATATCCGGCGGGGCATTTTTTTGCCTAAAAAATAGTTTCGGTAGCGACTGCTTCTTCTTTGTCATTTGTATCGGGGGTTGCTCGGGGCTGCGTGCTCGGCGCGTTCTCGCTGCGGAAAAACTCGAACACCGCATTCTCCGACCCAGGCATGGTAGGTTCACCTGTCTCTTTGTTGATGAGACGGTCTTCGACGCCATCTGGCCGTGGCATGCTGTTTTCAGGCGCGCCGGCGAGCGCTGCCTTCATATAGTCAATCCAAATAGGCACAGCGATAGTCGCTCCTTGCTCGCGCTCACCTAAAGGTTCGGGGGTGTCAAAACCCACGAAAACGGTTGTTGCGATATCCCGATTGAAGCCTGAGAACCAGAGCTCCCGTGGCCCGTTGGTTGTGCCAGTCTTACCCATGAGATCTGAGCGGCCAATCTCGCGCTTGACGCGCGCGCCACTGCCTTCGACAACCACCGACCGTAACATCGTGTTGAGTATGTAAGCGATGCGAGGGTCGACTATGCGCGGTGCCGGCTGAGTTGTCAGTGTTTGCTCGCCATTTTCGGTAGCAGCGGTTGCCTCGACTAATTCGCCGCGCACCTGCTCGCAATCCTCGCAGACAACAAAGGGCTGCGCGCGAAATTGTTGGCCATCTAAGTTGTTAATCTCGCGTATAAACCAAGGCTCGACCTTATAGCCGCCGTTGGCAAACGCCGAGTAGGCGGAAACGATTTCGATGGGTTGCACATCGCTGCTGCCTAAACCGACCGTCAGGTCGTTGCGGGGAAAGTTTTCAACCGGCAGACCAAATTTCTTGGCAAAGGCGAATACTTTGACAGAGCCGAGTTGATCGAAAAGCCTCACGGCGGGCACATTGCGGGATTCTTTTAAGGCAAAACGCAGTGTCACGGGCCCCAAAAAGTTGTTCTCGAAGTTATTAGGGCGATAGTCGCCTCGGGTAAGCGGGGCATCGTTGATGAGCGTCGCCGCCGTGTAGCCATCCTCGAGGGCCGCACCATAGACAAAAGGCTTAAAATTAGACCCTGGCGGGCGCGGAGTTAGCACGCGATTCACCTGACTTCGGCGGAAGTCATAGCCCCCAACGAGCGCGACGAGCTCGCCATTGGATGGGCGCATTGAAACGAGTGCACCTTGAATCTCGGGCACCTGCCCCAGTTCCCAGCTATCGCCGATGCGGCGAACGCGGATCATGTCGCCCAAGCTTACGGCGTCGCTCGCGGTTTGCGGTGGGGGCCAAGCTTCATTTCTGTTGCGAAAAGCATAAGCCCAACCAATCCCTTCCCAAGGTATAGTAATCTCAGTGCCATCGCTGAGTAACGCGTTAAAACTCCGGGGCTCAACCGCAGTGACAATCGCGGGTTGTTGGTTGCCATAAGTAGGCACCGGCTCGAGTGCCTGCAACCAGCGTGTGCGTCGATCAGTGTCGTCTTCGTTGGGCAGCGGCGCCAGATTTGTTGCGGGTCCCCGGTAGCCGTGCCGCTTGTCATAGTAGTTTTCTAAGCCGTTAACGAGCGCCGCATTGGCTTCGTGTTGGCGCGTCGAATCGATCGTTGTAATGACCTCGAAGCCCTGTGTATAGGTTGCTTCGCCATATTGATCAAAGAGTTGCTGACGAACCATTTCGGCAACGTAGGGCGCGTTCACCTCGATGTTGCGATTATGGCGCGTCGCACTCACCGGTTCAGCGTCGGCGAGCGCAAACTCCTGCTCGGTAATCATTCCCTCTCGCACCATGTTTTTAAGGCGCGTTCTCCTGCGTTCGACAGAACGGCTTGGATTGCTGAGTGGGTTGCAAGTAGACGGGCAGGGCAGCAAAGACACCATCATCGCAGCCTCTGCGAGGGTAAGCTCGGACGGGTGTTTGCCGTAGTACACGAATGCGGCGGCGCCGATGCCATCAGCGCCCGCGCCAAAATAAATGGTGTTGAGGTAGAGAGTGAGGATCTCTTCTTTGGTGAGTTCGCGCTGAATCTGTAGCGCGAATGGGATCTCTTTAAATTTGCGCAGATAGACGTTGTCGCTGTCGAATGACAGGTTGTTAGCGAGCTGCATAGTAATCGTGCTGCCGCCGCCCATGTTCACCCCGCGGATAAAGCCATAAAAGCCGCGAATAAGGCTCTGAAAATCGACACCAGGATGCGAGTAGAAGCGGGCATCTTCCGTTGCAATCAGCGCGTTGATCATCACCTGAGGGATTTCTTCAAACTCGACCGGATCGCGGCGGTTGCCAATTTCATCAATGAGCAGGCCATCGGCGGTATAGATGCGCAGCGGGGTCTCTAGCTGGACGCTGCGATAGGTTTCGGCTGCTGGCAGGAGTGGGGCGAGATAGAGATAGGCAGCGGTGGCAATCATCACCACGCCGGTAAAGGCGGCAACGGAGAGGAGTAATAGCCAGCGGATGGCTTTGCGCAATCGTCTTTGTCGTTTCTCTGGCGTCATCGCGGCGGATTATCGCTCAAATTTTGGCGTTTGGAGGAAGTAGCGCAGCGCGCTCAGTTTTTTACCCTGCCAAGTATACACCTCACTCGGCGCAATGCTCGCAAGCGGCAGAGTCTTTTTGATCGCGAAGAGGGAGTTGTTCCTCTGTCTAATGTCTCTGCGGCGCGGTTTTTCCTGTGCGAGCGACGGCGCCGCCGAGAAAATCGACGAAAGTAGGCGGCAGAGAGTTCTGTCATCTAGAGTAAGCAGAGGAGAAAGCCGCCTTAGCGGAGGCTTTTAAAGGTGCGGGGAATTGTGGGCACCTTGACCTAAAGGCAGCAGTTTCTGCAAATCAACTACGCCAATGCAGGCGATATCATGCAGTTGCTCACTGGGGTTGGCGCTGAGGGCGACAGACTCACTGCTCCGGCTCAGGGCGGCGTTGCCTCGAGGATCAACCAAGGGCTTTTGTCACCAAGAGGGCCAGCGTCTGTCGACCCACGAACCAATATCATCATTGTGAGAGACACGGCCGAAAAATTAGCAGAGGTCAGGCAGATGCTTTCAACCCTCGATATCGCGGTAAGGCAAGTGCTTATTGAGGCCCGTATCGTTAATGTAGAAACTAACTTTGGCCGTGAGCTAGGCGTTAGATGGGGGTTGGGGGGGAGTGCTGGGAAGACAAGATTCGGCGGATCGCAAGCGACAACGGCCGATTTGCTCTCTTCCGATTTTGCCGTCGCTGATGCGCGCGCTCAGGCTGCTATTGCAGGCGAAGCTGCAAGGCTTGATGCGCTGCAGGGTGACACCAATCCAGAGTTGATCCCCGCAATAGCCGCGTTGGCTCGCGCTTCGCTTCCTATCCCCCGCTCCGTGGTGTCTTTTCCGCAAGCGCTCAGCGTTGATCTTGGTGTTGCCGATACAGAAGCGTCGAGCTTTGCCATTGGCTACGCACGCCATAGTGCGCTCATCAAATTGGAGCTTTCGGCACTCGAAAGCAGCGGCAATGGCGAGGTGATCGCTCGCCCTAAAGTGACGACACAAGACAAAATGCCGGCATTGATACAATCAGGTGACCACGAGAGTGTTAGTAAACGATGGAGGAACAATTGTCTTGGGGCGGGGTTTTTCGCGAGGAGACAGCAATGTCTGAATCTAAAACTCCGTTTCTAGGAGACATTCCTTATCTTGGCCGGTTATTCAAACGCACGAAACGTTCGAGTCGACGAACCGAGCTATTGATTTTCATAACGCCTAAAATACTCGAAGAGAATTTCGAGTAACTTCCCCGCTGGCCTAGCGGGGGCTCAATAATCTCAATTGATGCTTACCCCGAAGTTTCATCATAGCGTAACTGCCTCTATACTGTGCCTACTCGATAAAATCCTCATGAAGCGCAGATGAAATCCTCAAGTTCATTATTTTTAGTTGGCCCGATGGGTGTCGGAAAGACAACCATTGGCAAGGTCTTAGCTGAGTCGCTTGGACTTGAATTTGTCGACTCCGATCGCGAAATCGAACGCGTCACTGGCGCTGATATTCCTTGGATTTTCGATGTTGAGGGGGAAGAAGGCTTCCGTGCTCGAGAGTCTAAGATGATCGAGCAGCTAACCTCCCGCACCAATATTGTCCTCGCGACAGGCGGCGGCGCGATATTGGCGGAGGCAAACAGACAGTGGCTAATGAGCCGTGGCTGCGTAATCTACCTGCGCGCACCGATAAGCCAGCAAATAGAGAGGACCAAGCGCGACAAGTCTAGGCCGCTTTTGCAGACAGCCGACCCGGCACAAAAAATTCGTGACTTGATGGCTTTTCGCGAGCCACTCTATCGAGAGGTCGCAGACTTTACGGTTGATACTTATCGCCGAGGGCCTAAGGCCGTTTGCGCAGAAATACAGCGGCAGCTTAACAGCGACGAGAATGTTCCAGCGTAAAGCGGCGACTACCCGTTACCTATTGCAGTGCCCTGAACCTGCGGGACTGCCCGATCGAATGATTGCATTGAAGGATTAGAGACCATGTTGACCGTAAATGTTGAGTTAGGCGAGCGCGGCTATCCGATCGTTATTGGTGCCGGCTTGCTTGGCGATCAAGGCCTGGTGGCCCGCATCGGCCAAGAGGTGCTGCGTCAAGGCAAGATCGTAATCGTGACCAATGACGTCGTCGCGCCGCTTTATCTCGAAAAAGCAGAGGCATTTTTTGCCGATCGTGACTGCACTTCAATAGTCTTGAACGATGGTGAGGCGCATAAAACGCTTGCAGCCGTAGACACTATTTACGACTTTTTGCTCAGCAATAAATATGACCGCCACACCACGCTTGTCGCTCTTGGTGGGGGAGTTGTCGGTGACATTACCGGCTTTGCGGCGGCAACGTATCTGCGCGGCATCGACTTTGTGCAGATCCCAACGACACTCCTCGCGCAGGTCGACTCGTCTGTTGGCGGTAAGACAGGCGTTAATCACCGTCTCGGCAAGAATATGATCGGCGCTTTCTATCAGCCGCGGTGTGTGATTGCCGACACCGATGTGCTGTCTACCCTGCCGGCGCGTGAGATCAGGGCGGGGCTCGCCGAGGTCACTAAATACGGATTGATCAGAGACGCGAGTTTCTTCCACTGGCTGGGTGACCATGCAGCGCAGTTGGTGAGCGGTGATCCCGTGCTGATGGCTGAGGTTATTCAGACCTGTTGCAGAATTAAGGCAGAGGTCGTTGCCGAAGACGAACGAGAGTCGGGCGTACGTGCGCTGCTCAATCTCGGGCATACATTCGGTCATGCAATCGAGACGGCTACGGGCTACGGCACATGGCTGCACGGCGAGACGGTTGCGATGGGCACCGTAATGGCGGCAGATCTGAGTGCACGAATTGGATGGATAGACCCGGAAGACGCTCGCCTGATCAGGCGAATCCTCGAGCAAAATTTCGGTATGACAGTCGTCCCTCCTGCCGATATCACTATTGAGCGCTATCTTGACCTGATGGCCTCAGACAAGAAAACCGAACAAGGCAAGCTGCGTTTTATCCTACTCAACGCGATTGGGCAGGGAGCGATAGCGAGCGACATCGAACCAGGTCAGCTGGTGGCCACCCTGGAGGCCGCCGATCGGCTATGTGAATGAACTTGCGAGTAAGCCTGTGAGTGACGCAGCGATTCTGATTCCGGATCCCTTGGCAGCAAGGGAGAATCAACTAATTCAGGGCAAAGCGAGGCTCGCTGTATGATCGATCATCACGATGCTCTTCTCTCAAAGCTTATAGACGATGCCTTTTACGGCAGGCCATTAATTGCGGTTACCGGAGTTGAAGGCGCGGGCAAGACGACCCTTGCTCGACGCTTTGCCCAACAATTCGCTAATGAAGCTGAGTGCATAGCGCTCAAGGCGAGCGATTTTAAAAATCGCGATGACTTTATCCAGCGCCTCGTATCTAAGCTGAGTCCCGACTCTGTCGAGTACGCAGCTGACACCCCTCTTAATACTATTGTCGACTATGCAGGCTCGCTTGCCGATCAAGAGCGCTTGCTCGTTCTCATTGTTGATGATGCAGAGTCATTGAGCGATGCCTTTCTGGAGACGCTCTATGAGCTTATCGACGAAGCCGATGAGGCGAGTCTCTGTTGTCTGCTTCTTGGCGATCCTGCATTAAAAGACGCTATCGAGCGAGCCGACCCTAACGGAGGAATCGAGGATTTTAGCTGGTTCGACCTTCCAAAACTTGAGGAGACTGAGCGGCCAGTCGATCCCGATCAGCCGATTGCAGCAACCGCTACAGCAACTATTACAGCAACCACAGAGGCAGCCGCGCCAATCGATGAGCTGCTTCAAAAACCGGATGTCCACGAGGCACAGGTTGAAAGTGGCGCTACTGAGTCTGCTGAGCCTATTGAGTTGGCGCCGCTCGATATTGAGAAAGAGTCCGATGAAAGCTTCGATGAACTTCTAGGTATGATGGCGAACGACGCTGGGGCAGGCGCTGCTGCCGACACAGAGTCAGATAATGATCCAGAGTTTGACGGCAGTTCAGAACCAGAGCCAGAACTAGAACCAGAAACAGAAACAGAAACAGAAACAGAAACAGAACCAGAGCCGGAGCCAGAGCCAGATTCTGCATTCGAAAGGGTCAACAGCGATGCTGTCCAGCTAGGCGACAGCGGCCTCGAGCCAGCTGCGAGCGAAGACGAATTTGATCGCAATATAGACGAATGGCTCGAGCCCGATACGCGGCCGAGTCTTGGTGGAGCACGCTTCTCTGCGGGCGAAGACTTGGACCCGGACTTCGACAATGATGAGCAGCCCGAGGACGCAGGGCAAGCGCGGCGCGATGAGGCGTCGACGCTTGACCCAGATATTTTTGGAGACGACGAGGACGACGTCAACACCAGCGCGAGCAAGACGGATTACCTCGCCGCTGCAACCGGATTCGCGCGGTCTGTGCCTTTGCGTCTCGCTGCTGCCCGCAATTATTGGCTCGCCGCAGGTGGGCTGATGCTGCTCGTGCTTGCGGTGATTGTGTTCTGGCGCATTCCTGACGAGCCCAGCTCTGGAACTATTGAGCTTGCCGCGCCAGTCGCATCGAGGGCAGGGGATTCTGCCTCGGTGATGCCTCCGACAAGCGGGCAGATAAGTCGACCAACCGCGGACCGTTCGGTAGTAGAACCAGATTTGGAAATTGTCTCGTCAGCCGCGCCGGTTATAGCTAACACGGCTGAGTTATCGCAGCCCGCCTCTCCACAAAGACCCGCCTCTCCAGAAAGGGTTACCTCTCCAGAGAGGGTCGACTCTGAGCAAGCCGTGCTTGCTCCCGATGAAATCGGGGTCGCCGCCGTGTCAGTAAGCGAGGCGCGTCCTGTCGCGCGCAGTTCTAGCGCAGCACCAACGGCTTCGCCAACGCCGGCACCAACGCGTGCAGCGACTTCCCCAACGCTAGCGGCAACCCGTCAAGCCCCCGCCACGCCGGTGTCGCCAGCGGCAGCGTCTCCACTCCAGCAAAATAGGCTAAGCGGTAGCGCCTTCGAAAGACAACTGCTTGCGATGCCAGCAGGGAGTTTTACTCTGCAAATACTCGGCGCGAGCTCGGAGGCTAATGTTCAGGCATTCGTCGAGCGCAATGGCGGCGGGCTGAGGCAGACACTTGGTTATTACCGCTCGCAGCGGGGAGGGGCGCCTTGGTTTATTGTCGCTTATGGCGAATTCACCACGCGCGAACAAGCCAACGCCACCCTTAGGCGTCTTCCGCAGGCGCTCTCTGCGGCCGGGCCTTGGGTGCGGCCAATCGCGGCTGCGCAGGCCGAAATACGCGCGGCGCGGTAAATTGACAGAGTCGCGCATTGGTCAAGGCTGTCGCCTCGTGTAGAATTGGCGGCCTTCTACGCCACCAGCGAGCGAGGCACTGCGCCGCCCGCAACTCGAGGTCAACGCCCGTGACTGAACAAAATTCAAATTTCGCTCCTCTAAAGAATGACCGCTTCTTGCGCGCACTCCTTCGTCAGCCTGTCGACAGAACGCCTGTATGGATGATGCGGCAGGCGGGGCGCTATCTGCCTGAGTATCGAGCGACGCGCGCTCAGGCGGGCGACTTTATGAGCTTGTGTAAAAACACCGAGCTTGCGTGCGAGGTTACGCTGCAGCCCCTGCGCCGTTATGCGTTCGACGCGGCGATCCTATTTTCTGACATCCTCACTATTCCCGATGCGATGGGGCAGGGTCTCTATTTCTCCGAGGGCGAGGGGCCTAAATTCAAAAAGGTTATTCGCACGCCAGCCGATGTTGAGAAATTGCCCGATGTATCAATCGCAAGCGAGCTGTCCTATGTTACTGACGCCGTTGCGCTTATAAGGCGCGAACTGAATGGTTCTGTTCCGCTCATTGGGTTTTCGGGAAGCCCATGGACATTGGCTACCTATATGATCGAAGGCGGCGGCAGCAAAGATTTCCGGCATGCGAAAGAATTCCTCTATAACCATCCCGAGGCGATGCACCTGTTGCTCGATAAACTCGCCGATGCGGTTATCGATTACCTCAACGCACAAATCGCGGCAGGTGCTCAGGCTGTTCAGATATTCGACACCTGGGGCGGCGTCTTGACGCCCACGGCCTACCGCGACTTCTCGCTTGCCTATATGCAGAAAATTATCGGCGGCCTGACGCGCCATAACGATGGCCGCGAAGTGCCCGTTATTCTGTTTACTAAAAACGGAGGTCAGTGGCTCGAATCTATTGCAGCCAGTGGCTGCAACGCCGTTGGCCTAGACTGGACGACAGATATTGCCAACGCGCGCGAGCGCATCGGCTCGCAGGTGGCATTGCAAGGCAACATGGACCCCTCCATGCTCTATGCTTCCCCCGAGGCGATACGCGCAGAAGTGGGATCGATTCTTGCTGGGTTTGGCAGCAATCCCGGGCATGTGTTTAATCTGGGTCACGGCATTACCCCGGCGGTAAATCCCGATAACGTTGGTGTGTTTGTTGAGTCAGTTCATGAGCTTTCAGCCGCCTACCACGACGCATAGCAGCGCAGCCTGCGCAGTTGTTGCGTTAGGCTCGAACCTTGCGCATGAAGGCGAGTCTCCTGCTCAGATTGTCATCGAAGCGGCTAAACGGCTGCAGTCGCTCTCGCTCAGCGCGCCTCGACTGTCGAGCCTCTATTCAACTTCAGCCGTTGGTCTGGGCGCTGGCGCGCCAGAATTCTGTAACGCCATCGCCATTATTGAGCCTGCTGCAGCGCTAAGCGCGCAGGAATTACTCGACGGCTTGCTCACGATTGAACTTGAACTTGGTCGGGAGCGGCTGCAGCCCCGCGCCGGTGCTAGCTATGCTTCTCGGACTATCGATCTCGATTTAATCTATTGCCGCAATGAAATAATAGACTCCCCGACGCTGCAGCTGCCGCATCCTCGGGCTGCCGAGCGTGCGTTTGTTCTCGAGCCACTTGCAGAGCTTTGGCCAGATCTAGTGTTGCCAGGGCAGCATTCATCTGTCGCAGCGTTGCTGCGGGCACTGCGACTGTTAGTGGATATCGCCCCGCTATGAGTGCGCTATTTAAGTGTGTGCCTTAAGTGTGCGCGCTCCCCAAGAGTCAACAGTCTTGTGGGCTGACCCGACTGTCGCCACATTTTGGGCAAGATTTATAACAAATTTGCGGGTTGTTCAGGGTATCGACAGGAGCGAATTGAGTGCTATGCTTCTAGAGGTGAAAAACCAGATTAAGGTCACACACGTGAGCGTCATTTCTGCATCAGGCACTTATGCGAGAGCTATTTCTGAGCTCTCCGCGACGGAAGCGCCCAGAGCGAGGCAAAGTTCGCGAGCGCGTTGTTTGCCTGTCTTAAATTCTGTGTTTTCGGCCTCTTTTGCTGCTGTGGCCTCTGTGGCGATCAGCTTGGTTTCGGCTACTGTGCAGGCGCAAAGCCTAGGTGGCGCCGGTGCTGGCTCTAGCAAGCTTCAGGCAATGAGCACGCTGACCGTCAAGCAAGGCGGTGGCTTTGAAAGTGCGCTTGCGCCGGCCAACAGCCAGTCGGCTAATTTTCTTGGGCAGGTCTTGCCCAGTGTTGAAGGCAGTGCCAGTTTTCGGATCGGCCCTTCGTCTATTCTAAACGGGGCCGTGCCCGCGCTGAGCATCGCGCGAAACGTCGAAGAGACAGGATTTGAGGGCGCTGTCGTTGAAGACGCGCTCAATTTTAATCTCGGCGTCGCTGTAGAGCCTATCGACGGCCTCAATGTGAGCGCCGATGCGTGGCGCTTAGAGGTCAACGAGACATCGGCTCAGGCGAGTATGGGTCGCGACTGGCAGCCCGGTACCTCTCAGCTTTACATTCAAGATTCGACAATCAATGAGTTCAATGTCGATAGTCCGCTGATTGGCTCACAGCTCGAAACCAACGGGTTCGATTTGAGCGCCTCGTATGTGTGGGACACAAGCCGTTTCGGGCAGTTTACGCTCAGCACGAAGTCGACTTATGTACAAAATTTTGAGAATGCGGGTGGCTTGCTCGAGCTAGGAAACGACGAGCTCGGTGCAATCGACGAGCGGCTTGTCAGCCCCGAGTTGCAAAGCAGCATGATGCTGTCGTGGCAGTTCGGTAATCACACAGCCAGCGCGATAACTAACTACTTCGATTCGTTTAAAGACATAAGCGAGCTCGATCTCGACGAGATCAATGATCTGGTCGACAACATTACCACCTTCGACCTGCAGTACGGTTATAGCGTGAAGGCTGGCGCGAAGGATCGCGCGATTATCTCGTTCGGAATCCGCAATTTATTCGATGAGAAAACGGCTCAGATCCTCAACTCGTCGACCCGTCTCCTAGACCAGAACGGTCGTGTCGCCTACGGCTCGATTAAATACCAATTCTAGAAAACTAAGACGCCCGCGCCAACGTGCTTAGTGTTTCGATGAGCGTTCTGCTCTGGCCAGGCACCAAGCGTCGACTCGCTTAACGCCGGCATCGAGTAAAGTGGCGGCGAGTGCGGATACCGTGGCCGTCGTCGTGACAACATCGTCGATAACGATCACGTGTTTGCAGCCATTCAGGGGTGCTCCTTTCACGATCCCAAACGCCCCGATAAGATTCGCTTGCCTTTCGGCTTTCGTTTTTGCCTCAGTTTGTGGTGTGGTGTGACGAGTTCTTGCTACGGCGTCGCTGAGATTGGGCAGTGCAAGCCGGCGCGCAATCCGCTGGGCAATCAGTCGAGCCTGATCGAATCCGCGTTGTCTAAACCGTCGGGGGTGCAGTGGAACAGCAATGACTGCACATGGTTTTCCGCGAGTGCTAGCCTCTTGTCGAACGCCGGCGTAATAAGCCTCCATCACGAGTCCGAGCTCTTCACTTAGCCCCGCGCCGACATCTAACCGTTCGTTGAATTTGTAATCTGCGATTAGCTGATCGATTGGCGTAGCGTAGGCGAATGCGCCGCGGCAGAGTGCAAAGGAGGGAGGGTGGGTGAGGCAGCGAGCGCAGCGATTGCCGAGCGCACCTTGGTGCTCACTCTGTT
>Ga0115004_10000930_pt1 | contig 23359 bp, 29 predicted proteins | sample ArcticOcean_MG_C_10_FD_88737 | JGI IMG/M metagenome (GOLD analysis project Ga0115004, IMG submission 88737) | Marine microbial communities from western Arctic Ocean - ArcticOcean_MG_CB11_90 | ecosystem: Environmental > Aquatic > Marine > Oceanic | place: Arctic Ocean: Canada Basin | collected... | reverse complement strand
GGCGGCAGGCTGAGAAGGTTTAGGAACAGCCTTAGTGACCGCCTTTGCTACTGGTACTGTGCTATCCTCAGTCTTAGCCGTCGCCTTTGCCTTTGCCGTCGCCTTGGTCTTGGGCGCGGGAGGCACCGTGACCTGTTGTCGGCGTTGCGCAATCGCCCGTGGTTGCGCCGCAGTATTCGCCGGCGCCCCCCCCGCGAGCGCGGTCCAGAACACCGCCGGGTCGTCCGCGATAGGCGCTGTAGGAGCCGTAGGCGCGGTAAGAGCCGTTACCTCGATTGACGTTTCATTCATTTGCCGTTCCAAATCCGCCAAGCTCAAACCGCCGGTGCCGGTCTTCGCGGCGGGTCCGCCCGAGTTTCGACCGCCCGGCTTCGGCGCTGTTCCGCCTCGGTTCGACCCCACGCCCAGGAGGTTCTTCAAATCCGCGCCCGCGAGCATTGAAGCGAGGTCGGGCCCGGGAGCGGCAACGGCATTGCTGTGTTGTTTAATCCCAGGTACCGACCCGACAATCGCGCCGGGTAACGGTTTGCCCAGAGTGCGGCCGGACAGAGGGAGGCCGCCCAAAAAAGTGCTCGCCACCGACCCTCGGCCTCGGCCCGCGCCTGCCACGAACCCCTGATTGTAAAAAAATAAATTTCAGTCTTGTATGGGCAATCAGGAAGGCGGAATGTGGTGGGTGGAAAATACTTACCTTGCCCGGCACGGGCATCGAAGGCGTCCCGCCCGGTCCGCCCGGCAAGCCCGCCTTCCCCGGAAGCAAAGACGCGGCCATGGCGAGAATCCCTTTCGGGATTGATATCCCGGTTAGATTTGTGGAACCAAGGGTCCCTTTCGCTTTCGGGTCCCACCCCCCGGCGCTGACTTTTCCTTTTTTATCCGCCACCACGCGGTCGGGCGCCGCGTCCCCGAGCTTAGGCATGGCGGGCTGGAGTGTTACGGAAAAGTGTCAGTGTTGTACATCGCGTGTATTGGACGATGGCCTGGTCAACAGTCACCGGCCATCGGTCTGAACAGTCAGGGCAGAGGTAACACGTCCCTTCGCATGACGAGTATATCGCGATGTATGGACAAACAGTCAGGGCACACAGTCGTCCGGGATTTGGGAAAGGCCCGAGACGGACGCACCGGGTGCGACAGGTTCACGAGTTGCGAGCTCGGCAGCATCGCGCCTCGCTTGTCAGGAAGCACGCCGTGCAGGTCGTTCCCCCCCACAAACTCGTGGTCGAACAGAATCTCACACGCCTCGCCGTGAACGGCGACGACGTACCCGCGGGTGCCGAAGCTTGGTGACCCGCCGTCGCCCACCATCGCCACGCGGTCGCCCAGAGAAAAGTCCCCGCCCGCGTACAGGTCCAAGGTCTCGCCGTCCCGCACCGGGCGCATCAGTAAAAGGGGCGTCACCGCTTCTAAAACAGTAGGCAGAACGGTCTTGGTGCTAGGCCCGCCGAGCGTCGCGTGCAGGGCTTTAATAGCAGCCTCCGCGGCGACTTTTGAGAATTTTGACACGAGCGGTTTCTTAGCCGCCTCCGTGCCTTTCAACCACGCTTTGGTGTTTTTCAAAACCTCCAGGCGGTCGCCTGATACGATAAAAGCCGAAAGTATCAGTCTTGAGACTTGAGTATGGGTGTACTGTATGGGGGATTGGGTACAGTAATCGGGCCTAACAGGGCACTTAGAGTAATCGGGCCGAACAGTGCGTATGTGATATAGTCGTAAGAGCCGCGAGTACTGGTAAACGTTACTAGTGTTCCCGTACTTCCGTTGCATGAAACTAGTGGATGTCAAAGAGGGGCTTGAAACAGTCTGTCGTTGGATTTGGGAAACGCGCAAGGCCGTACCTTCCGGGACGTGCGCAAGCGCCGCGTCAAGCTCCAGGCCTTCAAACCCGTTATCAGGATCCGCCATCAGGGCGTGGAACACCCACGGGTGGAGTTTCTTGTACTCCTGAATCAACTTCACCGTGAGTTGCGAAAACTCCCACCCGTTGCCGTCCTTGCCCGGGCGCGAGTAATCCGCCACGCAAAGTCCTTTCGCCGCTGATTTCAGGTTCAAACCCAAATCGATTCGGTCGAACCGCCCGCAGTCAGGAGTGGGCGCGACCCACACCGGCCCGGTGAGCTGAGCCGCCGCCCTTGGGTTCAAACCCACTTTCCGCGCGACCGCTCCGATCGGTTCGTACCGGCCGCCTTGCACGCCTTGCAGAATCCTTCGGCCGACGCCGGTGCACGGGGTGATTTGCTCGACTGGTTTTACAAAAAAAAAGTGTCAGTCGGGTTAGGGTTTAGGGTTCGTGATGTGTATATCCGGGATTGGTATTACGTAAACAGTCAGGGTAACAGTCCGAGGGAATGCGCCCTTCTGGTCGTACTAGTCCCTTCGCGGGACGAATATATCGCGATGTATGGACAACAGTCACCAGCTTTGGTAAAACAGGGAGGCGGGATTTGGGAAAGAAACGCGCAAGGCCGTACCTGATACCTCCAAGCCGCGCTCGTCGTTTCCCACGACGCTCGCCACGGCGCCGAAGTGCGACCGGCCCAGGAACAAGGCGAGGTCGCCTTGTTCGAAACCGCCTGAAGGGTCACCGCCGGTCGAATCGCCAACATCAAGCGCGGGTTTCTCGGTCAACCGTGGCGAAGGCGAAGGGTCAACCGCCAACACGAGCTGCGCGGGAACGCCGACGTCGGTTTTCCCGAAACGCTTTTGAAGAGACCCGTCAGGGTGCCGCACCAACCCCTCGCACTGACGGACGTTAATGGTGACGTTGATCGTACCGACATCCACGCCTTTGCTTGTAAGGGTTTCGAAGCTCGTCTTCTGTGCATCCGCGCCCCACTCCGCTGCACCGTGGGGAATTCTTTGGCCTTTCCCTACGATTTTTTCCCTCCGGTCCGCCACCGAGGTCACAGCCGCTTCTTTTAAATACGGCCACCCGATGTGCACGCGCTTGCCGACTAAATGCGCGTAAGACGACGCGTCGCGAGGGTCACGTTCACCTTTCGCATCACCATCACCTTGCAGTAACAAACCAGGGTCTCCTTCCTTGCCCACTCGCAAAACCAAACTCTCCTTCTTCGACGCGGTGCCGAAAACATTGACGCCCGCGTTTTTTAGCAGTCCAAAACTTTGAAGAGTTGTCATCGTGGGAAACCCGGGCGGTCTTTTGATACCAAGCTGAACCTCAGGCAACAAACTCCCGTGACCCCCGAAACACTTTCTTGATAGGGGAAACTCACCGGGAGGCATCGACTCCAACGCGCGGCTTTTGCACGGATGAAGGCCTGCGAAGACTTTCGGTAACGTCGATGTGACGGAGTCGGTGCCGTCCGGGTAGTGCTGGAAAACAACAAGCGGCCCGGGTTTGTTTCGCGATACTTTTTACGGTTTATGGAAAAGTGTCAGTACCGTGTGTATGCGCAAACAGTCAACCGAGTTGGGCTCGGACATAAGTCACTTGTTACGGCCGTGGTGCACTCGACCGAGGGCATCAAACAGTGGTGTTTGATTTGGGAAAGCCCCAACACGTACCTTGTCCGTCGGTGAGCTTCGAAAGAGGCACCGAGTTGATACAGCTCTTCAAAAGGTCTTCATCCAAAAAAGGAAGCAACACCACGCCTTCCCAGTCGTTCCTTTTGCCTTCGAAATCCACCTTCAGCTCAGCCGGGAAGAACGGCGCCAACGGCGAGTGCGGCGCGGACATGAGCCACCGGAACGGCTCGGGAAGAAGCGCCGCGCTTTGCGGCGGCTGCACCGCCAGGAGCTGTTCAAACGGACGAAACGGAACGCCGTACGCAAACTGCGCAGTCAGCGCGCCCAAACCTTTCGCCAAGTCGCTCGCCATCGGGGCGTAGTGGAACGGGTAAAACCACGTCCACGACGCGACGCCGCGGTAGTAGTACTGCAGCACCCATGAAAGGCCTTCGAAGTAGGCTTGCCGCAGTTCCGCGAGGGGCGGGGGTTGGCCGACCTTCAGCCCGAGCTTTTCGCGGTAGTACATCTCCTTCCACCCCTCCACGCCGGCGCCGCCTTCTTCGAACATCTCTCTTTTCGCAGCGCTCATCATCGTCGGGTCGTGTTCGATGCCGTCGGAATGTTCTTTTGGTGTCGTGGCCTGCAGCGGTTCGTCCGGTTTCAACTTAGCCGCAGCCACGGCGTCATCCACGCCGGCGCCGTTCGCCAGCGCGGCCATCGCTTTTTTGAAGCGGTCGTCTTTCGGCGCCGACCCAGGCGGCTTACCACCGCCGCCTCCGCCTCCGACCCCCCGGCCCTCGCTCGCTTTCCGTTGCTGCCGCTCTTCGTTCGCCGCCGCGTCCCCCGCGCGGTCCGAAAGCACCTTGGCCTCCATTTCCCCCATCACGTCAAGGATCTTCTCCAGCCGTTGCGGGTTGAAGGTTCCGCCGCCGTCGTCGCCTGATACGTACCCACCCAGCGTGGGTAACAGCTCGCGGTACGTGCTGAACAGCACGTTCAGCGCGCCTTCCCCGATGTCGAGCGTGGGTAGGGGGGGGAGGAAATCATTCCCTGATTGTAAAAAAAGAAAAGTGTCAGTCTTGTATGGGCAATCAGTCGGCGGAATGTGGTTATTGGGAAATAAATACTCACCTACTAACATGCTGAGCAGCACGAAATCGTCAACCACGCGTTCGCAGTCGTATCGGAAGGGTAAATCGGGGGCGATGCTTTTGAACTCCGCATCCAAGTACTCCCTTAACAGACCAACGTGAAGCAGCAAAAACCCGTCATCCGTGGGGTTCGTAAGCGTCTCCCGGCTCGGCTGCCCCGAATTGGACCCGGCGCCGAACTTGACGACCTCGCGTAGTAAACAGAAGTGCGGCTCGTGCGTGACGAGCGCGAGCATGATCAGATCCGCGTCCAGGCCGTACAGACAGTGCGTCTGGTTCGAGTCCCACCCGGGCTCGCCACGCGCCCACCGGATGTGCTCCATGATCTTGTGCTCGCCCTCGCCCCGGACTTCGTGGCCCGAAAGGATCACGGTGGCTTTTTGCCAAAGCGGGTCCTCGGTTTGCTTTTTCTGGACGTAAAATTTCAGGTGCGCGGAGAGGCGCTGCATGAACGGCGTGCCGGGGGTGATGCAGTTGCTATCGAAGGGCTCGCCTTCCGCTTCGGGTTCGCCTTTCGCCGCGGCTTCCGCTTTGAGTTTCTCAGCCTCAAGCGCGGATCGGAACCGCCGCGAACGCTGCTGGTTCATCTTCGCCCGCGGTGCGACGCCGTCGATGGCCATGTACAAAAGCCGCCGAGGGCGGACCATGCGGAAGATGTGATCGAGGTAGGCGAAGACTTTGGACATCATCTGTGTTCCGGGTGGTTTTGGGGGGGGTGATAACCGAAGGTGAGTCGAGACGGTCGATCGACAACGAGACACGATGGATCTTGCGGGATTTCTTCAAGAAAGCAACTTTTGGAAAAAGGGCGCGCGCCACGAAAGGGCTTTCCGCGATCCATCCAAACACGGCGACGTACCTCGTCCTCGGTCATCCTCGTGTTCACGTCAGTTCCCGCGCCGTGGGAACAGTTGTGTATCACGCCGTTCATGTCGAGGTACAGGTTGTCGATAATAGGCACCGACCCTGAGTCGCAGCTGTGGTTTAGCAGGGGATACCGCTCACTGATCCAGCGGAAAAACTTTGGGACGCCCATTTTAGCTGATGGACGTGGCGCTGGCTATGGGCAATTAGCCTACGTGTCACCTATCCCTGGCACGTGTTAAAACACCCGGCGGTCGTGCTTCACCCGGACTGTGAGCAATATCGTCGCACCGCACCACCGTTACGGGTCGGGCGCGCGTGTGTGTGTGAATGTATTGGCCTGTGAGACCCTGATTAGAAGAACGCGATCTGTCCACTTATACCAAAAATCGTCGTCACACTTTTGACTCGCGACGTTGGAAGAGGACGAAAACGCGATCGTCCGCGGCTCGCGCATCATCACTTGGGAAGCGCACACCGCCACCGCCCGTCTCGGTTCTGGGACCATGTTTGGCCACCCCTGGTTCGGCCGGCGCATTTCGCGCGTCGCCTTGTTGTGCCTGTTGCTCGCCCTCGCGATCCAAACCACAACCGGGTTGAAGGTGGAAATCGACAAGGATGGCAAGGAGTGCTTCACCGAACACGCCCCGAACGCGGGGGATACGTTCAGTGGGAGCTTCATGCGTATATTCGGCGACGATACGCGTTCGCGGGGAAACAAATGGGACGGCGCGTTCGATTTGAACGTCCGGGATCCGAAACGGCAGATCGTGTACACCCAGCGGCACGCCAACGAACACAGGTTCGAGTTCAACGCAGAAACCCCGGGGTCGCACGAGTTTTGTTTCACCAATTTGAAGAAAGTCCCGGTTGTGTTGTTTTACAACGCCCTGGTGGGGCACCACTACGCGCACGACGCGGCGACGAGTAGCCACTTGAGTGAACTGGAGAAGGCGCTGCAGAGCCTAAGACAGGTATCAGGAGAAGTCAGGGTGGAAGTGAGTTACCAGAAACAAAGGGAAGGTACGTGTTGCGTTTCCCAAATCAAGAGACGACTGTTTTGCCGATTGTCCAGAGTAATTACTGTTTACTACATACATCACACGTAGACTGTTTGCCCATACATTCTGCTTGTACACTCAAGACTGACACTTTGTTTTACCTATCGAAGCGGCGCACCGGAAAACCACCGAAACGATCAACGGGCGGGTTTTTGGATACAGCATGTTGGAAGCCGCCGCCCTAGTCAGCACCGCGTTTTTTCAAGCCAACTACGTCAAGCGGCTGTTCACCGCGAAAGGAAAAGGACGGGGGGGGCTGATGGGGGTTTAACCCAGTCTACCGGTAGGGTAGGTGAAACGCGCCGCTTTATTTACCCTATTTAGGTATTGATACTGACGCAATTCAAAGAATCGTTTGTGTCTTTCAATCAATCAGCGCTGCAATCTAATCAGCGCATCAGTCTACCAGCGCTGCATTCTACACCCTTCAGCGCGCAACCTGTTCCACTCCCTGTTCCAGTCCCGCCGCCTTCACTGCCGTTCCTTTCGCAGAGCAGTACTCCGTCAAGTCCTTGGCTTGCTCCACCCCGAACTCCACGCACCGTCCCAGTGCCACGCCCGCGGTGTAGTTCCCCCCGAGGAACAACCCGGCGCACCCGGCGTCCGCCAATCCTTTCTTGGCGTCGGCGAGTATTTTTAAATGCCCGACGTTGAACTGCGGGATGGCTTTTTCCCACACCCGAACGCCGACTTTTTTCGGCAAAGGCGTGTTCGGTTTCAAGATTGTTTTCAAAGCGTCCTGATGAACGGCATCGACGAGCTCGTCATCGGTCAGGTTTTTAATTCCCTCATCACGCGCGCCGCCGATGTAGTTGAGAATCATAAACTCGCCGTCCGGCTGGCGGTTGTCATCCTTGAAAAGCGAGGAGGAATAAATCGTGCCTAGCGTGCGAATGCCTTGCGACCTCGGGTGCAGCTGGCCGAACCCGGTGAGGTTTCCGTTCGGTAGCGCACTGGCGCCGTCTAACCGGAAGGAGTTTGAGGGGTAAGAAACAGTAACGGACGCTACTGGCGGGTAGTAGAACTTCTCAAGCGCCGCCGCGGCGGCCGGTGCCATTTCCTTCACCACAGCCGCGGCGACGTACGCCGGCGCCGTCATCACCACCGTGGTGGCTTCGATTGTTGTTTGGCCTTGGGGCGTGGAGTACACCAACGTAAACGTGCCATCGTCCTTCCTCGCAATAGACTCCACTTTCCACTCCGTTTTGACGATCTCGGGGCCCAGTTTCTTTGCCAGGCCTTCGGGGAACGTCTTCAAGCCGCCCCTGAACGACCCAACGGTCTGCCCCAACACCGCGGGCAACCTCGGATCCCGCGGCCCCCGCAGTTTCGCCGCGTCGTACGCCTCCTTCTGCGCCATGAGGGCGCCGAAAACCAGGTTACCTCCTAAAGGTTCCAACCTTTGCACCCTGCCCGTCGCGGCTTCCGCGGAAAGCATCGCCGGGTCCCCGGCGTACACGCCGCTGCAGAACGGTTCGATGAGGCGCTCAAACGCTGAGATGAATAAAAGAAAGTGTCAGTGTTTCGGGCCATGTGTATGAGGGATTGGAAAGGAGTCCGATGGAGTGGGGTCCGTACTTTCCGACTGTACTCCACCCAGAGCAGTAAACAGTCGTCCGGGATTTGGAAAAGCCCCAACACGTACCTTCGCTTCCCAGGTTTCTGGACACGAACTCCTTCACCGATTCTTCCCGCCCCGGCGCGGGGGGCCGAATTCCGATCGCCCCAAGGCCGGCTCGGATCTTTCCCGTCCAAGTCAGGAAGGTCCCTAGCACCGCGGTCGGGATGTCCTTGGGCAGCGCCCGTAGTTCGCCGTCCCAAAGCACGAACCGGTCCGAGTCCGGGTCCGCTAACACGATTTCATCCCGCATCCCGGCGTCGCACGCTAACGTAAGAATAGGATCCCCGGGCTGGTACGAATTAGGGCCTTCTTCCCACGTGTACCCGTTTTCACTACGGGTGGTGATGTTCCCCCCTACTCTGTCCCTGGCTTCGGTGACCAGCATCGAGGTTGACGGCGAGTCCTTCATCAACGTGAACGCCGTGGACAAGCCGGAAACACCGGCGCCCACGATGACGGTGTCGTACTTGGCGACAGCCGCGGTGGCGGTGGCCCTGAGTGCGCGGACGGAAACGCGCGCGCCACTCTTGCGAAGCGCGCGCGGCGGCCGTTGAGGGCGCGCCAAAGCGGGGGAGGCGGTGACGGCGGCCATGGCGGGGGGTGCCGGAAGAGTGTGGGGAGGTGGAGGTGACGTTGGGATGTCTCGGGTTGGCATCGGAGGACGCTCAAAGATTTCCTGGATTGACCAATCACACGCCGGCAACCTGACACAAAGTTCTTCGTCGAGATCCAAGTCGACGCTGTTTTCGTTTGTTTGCCACACTCGAGGCGACTCCGAGTCGGCTTCACTTGTCGGGTGCGCAACACGCGTCCCTAGAGAGATGTCGCGCGCTCCCGACGAAACGCACGCCGACGCTCCAGCCCTTGCTCCCGTTCCTTGCCAAGAAACCACCTCGTGTCACCCTCTCGACGGGCTCCAGCGTTGGACGGAACACCACTCGAAGGAGTTCGCGTATTGTTTCCTCGACGACACAACCAGGTTTGAAAAAACACGCCTCGACGCGTCCGAGCTTTCCAGACGCGTCGCGCTGACCCGAGACGCGATTGTTAACTTGCTGAAGCGAAACCACGTGACGCCCTCAGGGTGGACCAGGGACGTGCGGCGAGATGGCACGGCCAACGACGACGAGCCTTGGGGAAACGCGGAAGCCCCACGAGGTTTCGAAGAAAAAAGCCACACAAAAGAAAAATTCGTGTTTCTGCTGTACGTATTGGGCCATTCCCAAATCCAGGCACACTTTTACCGCCCCTGGTGGAGTGCACTACGGCCGTAACAAGTGCACTGATTGTACTCCAACTCGGGTGACTGTTTGCGCAATACACGTGGCCCGAAAGACTGACACTTTTCGTGGACACAATCGGAAGCTGTTTCCCACCCGGCCTCGAGTTTCTCGTCGCGTTCCTCGCTTGCGCCGCCGCGGGTGTCGTCGCGGTGCCGGCGAGGCCGCCTGACCCACTCGCGTCGAGGGCGCGGTTTCACGAGGCACGCACTGCTCTTCTTGGAATAGCAAACCTCTCGGGTGCGCAAATATGTCTGACTACGAAGACGTACGCGGCCGCATTCGCGCTGGCGGAAACGAACGCGCGAGTCACGAGTTTCTTTCGCGGAGGTAAAAAAGAAAAGTGCGCGCCGTTCACGTGGGTCTCCATGGAGAGACTGGTGGGTTCATACGGTACCAGAAAAGGCCTGGTTGGTAGCAACGAGACTAATTACGCACTGAAGCTCCCTCACCACTCGAAAGAAAATAAAAGCTCCGTGGCTTTCGTGCAGTGCACGTCCGGCAGCACGGGCGCGCCCAAGGTGCGCGCTCTTCCTTTTCTTTCCCTGGATTCTTCGGGTCCTTTCAATCCACCTTTCACGGTTTCAGTAACGTTTCAATCCACCTTTCTGGCTTTCAATACATCTTTCAATATCCAACACAATACCTTTCAATCAGCAATCGACTGACCCCTGAACTCCGAAAACTTCGGGACGAACACGCAAGGGCGTGGTGATCGGGCACGCGCAGTTATCCGCCAACTGCGCGCTGATTCGCCGCCGCTTGCAAATCACCCCAAAGGACAGCAACGTGTCGTGGCTGCCTCACATGCACGACATGGGCTTGGTAGGGGCGTACTTGGTGCCGCTTACGATCGGTGGGGACTTTTCTTCGAGAGAATTTCGGTGCGCAAACAGTCTGGACACCCGGAGCACTGCCCCCGCGCTTAACGTTCTGGCGACCCGGCAGGACACCACCCCCGCCAACACGACTGGTATTTTCTACTCCCCCCTGGCCTTCGCGAAAGACCCATCGTCCTGGATGCGCTTGGCGAGCCAATACGGCGCCACGATGACGCAAGGTCCGGACTTCGCGTACCGGCTGTGCGCGATGCGGTTCGGGGGTGGGTCGCTCGCCCGCACCAGCGCGCGGTTAGTCGGGAAAAACGCCGCGCTGGACCTATCGTCCTTGAGGTCGTGTTTGAACGCGTCGGAGCGGGTGCAGGTCGACACGCTTCGGTTGTTCGCGGAAACCTTTCGCGACTTGCACGGGTGGAATCCGGACTCCATGAGAGCAGGGTACGGGCTCGCGGAAAGCGTGGTGTACGTGTGCGACGGCCCGCTTGAAGTGCTAGAGCTGGACCGAACACAGCTGGAAGTTTTTGGGAAAGTCGTGTTGGCCGGTGTTGGCGGCGGGTGCGAAAACGCCAACGCCACTCGCGTGTCGAGCTGCGGCGACGTTGTGGTGGACGGGGATGAACACAAAGCTTCCACCGTACACAACCCGATTGTCAAGATCGTCAACCCGGATACGCGCGTGGAGTGCCCGCACGACACGGTCGGGGAGGTTTGGGTGAAAGGTACGTAATTGCATTTCCCAAATCCCGGCCTCCCTATTTTATCTCTCGGCTGGTGACTGTTGTCCATACATCGCGATATACGATATTGACACTTTTCTTTTACAAAAAAAGGCAGTTCGGTCGCGTTCGGGTACCTGACCGAAACGTTCGGGTTCACCAAAAGCGATGTCTTCGATGAAGGCGTGTTGCGGTCTCCATGCCGGTCTTTAAACTCGGGGAATTCGGGTAATTCGGTCTGTTTGGCTGAAGCTTGTCAACTTTTACACGAAAACAACGAAAACGAACCGCACTTCAACGACTGCGCTGAAGAGTTTGCGAAAGACTTTGCGGACGCACGCACCACCGCGCGCGCCGCCGAATCCACGGAAACGCGCGGGTACCTGCGCACCGGCGATTTGGGTTTCATTCGCCGCGGAGGGAAGTTCGGTGGGTGTGCCAGCAGTACGGACACCAGGAGTGACGACCTTAGTCAGCGCGCGAGCAGTACGGACGCCACAACCACTAACCCACTGCCAAGCAGTCTCGACACAAACCAAACCGCCGGTACGCTTTTCGTCACCGGTCGCCTGAAGGACTGTTTCAAAATCGCCGGCCGCGCTTTTTCGCCCGAGGATTTGGAACGCGTAGTGAGCGATTTCGGGGTTCACTTTGGAGGGTCATCCACTGGTCGTCACGATGGATACGCACACGGAAACGGAAACGCACTCGTCGCAAAGTCTTGTTTGACTAAAAAAGGCGCTTTGTTCCGGAACGCGGGGGTCGTGGCGTTCGCGATGGACGAACGCGTCGCGACGAACGACGCGACGTGCGCGCGGAATCGGAGCGACGCCTTGTCGGAAATCTCGCGGACTCGCGTTTGTTTGGTGTGCGAAATCCGGGACGCACACGGCCAAGGGATGACCCCGTGTGACGCGTCCAAACTAATCGACGACATCCGCATGTTGATCACGAAAACGCACGGGCTTTTAGTCAACAGAAACGACATCAAGTTGCTGAAACCCGGTTCGGTACCGATGACCGGAAGCGGGAAGAAGAAACGCGCGGCGTGCGCCAATCGGTTTCGCGACGGCGGGTTTGCGGAAGCGCAAATCAAAGCCTGCGACGGTGCCGCGGGTACGGGCAAACAGTCTGGAGGTTTTGGCGAGATATTCCCAGGAGGGCTCGACCGGCTTATAGGCATGTCACTTGCGAAAGGCCCGCGCGAAACGAAATCGTTCATGGAGCAATCCGTACTGAGCTTCGTTGTTGACAAGTTCGCGGGCGACGCAACCGGCTTAAACGCAAACACGAAGTTTCTGCAAGTGCGTGTTTCCCGCCGTCCCGGATATCCCGCCGGGCGTTTACCGACCCTGTTTGGCCTCTCACGGTGCAACACTTACTGCCCCTCTAGACTACTTACTGTTTACTACTACCGTAACTCTTCCTGGCGTACCTTGGTAAAAAGACACTGTACTGTGTCACTTTGCCAGAGGTAAAAAGCCACAAGGCCCTGTGTCACTTTGCCACAGGTCACACCCCGGTACCCTCGCCAATCCCGGATATACGGTTTACGGACGAACACCACGACCAACCACACTGTTTGCTCATACCGTCAGACTCAAGACTGACCTTTTCTTTTACCCACGCAGTCCGGAACCCTCGATTCCTTCGCCGCCGTGACGCTGACTTGCCAGCTGGAGTTTGAGCTACAGATTAATTTGGAGCCCACGTTGGTACTTCTGGACGCGCTTACCACCCGCGAGTTAGTCGGGGTTTTGTGGAAACGAGTTGGGCTGGGTGCGGCTAGGGGCGATTTCGAGTTTTCCAAAACAGACGAGCTCCGCGATTCGTGCTCGAGCGACTTCGGGTGTGGCGATTTTGGCGAAGACACCACGTACGAAGACGCGCGGAGTGAGGTGTTGACTCAAGGACAACGTTCCGGAAACGTGTTCCGCATTTCAGAAACAACACACACAACCATTCGCTGTGTCCTGGTCGCGGCTCTGTTCGCCGCGCTCGCGTTGAGTTCCAACTCAAGACTCCAGAGTTCCGGCTCAACACCAAGTTTTTCCGTCGCTGTGGAACGCGCGCCGCACTGGAGATTCTTCGAGTGGCGAACAAGGGTAGCGCCAACGCAGATCGCGGTGGCTTTGCTGCTGGAGTTGCTGCGACTGGTCCTTGGTTCGATTCTCGGGGATGGGGTCCTGGTTAAGAAAAGGATAAACTTCACGTGCGTCGTGATGAACGTCTTCGCGACGCACGGTTTGGTCGGGTTGGCAATTTCCGGCGCGCACGTTTTCGCGCACGTGCTTTTGGAACTCTTGTTGGAAAAGTTCCTGTGTTCGAGGTTTTCAAGGAAAGGTCCTGACAAACAACGAAAAGCGCAAACCTTGGTGGCTTGGCTTTTGTTACTACTGGAACTCGGTGCGTTGAACGCGTTGGAAACGACGAGTACGTTCGGTCCGGGGACGGAAAAGGTGTCGCTCGCGAAGAGAAGTTTAAGGTGCGTCGTATTTCCCAATCACCACACACCGCCTCTGCGATTGCCCATACGGAACTGACACTTTGTTTTACCCATCTCGTCACAGTTTCGCGTCCTTTTGCCAAAACGGTTTGTTAAAAAACTCGTCCTTCTCGCCGTGGCGCGCGCAAAAGTTCACCGCGATTCGATTGTTGGACCGACGGATGGATCTTATTGATGTGGTGCGTGGTGGTTTGGGTGGTACTGCTGGAAATGTTCCGACTGATTACGCATACCAACAAAACATCAACCACGGAAACAACGAACACGCCAACCACGGAAACGAGGACAACTTTCTCGACCTCTGTTTGTTCGCGATGCACCCGGCCACGTACCAAAGCGGGCCGCTTATTCCGCATTCCAAGTTTCGGGAACGCACCGAAAAACAACTGGACAAAAACGAAAACGAAAACAAACCCGAGACTAAACGCCAACACGAGTTGAGACGCGAGTGGTTTCCTGGTCCACGCGTCTCCGGGCTCCTCAGCTCGCTTTTCAAACTAGCGCTTTGGTGTTTACTCGTTGATGTGCTGTACTGGCTGGGGTACGCACCCGTGGCCTCGTTCTTCGGAGGCGGCGGTGGCGGCCGAACGCAGCATGTGCAAAATTCGGCGGATGCTGCAACAAACGCACTTCCGCACTTCTTCCGAAATGATTTTTTCACGAAACCCTTGACCCGGCTCATCAAAGCCTCAGGGCAGGACACCACGGCACAAACGGTCGCCTTCGCCACGGTTTCCTGGATAACATCCCACGTGGTGTTCGGCTTGCCGTTCGTGTTAGCCAGCTTCGTTGCGGACGGCGGGGTGTTACAAGGCGTGGTGCCGTGCGACACGCCGTTGTTTTGGCCTTGTGCGAGCGCCGGCGGTCCCGGAAAGTTCTGGCGAACGTTTCACGCGTCGTTTTTCGGGTTCTATTACAAGCGCGTTTTCGCGCCGGTTGGGGGCGGGGTTTTCGGGGTTTTGTTGTCTGTGTTGGTGTCGACTTTGTTTCACGGGGTAAGCAAGCGGTGGTTGCTTTGGGGAGTGGTGACTGGACTAGCGCTTGTGACGGAACGGACGGTACGGAACCACGCGATGGGCAGTACTGGTAACGGTACGGAGGTAACTGCCGACAGCGCTGTCCACGGAACTGCCCGGAATTCGCGAAGACGACGTCTTTTCCGCAAACTCGCGTTCTCAAAAACCACCGCCGCCGCGCTTGTTCACGCGGCGACCGTTTCAACCTTCGTCGCGCCTTCGGTTTTTCCGGGACTTCACGGGTTAGTTGTTTTGAAGGTGCTTGCGTGGGGGGTGGTTTTAGCCTGGGTCTGGGCGTGGACGGGAAGGACCGGGCAGGTGATAAGGGAGAAAAGCGCGAAGCGCGATTGATGAGCCGTTTTGTGAATGTACTAATTTTTGCCTCTTCTTCTGCGAAAGTTGTTTTCTGCAACCTGAAATCACCCCACCCGAACAACAAACGATGGAACGCGCGGGTGGTCCCTCTCGCGGGGCTTCGCGTTTCGTTCCCGGTGAGTTCTCCGGGCCGTCCGCGGCTGCGTTTTGGCGGTCCGATGGGGAGTCGGAGAGCGAGAGTGGTGATTCCGCGTCCGATGATGAGGACCGCGATGTTGACAAAGGGAAACGTCGCGCGGGCCCGAAATCGCAGGCCGCGGAAGATCCCTTGTTCGCGGCCGATGCGGACGACAACGATCAACTTTGGGCGGACAAGCAGCGGCAAAACCGACAAAGCGACGCGGTGCTGAGTTGTCCTTGTTGCTTTGAAGTCGTGACTATCGATTGCCAAAAACACGCCACGATTGATGGCCAGTGGAGAGCGATGTTCGTCAAGAACGTTCGCGTGGATTTAAGGGAACGGTTTCGGCCGGCGGAGTTGATGCCGTCGGATGGACGGCGCGGTAGTGGAACGGCGAACGAGACAAACGACGACCAATCTCACGACAACTCAAACGATACCTCTGACAGCTTTTATCACAAAGCCTTGTGCGCAACCTGCGGCACCCCGGTAGGCGTCAGAGACGAAGACGAAGTGTACCACCTCTTCGACGTGTTCCCGACGAACGCGTGATCGTACTTTAGTTTAGCAATAGGAAAAGCCGATTGTCATAAGAGTAGAGACGGTCGTTGAATGATGCAAGGCAGAAACAAGGTTAGACTGTTAGACTTCAGACTGCTCTACAGGGTGGCACGGAAATGGACGACGCTTCTTTTCAAGGTGATGTCTCAATTGCAATTGCAAACTCAAGCGCGCTGACACTCGCTTCTCAATCGCGTCGTCCCGAAATGACTAAAATCCAACTTTACTGCGTCTTCTTGTCGCTTCCCTTGGGGTCCCCACGGAGGTGCGCCCTGAGGGTTTCCATGCCCTGGAAGTCCTTCCAATCAGGGGTGGTCCAGACTTTCGTTGCGGACGGGTAGTACGCCAACACGTCGGTGAACGGGTCGGTGACCAGCTTGACGAGCCACACCATGGCGATTTTGAACCCGTACTGCATCCACAGGAGGCTGGTGTGGCCTAACACGAAAAACAGCGTGACGAACAACCATGACCGCGCCACGGGTTCAAGCGCCTGGACCAAGTTCACGGTGTTGGAAAGCTGCAACAGCGTGATGATCGGCGCCAGGGTGTACCCTGCAACCACAAAGCACTTGGACCTCGTGTTGAAACCGAGAAGAAGCTCCTCTTCGTCGTGACAAGGGGGTTCGAAAATCGCGTGGCCTGATTGCCGTAAAAAAAGCGAAAACAAACCAAACCCCATGGTGGCGCTGCAGTGCGTCCAGATCGTGAAATAGTTGACGATGAAAATGCTGCTGCTCACCAGGTGCATGAACTGGTTGACGCAGTTGGAGTGCGACGCCCTGTGGTCGTCCGCTTTCCTGCGCATCACCTCTTCGTAGAACTCCTTCGCGGTGGCGGGCGGCGTGGCGACCGGCGCGCGCGGGCCATCCGCGCTGATTGTAAAAAAATAAACGTCAGTCTCGTATGGGCAATCGCAGAGGCGGAATGTGGTGATTGGGAAATACGCACCTTGGCAAACACAAAATCTCCCCGAGCAAACCCTCGCGCACGGTTTTCATCACCGTGTGGTACGCCATTTCTTTGCCCATGGCCTGGCCGATTGACGCGCTGGTGATTGGTTTCTCAGCCGTACCGAGGTTCCACCACCCGTCGTCGCGCATGCGCTTCGCCGCGCGCAAAAGCGCCGCTCTGTTTTTGTAAACGAAAAGGGTCAGTAATGTGTATGAGCAAACAGTCACCTGAGATGGATTCTGATCACGCGGAACAGTGCACTTGAGATGTGTGTAGTGCACTCAAACAGTCAGGCAGGGTCCGTAAAAGTCGTGCCTGGATTAGGCCGTACCTGCACACCGCGAAATCCTCGTCTCCAAAGTCCAGCGACACTAAAAGCCGCCCCGTGCCGACCCAGGAAAGCGCGATACCCTCGGCCCTTAGGTAGTACTGGAACATCCAGTGGTACCGGCCGGGCTGGTTGAAGATGATGGTCCACACCGTGGTGAGGTTGTGCACCGCGATGGGTAGGGACTCCTTTTTCAGGGCGTCGTTTGTATCAACGATCCACTTGTCGAACTTGGCACCAACGGCGCGGTACACCTCGCGCGCTTCGCCAGATGTGGCCCACTTCAAAAACGCGTTCATCGTGCCCATCGTGAGGGGCAGCGCGCTGAACGTGCCTGCGATTGTGGAAATAAAAGTGGTTAACGTCTTTCGGACCGCGTGTCCTACGTAATTACGGGCGGACAACCGGCAAAACCCCGCGGCGCGGGATTGCAGAAAAAGGAAAGCAAAGACAACACGCACCGATCACGTAAGACACGCGAAGCGGGTGTTCGGGGTCGAACCGGCGCATCAGCGCCTTCTTCCCGCAAACCACGCCAACCGGCATCCCGCCCCCCAGGGTTTTGCCATACACGACCATATCCGCGTTCACGCCGTAGTACTCCTGCGCCCCCCCCGGGGCCATCCGGAACCCGGTGTACACCTCGTCGAACATCAACGGGACGTCGCAGTCGGTGCACAGCTTGCGTAGGGTTTTGAGCCAGATGGCGTAGCTGTCCATGGTATCCGTGGACGCGGCTTTTCGAATCGCCGCGGTCATCAACACCATGTCGTTCGGCGGCGGCGAGTTCGGGTTGAAGCCTTGCAGGGGGTTGACGATGACGCACGCGATTTCGCTGGCGCGCGCTTTGATCGCGGCGAGGGAAGCGGCGCTCATGTCCTTCAAACAAAGCACGTCCGTGATTTTGCGCTCGTTCCCAGGTCCTGTGATTGTAAAAGAAAAGGGTCAGTCTTGAGTCTTGAGTATGGGAGTACTGTATGGGCAAACAGTGCGTATGTGATGTATGTAGTAAACAGTAATTACGGGCGGACAGTCGGCAAACGCAGGTGCCTGGATTTGGGAAAGCCCCAAGGCCGTACCGGGCTGCACCCCGTCCCACCAGCCGTGGTACGCGCCCGCGAAGCAAACCACCAGGCTTCGTCTTTTGTTGAACGCGGCGAGGCGCACGGCGCACATGATGGCTTCGGTGCCGGACATGTGGAACGAGACTTCGTCCAGTTTCGAAACCGCTTTGATCATGGCGAGGTTTTCGCCCACAATAGGGTGCAGCGGCCCGAGCACCGGCCCCAACTCCTTCGTGGCCTCCCACCCTTCTTGAATCCACCGCTTGTAGTTGTCGTACCCGCACACGTTGACGCCGTACGACCCGCTGATGTCGAGAGTTTTGTTGCCATCCAGATCGAAAATGTTCGGACCGACTGACGACACCGCGAGGGACGCGACGTTCAGCTTTTCTCGTACCAACTTTTGAAAAGGGAACGGCACGCGGTTGGTGTCCGTGAACCTCAGGTCCGAAATCCCATCCAGAAACGTCTCTGCCGAGGCTAAGGATTTGGGAAACTGCTTGTTGAAGGAATCCGCCAAGGCGTTCATGCCCGCTTTTCTCTTTTCCGCGATCTCGGCCGAAGCGCCGTCCGCGCAGAAGAACTTGTCCTCGTCGAACGCGAAGGACCGCAAAATGCCGGACGCGAACCTCGCGCCCGTGGGGGTGGGGGAGGTGGCCTGATTACGAAAGGGTGGGGGTATGGTCAGGACAATGTGGTACGCGGGACGACGCGGTCCGCGCGGATGAAAAAAACCACACCGAGAAATAAGGAAATGCACTTGAAAATCGGCGAGTCTTGAAACGACCAGACTGGCGAGCGCTCGATCTCGCGGGTGTCCTCGTAGATCGCGGTCGGGTGGGTTCAAAGCGCACCATCAGGGTAAGGCCGATCTTGTACATGCGTTGCAACTGCGGTTGGGAGGAAGGTGTTGATTTGGATGGCGGTCAGCGAGGGCGCATGGATGCGCGCGACACGACCGTCGTCGTGGTCGTCGCGGGGGCAACATCTCGCTCGGGGGTTCGCTTGAACGGGAAACGCGACGAAGAGGCACGAGTGTCTGAAACGCATGACGGGTGGGTGGTACGCACGAGGTACGCCAGCAGCGCCCCCATGGCCAACAGCGCGGCGAAGTACTGGATGATCGTCATGACGACGATACGCGTGCGGTGTGAGGTGGCGCGCGCGTGACAGTGGGGGTGGAGGGCGGGCGTCTGCGTTTGGAATCCAACGAAAACGAGTGAGCGAGAATGATTTTCAAAATCGTGGGCACAGCGACATCAATTTTGACCCCGATCGCGCAGAAGCCACGACGCCTGGCGGTCGCGGGCGTGTGGCTTTACCCGTGTGCGGGCCAATACGGTGACGGCATTGTGCGTACCTCAAGTTAGGCCAAAGGGTGTGCGTCCACGACGTGTAGGCACAAGGCCGTCGCGAGAGCTCGGCGGTACGATCGGTCAGACCCGTGGTGAAATTTGCAACCCGCGGTGCGTGCCACCGCGAGTTCGTTTCCGAGACCGGTTCGTGCCTGCCAACTCAACTGGCAGCTGGTACGCCGAACAACCGATACGGGCGAACATGCCTGCGTCTGCGTCTGCCTCGAAAAAAAAGGCGCGGGTAACGACTAGGGCAACTACCAATGCGTCGTTCGAGACGCACACCGCGACATCATCATCATCGCAGGGGGGCATTATTCTTCTCCTCGTTCCGTCCACCACCGACATCAACGGCGCGGGCGGGGTCGCGGCGCGGTGGAGGGAGTACGCTGTTGAGCTTGAACACGCGGGGTGGCAAGTGGAGCTGTGGACGGTTGACTCAAAAACTGACGCCACGAAGATCCCACGGTACCACCTCGCGAACTTTCCCGGAACGTTGACGGATTCGCCGGGCGCGGGGTTCGTTTGGCAAGTCTGGAAACGATTGGCGGCGACCGGCGATGATGACGCGGGTATGAGCAAACAGTCAGGGAACACTCCAGTCAGGGAACAACCACTGCGCAGAAAAGTTCGCTGTGTCATCATGACTGACTTGTTCAGCAACGTCCCGTTGGCGCTGCTTTGTGCTGGCGCGAACGTCCCGCTTGTGTACTCCATACACACCGACATAGCGCAACTGGACGGAGTAAATCTGTTGCCGCAATCCGCCGCGTTTCTTCAAGGAAGCGCCGGGCGGCTGGCGAGCGCGTGCGGTACGTGTTGCGCGGTTCCCAAATCCGGGGAACACAGGGTTTCATCTCTAACGTGCCTGTGACTGTTTGGACCGATGGCCGGGCGACTGTTCAGACCGATGGCCGGTGACTGTTGACCAGGCCATCGTCCAATACACGGCCAATACACATACCGATTTCCCCTCCCTGTTGTCCACATATCGTGATATACATCGTCCAACACACGTCCAACAAACACGCAACACACGCCCACGTTAACCCGTTTTCGTGTACCAACATCAGTCACCACCTCGCCTAGTTTCCAGAAACGGCTACGGAACCGGGGAATTCGGTGGTGCGACAAGCACTACCGGCCTTTGCCCGTAGACAGCGTCGTGGCCGCGGCTGATCGTTACACCCAACACGAGATCGATGACGCCCGGTTTGAGTTAACGGGCGGTTTCCCGAACCGCCCCGTGCTTTGCTACGTCGGCAGGTGGAGCGCGGAGAAGCGCATGCATTTGTTAGTGCGGTGTCGGCCTCCTGGTGTGAGTTTGGCTTTCGTGGGCGACGGCCCGATGAAAGAAGTGATTGAGGAGTGGCACGACCCGCCCAGGGTGGTGGTATTGCCCGGTACGTATGTTACGGCTTTCCCAAACTCCGGACGACTGTTTTACCGAAGCTGGTGACTGTTCAGACCGATTACCCTGACTGTTTGACCAGGCCATCGTCCAATACACGCGATACACAAGACTGACACTTTTCTTTCACAATCAGGCATGCGCCCGCGCGCCGAGCTGGCGCTGGTTTACAAAGCGTGCGACTGGGTGGTAAGCGCCAGCGCCTTCGAGACCTTCGGCAACGTCCCGTACGAAGCCGCGCATTGCGGCACACCCGCGTTGCTTCAAAACGCACAGGGTTTTAGTGACCAGATAGACATGACAACGGAGGACCGGGGGAGCTTGGTGGATTTTGGCGCGAAGGATGGGGCGGATCAGGTGTCGGACGCGATGGAGCGCACCGCTTCGTTGCTCCAGGACCCGGACCGAGTCAAAACCGCGGCCAGAAGGCACGCCTTGGACGGCGTCACGATCACTGAGGTGGTTGATGAGGTGGTGGCGACACATCGGACGGATGCAAAGAGTGCGAAGAACCGACCGCGAAAGCGACGATTTTTTTGTTTGCTCTGCGCGTTTGTGTGGGCGGTTAACCTAGCCGCGGTGTTGGCCGTGATGAAGGTGTGCATGGTCGGGTTCATGAAAATCGGAATCGACTTCACAACCGGGATGTCGCACCAGAGGAACGCGAAGAAAGCGTGGCGCACGAAAAGGAGCCCGTCCGTGTCAACAGAGTTGGATGGACTCAATAACGGAGACGCAGAGGGCGTCGACAAAAAGAAAGATTCAAAATCTGCCCACTCCAAATCTCGGGAAAACGGTTCCGCCACCCCGCCGCCCGATTCGCCCGCCAGAGTTTTCAAGCCCTGGTCCGATGACAAAAACGGAAACGGGAAAAACGGATCCCACGTCCCTGGCGCGGCGTCGCGCAGAAAAGACATCGGGTTCGCGGGGCTCGCGTCGGGGAAACGACGCGCCACGAGGCTGTGACGAGAAGGCGATGTGAATAGCTTTTTTGTTGCAGACAGAGTGACAGACCGAAAATAAACGAAACTCAAAGAACTTTCCTAAAATCTCGCGAGCGACGCTTCGTGTCTATTTTCTTGGAGGCTTCCTAATCCGCACCATGTCCTCGGGAGGGACGCACTCTCGAGCGCGCCGTGCGCACGAGCCCTCGTGGAACTTCGGTGAACTTCGTACGCATCACACGCGTCTCTCACCACGTTGATCGATGTTCACCGGCGTCGCGACCTCGTGCGCGCCTTGTCGCAAATGGGCGTGGGGGGAGGCGCAGTTGACGCGTTTGGAATCTGGCGGGTCGGTTTCCTCGGCACCGAAGCGGCACGCGCAATCCGAGGCTCCCGTGAACCCCGCGTCGCCGGATGCCATGTTCAGCGTGGAGAAATCCAGCCTCGGCAAAAGCGCCTCAGCGTGGTGGTCGCACATGCGCTACATTTTAGTCGCCGCGTTCGCGGTGAGCTTCGCGTTGCACCACGTCGCGCTGGCGGTCCAAACGAAGTGCGCCGTGGGCCTCGATGTGGCGCTTTTGGCATCGGGCGGGCCGAGCGAAGTGACTCGGAAATGGCACCGGTGCTTCGTGCCTAATTTCGATACGCGAACTTTTCGGCCGTTGGATGACTGGGGAAGCTGGAACGTATACATGATACGGGCGACGAGGTTGTGGAGCAGCTGGTCCACGGACAACGCGCCGTTCGCGATGATGCTGGCGTGGACGCTGTCGCCGGCGACCGGGCGCGGGTTTTTCGGGAAAAAAGAAGACGCCACAGGGATCAAGCGGTTCCTAAACCCCGGCAAGGTTCGGGGTTTACTGTACCTGACCTTGTTCGTCGGTTTTTTCACCATTCCGTTGTTTGACTACCAGGCCACCGGGCACAAGCACCTAATAAGCTGGTGCCTGTCCTTCGCCTGCTTCGTTTGTGGGCTGTGGGTGTTCATCAGCGACACGCGGTTGCGGGATAAAACCACGATTTCAAAGCTGTGGTTCTACGTCGTTTATTGTTCACTCGGTAAGCGCCTTTCCCAATCACCACGTTCCGCCTCCCTGATTACTGTCCTGTGTGGCGTACGTACTATTTACTGCCGTACTCTGAGTACGGCGGCTACTGTTACGCCGACCCAATCCGTCTGCCTTTTCCAATCCCTCACACACGTCACGACCGACTGACACTTTCGGCGCCAATCCTACCAGGGGGCTTGACGTACATCTTCGCGATTGGTTTCCTGAACGTCAGCGGCTCACCGCGGTACTCGGTGGGTTTGAAACTCGTAATCCGGTTCATCGTGGACCCCATGATCTGGGAAGCCATGAAAAGCGCGCAGCGGCACATCGCGTTGCTTTCGCCGTCACCGGGCGCCGGCTTGGACGTGGCGAGCTTCATGGGCCCGATTATCAACCAAAGCGTTTATTCGCGCCTTTTGCTGTTCATGATGACCAACGACGGCGCCGTGGATTTGCTCACCGTACAGTTTGTTATTTCCCTAAACGAACTCATGATGAACCTCACCCTGAAACACCGGGACGCGTTTTTCACCAGGTACGGCCGTAGGGCGTTTCCCAAATCCAAACACCCACGTTTGATGCCACGTATGGAGTGCAGTTACGCAAGTCTTACCAACACAATAAGTGCACCTGAGTACATGAAGGTTCACCCACTGTGCATAAATCGCC
>Ga0115004_10000906_pt1 | contig 23592 bp, 17 predicted proteins | sample ArcticOcean_MG_C_10_FD_88737 | JGI IMG/M metagenome (GOLD analysis project Ga0115004, IMG submission 88737) | Marine microbial communities from western Arctic Ocean - ArcticOcean_MG_CB11_90 | ecosystem: Environmental > Aquatic > Marine > Oceanic | place: Arctic Ocean: Canada Basin | collected... | reverse complement strand
TTTAAAGTTGCCAGTGAAACAACAACATTTGAAGATTCATTTAATTTATCTAATGATGTTTTAAAACATGGAGTTCAAAGTATTACTGATCTTATGGTTAAACCAGGAATTATAAATTTAGATTTTGCAGACGTTGAAACTGTTATGAGTTCAATGGGCAAAGCTATGATGGGTACTGGTGAAGCTGAAGGTGAGAATAGAGCTTTAACAGCCACCGATATGGCTTTAAACAATCCATTAATAGACGATTACTCACTTAAAGGAGCGAAAGGATTGTTGGTCAACATAACAGGTGGAAAGGACATAACGCTTTTTGAAGTGGATCAAGCTGTAAATAAAATAAGAGCAGAAGTAGATCCAGAAGCAGAGTTAATTTTTGGAGCTATTAAGGATGAGTCTCTTAACGGAAAAATGAGGGTATCAATAGTAGCAACAGCTTTAGACGGCCAGACCGCGAGTAGTACTGGAGTTGTTAATATGGTTAACCGTATTCAAAATAGAAATACTGGTTACTCAGATGCAGGGCTCTTTTCTAAGGGAACAATGATGCAAAACAATTCTGTTAATAGCTCAATTAGTGGAGCAACGGCTTTAAAACTAGACGAACAATTTGAAGTTGATGAAGTGCAAAAATCGTCTGTAAATATTCAGCAAGAGGTAGAAAATATTCAAGAAGAAACAATAGTTCTGGATAATAGCGAACAACAGTTTTTGAATATATCTGAAAATAACTCTTTCGAAAACGAAACAAACAAAGACATGTCATCTGGTGAAAATTTATTAGAACTTGATTCAACGGAACAAGTTTTTTCGAACGATGAACTTATAAAGTCTACAGAAGAAGAGCATACACCAAAACTTTTTTCTGAAGAGGTGTCTTTAAATGAAAAAAATACCTTGGTACCAGAAACAGAGCAGAAACTTTTTGATTCAGAAAATAATTCAGAAGAAGATTTTGAGATTCCTGCGTTTTTAAGAAGACAGAAGTTTTAATGGTAAAAATAAAATTGAATGAAAATTTCTATCTCATCACTGGAGAAAAAACACTTTCCAGTGATGTTAGAAGAGGTTATTAAAACATGTTTGCCAATTACTAAAAATCAATTAATTATTGATTGTACTTTTGGCGGTGGCGGATACTCCAAAGAATTATTAAAGTTTCCTAATATTAAGGTTGTAGCTTTAGACAGAGATAAATCCGTAATTAGCAGAGCCAAAGATTTAAAAAAAGACTACCCAACACAATTTACATTTTATAACGAAAAATTTAGCAATCTAGACAAAGTAATAAAAGAAGAAAATAAACCAGATGTAATTATTTTTGATTTAGGCTTATCAACTTTTCAACTTCAAGATTATAGCAGAGGGTTTTCATTTAAGTCTAATGATAGAATTGATATGCAAATGGGTCTTTCAAAAATATCAGCCGAAGATGTAATTAATACTTTTGATGAAAAAAATCTTAAATTAATAATAAAAATTCTTGGCGAAGAAAGGGAAGCAGGTAAAATAGTAAAAAATATAATCAAAGCAAGATCGTTAAAAAAAATTAACACTGTTACAGAATTAGTAAGAATAATAGAAGCAAGTAAAAAAAAAAATTATAATAAAAAAATAAACGTATGTACAAAAACATTTCAAGCATTAAGAATATTTGTAAACAAAGAAACTACAGAATTAATAGTGGGATTAATTAAAGCAAGTCAGCTTATTAAATTTGGGGGAAAAATAATTGTCATAAGTTTTCACTCAATAGAAGACAAAATCATTAAATATTATTTTACTAACTACTCATCTAACAAATCTAACCCGTCTAGATATATGCCCACAGAAAGTAATCAGAAAAATTCTTTTTTTGAAAAATATAAAAACAATTTTTTAACACCAAGCATAGAAGAGCTAGTTAAAAATCCGTCTTCAAGATCTGCAAAACTAAGAAATGCAGTTCGTACGAAGCAAGAATTTATTTACCCGGAAGAATTTAAAGAAAAATTTAAAAAATACATTGATATTGAAAATGTTTCTATATAACAAAAAAAAGTTAGCGGTAATTTTAATCTATATTTCTTTTTTTATTACTATTCCTATAATTAAAAATGAAAGTAGACTGATAGAAAAAAAAATCCAAATTCATGAAAGCACAATATTTCTGTTAGAAAAAAATTTATTAGAAGCTAATTTAGAGTTTCAGTACCTAACTTCACCAGCTATGTTATCTAGCAAAATAGAAAAATACTTAGAACAAAAGTACAATAACTTAGAACTATCACAAATTTATTTAAATATTGAGGATTTTATATTTGAACAAAAAAATACAACTAGAATTTTAACTAATGAAAAGCACAAAAAATAATAAAAATCAAAAGTCATTCTTTTTTGATGATTTTCTTGAAACAGTCCAAAAAAATAAAAAATTGAATAAATCTAAAATTTATGAAGACAGACTTTATGTTTTATTTTCCCTTTTTTTTTCATTAATACTTATTTTTTCAATTTCTATTTTTTCTATTTCTATTCAAGAATCTAATTTTCAAGGATATAAGAAAGCAAATTATAATTCCCCATTATTAAGAAGAGATGTTTTAGACAGAAATGGAGAATTAATGGCTCGAAATATAAACTCCTATCACGCTGCAGTAAAACCTAGTTTGATACAAAATAAAGAAAATTTTATTTTAAACATTCAATTAAATTTTCCAGAAATTTCTATAGTTAATCTAAAAAAAAAATTGCGAAATAAAAAAAGATTTTACTTAAAAAAAAGATTAACCCCAGACGAGAAAAATAAATTACGCTCTTTAGGTGAAAAAGGAATAATTATGGAACCATTCCAAAGCAGGGTATATCCCCATGGTCAATTATATAGTCACATTTTGGGTCAAATTGATGATGATAATTATGGGATTTCTGGAATCGAAAAATATTTTGATCAAGAGTTAGGCGATATGCAAAAAGTAAAAGAACCTTTGGTTCTAACCCTAGACTCAAATATTCAGTTTTTAATTAAGACAGAATTAAACCAAGCTATGGATGATTTTAAAGCAAATGCAGCAGGAGGGTTGTTAATGGATGTTAAAAACGGTGAAGTTTTATCTTTAGTTTCTTTACCGGATTATAATCCAAATATCAGAGAAAATATTTCAGATTCTAAATATATGAATCAAATTACAAAAGGTGTGTTTGAACTTGGGTCGGTATTTAAAACATTTACTATTGCTCTTGCCCTCGAAGAAAAAATTTTCTCTCCTGAAACTAAAATTAATAAAATACCTAATAAAATTAAATGTTCTAAATACACCATTGGAGACATACATGATTTTCCTGAAAGTTTAACTGTTGAAGACATTTTAATAAGATCTTCAAACATAGGCGCTTTAATGATTGCTAGAAAAATAGGAGAAAAAAAATTAAAAAATTTTTTAGAAAATCTGTCTCTTTTAAAACCTATAGATTTTGAGCTAGAAGAAATAGGCCAACCTCTAAACTTTAAATGGGAAAAATGTAAATTAGAGACCGTATCCTATGGGCATGGAATTACCACCACACCTTTGCAAGCTGCTGCAGCTTATGCCGCAATAACAAATGGTGGCTATTTAGTTAAACCCACTTTACAGCTCAAGAAAAATTTAAACCTTGAGAAGAAAATCTCTATTATTTCTAAAACTACAAGCGATCAAATAAATAAAATTTTGAGGAAAGTAGTGACTGACAAGGAAGGAACTGCAAGTTTCGCCAATATACTCGGATATAATGTTGGTGGAAAAACAGGAACATCAAAAAGCTATAAAGACAAAAACAAAAATATAAATACATTTATTTCTATATTTCCGTCTAATGACCCAAGATATGTTCTTTTAACTATCTTAGACGATCCTAAGGGAGCGCCACATCTTATTTATAATTATAAAAATCAAAAAATTAGCAATATATCGAGAACAGAAGCTGGCTGGAACTCCGTATATGTTGCAGGCAAAATAATAGAAAAAATTGGACCTATTTTAGCCATAAACAACAACGAGGTTCACAATACTCATGTTGTTAAAAAAAATAATTAGAAACTTAGAAATTAATATTCAAAAAATTAATATCAAAGGATTATCTCTAGATAGCAGACAAATTAAAAAAAATTATTTATTTTTTGCTACTAAAGGTACAAAATATAATGGCGAGGATTATATTTTTAGTGCAATCAGAAAAGGTGCGTGCGCCGTAGTTTGTGACATAAATTGTAAAGTTTCAAACGTAAAAATACCGATCATAAAAGTAAAAAATATTAAAAAAACTTTAACCGAAGCATGTAAAACATTTTACCGAGCAAAGCCAAAAAACATTATCGCTATTACCGGTACAAATGGAAAAAGCTCAGTTGCTGAATTTTACCATCAAATTCTTTTAAGTCAAAAAATCCCTGTAGCTTCACTAGGAACTTTGGGAATTAAAATAAACAATAAAATAACAAGAACTAATTTAACAACTCTAGATATTATCTCACTACACAGGGAGCTAGCGAAAATTAAAATGTTAGGTATTGACAATGTCATATTAGAAGCTTCTAGCCATGGTTTAGAGCAAGGAAGATTAAATGGGTTAAATTTCAAAACAGCAATTTTTACAAATTTTTCACAAGATCATCTTGATTATCATAAAAGCATGAAAAATTATCTAAACGCTAAACTAATTTTATTCTCGAGCTTACTAGGAAAGCAAAATTATGTAGTTACTGACAATGAAATTCCAGAATTTTCAAAATTAAATAAAATTAAGAATAAAAAAAATTTTAATCTACTAACTATTGGTAAGAAAAATTCTACAATTCAATTTAAAGCAGTTAAACCTATTGATAATTTTCAGAATATAAATTTCAGTTACAATAAAAAAAACTATTTAGTTAAAATTCCTTTAATTGGTTTTTTCCAGATTAAGAATTTATTTATGTCAATTCTTGCGGCTAAACTATCTGGTTTACGTATTAAGGAAATTTTAAATGTGTCTAAAAAAATAAAAGAAGTAAATGGTCGACTCCAGTTGATAAAAACTACGCCTAATAAAACAAAAATATTTATTGATTATGCACATACACCAGACGCACTTAAGACCGCACTTAAGACACTCAAAGAGCACTATAAGATTAAACCAGATGTAGTTTTTGGGTGTGGCGGTGAAAGAGACAAGAAAAAAAGAACCAAGATGGCAAAAGTTTGTGAAAATAATGCAGGAAAAATATACGTAACAGATGACAATCCAAGAAATGAAAATCCTCAATTGATTAGACGAATGATTATATCAGGATTTAGCAAACAATTACCTATTACTGAGATACCCTCAAGACGTAAAGCCATCGAAACAGCAGTCATAAAGTCAAAGCCCAATAGCATTATACTTATAGCCGGGAAGGGACATGAGACCACGCAGATCTATGGAAAAAAAATTATTAATATTTCAGATAAAGAGATAATAAAAAATATCAATCTAAAAAAAATTAAATTTGATAAAAAAAATTATAATAAAGTTTTCAACGCAGAAATTATCAAAAATATAGTTAAAAAAAATAATTTAAAATTCGAGGGAGTTTCAATTAACTCAAAAGAAACCAAAAAAAATAATTTATTTGTAGCATTAAAAGGTAAAAATTATGATGGCCATATTTTCGTAAATGAAGCCCTTAAAAATAAAGCTAATTATTGTGTCGTACAAAAGAAAATTAATAAGCCAGATAAACAGAAATTAATTAAATACTCTAGTACAATTAATTTTTTAAATAAATTAGCAATCTTAAAAAGAAGCACAACAAGTTCAAAAGTTATTGCTATAACTGGTAGCTCAGGAAAAACTACACTCAAGACATTACTTGGAAAGACGTTAAGCGAATATGGTAAAACTTATTTTTCACAAAAATCTTACAATAATCATATTGGAGTACCTCTTAGTTTGTGTAATTTAGAAAACGATCATAGATACGGTGTCTTTGAAATTGGTATGAGCAATTCAGGTGAAATACGAAAACTTTCTAATTTAGTTAAGCCCAATATTGCAATAATTACTAACATTGGCGAAGCACATATAGAAAATTTTGATAATCTAAATAGTATCGCTAAAGCAAAATCTGAAATTATTGAGAACATAAGCAAAGATGGGCACATAATCTTAAATAGAGATGATAAATATTTTAACTATCTTTCAAAACTTGCAAAAAAAAAAAATATTAATATTTTATCTTTTGGTAAGTCGAATAAATCTAACGCCAAGTTGATAAAAAAAAAATTATATAAAAATTATACTAGTCTGAATATTAAGGTATTAGATAAAAATATTTTTTTAAAAGTTAAACATGTTAATTCTTTAATTATTTATAATATATTATCTACCTTACTCACTCTTCACATCCTAGATTTAGATTTAACAAAACTAATTAATTTTTCAAATAATTTTCAGTTGGTAGAAGGCAGGGGAAAGATATATCATGTCTCAAGATACAAAAAAAATTTTAAACTCATAGACGAAAGTTATAACGCTAATCCTTCATCAGTTAAAAATGCTATTAATAATTTTTCAAACATCAAAAGAAAGTACGAAAAAAAATTTTTACTACTTGGTGATATGTTGGAATTAGGTAAAAAGTCAGATAATTACCATAAAAATTTAGCTCATTTCATTAATCGTAGTGATATTGATAAGCTGTTTGTTTATGGGAAAAATGCTTTCAAAACCTATCAAAAAACTTATAAGGCTAAACAAGGAAACGTTTTACAAAATTTAAATGATTTCGATGAAATTTTTTTAGATATTATAAATAAAGATGACTATTTAATGATTAAAGGTTCAAATGCTACCGGATTAAATACATTATCAAAAACAATTATTTCAGGACATAAATATGCTTTATAGTTTTTTATCATCTCTCACAGAAAATTATTCTTTTCTAAACGTGTTTAAATATATAACATTTAGGACAGGACTTTCCGTTGTAACATCATTCATAATTGTTTTCATAATAGGAGAACCTTTAATAAAAATATTTCAAAAAAATCAAATAACGGGACCCATAAGGCAGGATGGACCAATAGATCACATAATAAAAAAATCAGGAACCCCAACAATGGGTGGCTTAATTATTATATTAGGTATTTTTTTAGGAACTTTTTTATGGGCGGATTTAAGCAATGTGTACATTTTGACAGTAATTTTTGTTTCTATTAGCTTGGGTTTTCTAGGCTTTATTGACGATCTATTAAAGATTAAGCAAAACAATTCTAGAGGTTTAAACTCAGTGTTAAAACTTTTAGGTCAAATTATAATTAGTTTAATAGCAATTTATATTCTGTATGCTCATTCAGAGCATCAGTTTCTTACCAATTTATACTTTCCTTTTTTTAAAAATTTAATCTTTCCAATGGGGATTTTTTTTATACCATTTGCCCTTTTTGTTATTGTAGGAGCGTCTAACGCTGTAAATTTAACTGATGGTTTGGATGGTCTTGCAACTGTACCTGTAATGTTAGTTGCGTTATCTTATACTCTTATAAGTTATGTAGTTGGCAATACAATTTTTGCAGAATATCTAAAAATTCCTTATGTACAAAATGTAGGAGAATTGAGCATATTTTGTGGAGCTATTTTTGGATCATGTTTAGGGTTTCTTTGGTACAATGCACCGCCAGCTAAAATATTTATGGGTGACACGGGCTCACTTTCTTTAGGCGGATCATTAGCTGCTGTAGCTATCATAGTGAAACACGAGATCGTACTGGCTATAATTGGAGGCCTCTTTGTTCTTGAAACTGCCTCAGTGATTATACAAGTTTTATCTTTTAAACTGACCGGTAAAAGAGTTTTTATGATGGCCCCAATTCACCATCACTTTGAAAAAAAAGGTTGGCCAGAATCAACGGTGGTAATAAGATTCTGGATTATAGCAATTATTTTAGCATTAATTGGATTGGCCACATTAAAGTTACGATAATTAATGAAAATATTAAAACGAGTAAAAGACAATTCATACGCCGTCTATGGTCTTGGTTTATCAGGTAATTCTGTATTTAGATTCTTAAAAAAAAAAAATATTAAGAAAATTTATACTTGGGATGATAAAAAAAATAATAATGAGAAAAAATTTAATTTTTTCAAAAAAAAATTAGATGAAGTAGATTATATTGTAATTAGTCCTGGAATTAACATTCGAAAAACACGGTTCAAATCAAAATTATCTAAAAATAAGAAAAAAATAATTACAGATTTAGATTTATTTTATATGCAAAACCTACCAATAAAATCAATTGTAATAACCGGAACTAATGGGAAATCAACAGCATGTAAACTAACTCAACATATTTTTAAAACAAATAAATTAGACGCCCAACTTGGTGGTAATATTGGCAAACCAATATTAGATTTAAAAATTAAGAGAAAATCGATAGTAATTATAGAAGCCTCATCTTTTCAATTATCGTATACTAAATTTTTAAAACCAAATTTTGCAGCTATACTAAATATCAGTAGCGATCATCTAGATTGGCACAAAACAATAAAAAATTATAAAGATTCTAAATTTAAGATATTTTCCAAACAAGATATCAACGATGTTGCCCTATTAAACAACAAAAAACTTATTAAATTATTTGAAAAAAAAAACTATTTAAGTAAATTAAAAGTTATAAAAAAAAACGCTTTAAATAAGATTGTAAAAAAAAAAATTACTAATGACTACCTAATTTCCGACCCTAATATAGAAAACTTAACATTCGCCTACGAAATATCTAAATTATTCAAAATTAAAGAAAAAACTTTTCTTAAGGCAGTAAATGATTTTAAAGGTTTGTCGCACAGACATGAAATATTTTTAAAAAAAAAAAATATAATTTTTATAAACGATTCTAAAGCAACAAGTTTTGATTCAACAAAATACGCATTAAAAAAAAATAAAAATATTTTTTGGATCTTTGGTGGTCGAGCTAAAATTAAGGATAATTTTAAATTTTTAGGAATAAATTCAAATATAATTAAATCTTTTATAATTGGCAAACAAACAAATCATTTTAAAAATCAAGTAGCTAAAAATATAAAATATAAAATATCTTTTAATTTAAAAAATGCCGTTCAGGACGTTTTTAAAGAATTAATTCTAATAGGTGATGGTAAAGCTACTGTCCTGTTTAGTCCTGCAAGTGCTTCTTATGATCAGTTTAATAATTTCTCTGAAAGAGGAAATCAATTTAAAAAAATAGTTAAAGGTTATGCTAAAAAATTTCTTTAAGGAAAATATAAAAACTTATTGGAGAAATATAGATAAAGCTATATTCGCAAGCTTTCTATTTCTATTTATTTTAGGAGTTTTTTTTTCATTTGCTTCTACTTCATCTTTAGCTGGTGAAAGATTAAACAAAGACTATTATTTTTTTTTTTCAAAGCATTTAATTTTTGCAATATCAGCAATTTTTTTAATGATTCTAATCTCATCTATTCGGTTAGATTTTTTTAAAAAAATTTTAATACCTATTTTTATTATTGCTTTAATTTCTTTAGTTTTAGTCTTATTTTTCGGCGTAGAAATAAAAGGGTCAAAACGCTGGTTAAATTTATTTTTATTTCGTTTTCAACCTATCGAATTTGTGAAACCATTCTTTGTTGTTGTCATTGCAAAAATTTTATCTAAAGATAACTCGATAAGTTCTAACACTTCTTACGTTTTAAGTTTTTTAGTGTTAGTTATACCATGCGTTATTTTACTCTATCAGCCAGATGTAGGTCAAACTGTATTATTAATTTTATCTTGGTCAGCTGTTGTTTTTATTTCTGGAATAAAATTAATTTATATTTTTAGTCTTTTTAGTATAACAGTTGTTTCCGTATCAGGATTACTCCTCACCTTTCCTGATAAGTTTTCATATATATTTAATCGTATCGAAACTTTTTTTGACCCAACAAAAGGTGATCGGTTTCAATCCAGCAACGCATTAGATGCCATTCGAGAAGGTGGTTTAACAGGGCAAGGAATGGGAGAAGGAACATTAAAAGATCGTGTTCCTGAAGCTCATACAGACTATATTATTTCTGTTGTTACCGAAGAGTTTGGATCAATTATTTCAATATTTTTGATTTGTATATTTTTATATATTTCATTTAGAGTTATTAAGTTTGCATTATTAGAAAATGAAAAATTCATTAAAATCTCACTTGCCGGTCTTGCCACTCTTTTGATTTTTCAAACATTTATTCACATTGGTGTAAACACTAGTTTACTTCCGACGACCGGAATGACACTACCATTTTTAAGCTATGGAGGTTCTTCTATGATTGGAAGTGCAATACTTGCAGGAATTATATTAAATTTTACTAGAAGAAGATTTTTAAATGAAACCTATTAATAAGAGTAAAATTATAATTGCTACGGGAGGAACAGGAGGCCATATTTTTCCTGCATACAGTTTAGCAAAAAATTTTATTAAAAATAATTATTTGGTTGAAATTGTAACTGATAAAAGAGGGTTACAGTATCTAGATAAACACAAAGATATAAAATTTATTTTGAATAATTCTGCAACTATATTTAAAAAAAATATTATAAGTTTATTTTTATCCATATTTATAATTTTTTATTCCTACATAAAATCTTTAGTAATTTTATATAGAGCTAGGCCAAAATTAGTGTTTGGTATGGGTGGTCACGCTTCCTTTCCAGTTTGTATAGCGGCTAAAACATTAAATATTCCATTTATTATTTATGAAAATAATATTCAAATAGGTAAGAGCAATAAGTATTTACTCCCATTTGCTTTTAAAATATTTACCTCATATCGAGACCTTGTTGGAATTGCAAAGAAATATAATCCTAAAATAATTGTTACTGGGAATATAATTAGAGAAGAGATTTTAAATTTTAAAAAAAAAAATCAATTTGCACCTGATACATTAAACATTTTAATTTTGGGTGGAAGTCAAGCAGCAAGATCATTCGGAGAGTTTCTGCCCGAAATATTTAAGCAGTGTAAAAAAGAAAATATTAATATAAAAATTTTTCAACAATGTGTTAAATCGCAAGCAACAAAACTTAGTGAAATGTACAAAGATTTAAATTTTGATTTCGAATTATTCAATTTTACCAATGATATTTCTAAATATTTTTTAAAAACCGAATTAGCTATTACCAGATCAGGTTCGTCTATCACAGCTGAATTGATTAATTGTAATATACCTTTTATTTCCATTCCTTATCCACATGCTGCAGATTCACATCAGGACAAAAACGCAACTTATTTTGAAAAAAAAGGTTATAGTTTTTCTGTTACAGAGGCAGAAGTGAATAAAAAATTGTTTCCTTTGATAAAATCATTTTATAAAGATAAAAAAATATTAGACAGAATGGTTCAAAAACAAAAAGAACATACGGACAAAGATGTTTTTTTAAAAATTAATAAAGTAATTGAGAGCTTATTAAATGAATAAAATTCAAATAGGGAAACAAGAGATAATACATTTTATAGGAATAGGTGGCATAGGCATGAGTGGCCTAGCACAAATAATGAAAACTATGGGCTTCAACGTTCAAGGAAGTGATTTAAATAAAAATAAAAATACGGATAATTGTAAAAAATTAGGTATTAAAATTTTTAAAGGACATTCTAAAAGAAATATTTCAAATGCAACAATTATAGTTAAGTCTTCAGCAATTAAAAAAAACAACATCGAATTATCATACTCAAAAAAAAGAAAAATACCTTCTTATGATAGAATAGAAATGTTGGCAAATATAATTGATTTAAAAAAAAATATTATCATCACAGGATCCCATGGTAAGACTACTACCACTTCCCTCGTAGCTAAAATTATTACATCAGCGAAATTAGATCCAACAATTATTAATGGTGGTGTTATCAATTCATTAAAAAATAATGCTAAATTAGGAAAAGGCGAGTGGGCCATAGTAGAAGCGGACGAATCTGACGGTAGCTTTTTAAAAGTACCAATTAATTATTCTATTGTAACTAATATAGATAAAGAGCATTTAGATTTTTATAAAAATTTCAGTAATCTAAAAGAAGCATTTATAAAATTTATTGAAAAAACACCTCCCATTGGTAAAGCCTTCCTTTGCTTGGATGATCCTTGGGTAAAAAAAATACTAAAAAAACTAAAGACAAAAAATTATAGAACTTATGGGTTTGATACAAAAGCTAACTATCAAATTTGTAACCCAAGATACTCAATTGATCATACAAAATTTGACTTAAAAATTAATAACATAGGTCCAAAAAAAATATATATAAATAATATTTTGCTAAAACTAATTGGTAAATATAATGTTCTTAATGCTACTGCAGCGGTAGCTCTGTGCTTAAATCTTGGCTTAAAAATAAAAACCATCAAAAAAGCCTTAAAAAACTTTTCTGGAGTACAAAGGAGATTAACAAAAGTATTTAAAAAAAATAAAATTGATTTTTATGATGATTATGCTCACCATCCAACAGAAATAAAATCTGTATTAGAAGCAATTAGGAAAGTAGCACCAAAAAGAAAAATTATTACAGTATTTCAGCCTCATAGATATTCAAGAGTGAGAGCTCTGAATTCAGAATTTACCTCATGTTTTAAAGACACAGATCAAATAATCCTATGTCCTGTTTATTCAGCTGGAGAAACTATAGACAAAAAATATAATAAAGTTAAATTCGCCAAATTAATTTCAAAATTTTCTAAAGCCCAAGTAATTATCGTTAAAAATGAGATAGATATAATAAAATACTTCAAAAAAAATTTAATTAACAATGAAATAGTTATAGGTATGGGTGCAGGCTCCATCTCAAAGTGGATGAACAATCTTAAGAACAATTTATGAAACTAGACATAGCAGCTTTAAAGGCAAAATTTGGAAAACAAATTTTAATTGATGAAAAGCTATCTAATTATAGTTGGTTTAACCTAGGGGGACCAGCAGATATATTTTTTAAACCTGACAGTATAAAAAATATTATTTTTTTTTTAGAAACAGTTAAACCTGAAAAATTTACAATTATAGGTGCTGGCTCGAACACACTCATACGGGATGGTGGGATTAAAGGAATTACAATAAAACTTAGTTCATCATTCTCTTATTTAAAACTAGACACAGAAAACATAATAGAAGTTGGCGCGTCTACACCAGATAAAAAAGTTGCTGATTTTGCGATGGAAAATTCATTAGGGGGGTTAGAATTTTTAGCCTGTATTCCAGGTTCAATTGGTGGTGCCATAAGAATGAATACTGGATGTTATGGTAGTGACATTTCACAAATACTTCACTCAATTAAAGTAATTGACATGACGGGTACCTTAAAAGAAGTTTTGGCTAATAATATTAAATTTCTTTACAGGGACACTAATCTGGAAGAAAATCAAATAATTACAAGTGTTAGACTAAAAGGAAAAAACTGCACGAAGCAAGAAATTGAAGAAAAACAAAAAGTAATGCTAGAAAAGAAAAAAAAATCACAACCAAGCCAGGTCAAAACATGTGGTAGTACGTTTAAAAATCCAAAAAATCAAAAAGCTTGGGAATTAATCAAAGAATCAAATTGTGAAAATTTTCAAGAAGGAAATGCAAAAATATCAAAAAAACACTGTAATTTTTTTATTAACGATGGCAAGGCAACATCAAAAGATTTAGAGGAATTAATAAACAAAGTTAAAAAAACTGTATATCAAAAAACTAAAATTAATCTAGAATTAGAAATAAAAATAATTGGTAGCAACAAATAAGTTTTTAATGAAAAAAAAAACAATTTTAATAGTTTGTGGGGGGACATCTAGTGAGAGAGAAATTAGTTTAAAGTCAGGGAAAGCATGCTCAAGTGCAATTAAAAAATTGAAATATAGAGTCTTAAATTTTGACCCAGCAAAAGAAGATTTTAAAAAAATTAAAAAATATAAAATAGACTTAATCTTTAACGCCTTACATGGAAGAGATGGTGAGGATGGAGTAGCTCAAAGTTATTTTGAATATTTTAAAATTCCGTATACTCACTCAGGTATACTTTCTTCGATGAATTCTATGGATAAAATAATTTCTAAAAAAACATTTAAAAAAAATAAAATTAGAACACCTGCCTATATTGAATTAAATCCAATTAATTATCTTAAAATTTTAAAAGAAAAAAATATATTAGAGTTAAATCTTACCTACCCATTAGTCATAAAGCCATCTAACGAAGGATCAAGCATCGGTGTAAGAATATGTAAAAATTTTAAAGAGTTAAGAAAAAATGTAAATGAATTAATAAAAAAATATAAAACATTAATGGTTGAAAATTTTATTGGAGGTCAAGAAATTCAAGTTGCCGTTATCAACGAAAAACCTTTAGGTGCTATAGAATTAAAACCAAAAAGAAAATTTTATGACTATGAAGCCAAATATTCTAAGTCGGCAAAAACACAACATGTTATGCCAGCAAATCTATCAAATAAAAAATATAAGGAAGTTTTAGATCTGGCCAAAAGAGCACATAAGGCAATGATGTGTAGAGGGGTTACTAGATCTGATTTTAAATTTAAAAATAATAAATTTTATTTACTAGAGATTAATACACAACCAGGCATGACGGATCTGTCACTAGTACCAGAGATTGCAAAGTATTCAGGAATATCATTTAGGGATCTTGTAAAAAATATCATTGCCGATGCAAGTATTAAGAGATGATACGAAGAAATACTTTTTTTTTATTAATATTTTTCTTTATTACCTTTACCAGTTACAATTTTAGTGAACAAAAAAACAATGCAAGTTTCATTTTTCCAATAAAAAAAATTATAGTAGAAAACACGTTTATTGTTGATTCAATAAAATTAAACAAAAAACTAGAATTTTTAAAAAATTCTAGTTTATTTTTTTTAGACGAAAAAAGTATTACAAGTGTTGTTGATAAGTTTGATTTCATATCAAGTATTCAATTAAAAAAAAAATATCCATATACCTTAAAAATTTTAGTATCTGAAGACATACCAGTGGCAACTAAAATTGATGGAAAAAAAAAATACTACTTAACAAAGGAAGGAAAAAAAATTAATTACGTTGAAAAAAAAGCTTTTAAAGATATACCTACAATTTTCGGTGATTATAAAAATTTTAGTTCTTTTTTTTACGAACTAGAAAAAAGTAACTTTAAGATTAATACAGTAAAAGCATTTTATTATTTTGACATAGGTCGATGGGATATCGTTCTTAAAGACAAAAGAATCATTAAACTGCCAGTAAATAATTATCAAAAAATATTAATTAAAATTGACTCAATTTTAGATGAATATAGTTTTTCAAAATATAAAATATTTGACTATAGAATTAACGACAGACTAGTTTTAAAATAATATGAAATTAAATGAACCTTATCTAATTATTAATCTCAGTGATGATAAAATTATTTTTTTTGTAATAACTTTTGATGAAAGCAAAGACTACAAATTAATTAAAAATTTCTCTATAAATTCAGCTGGTATTCAAAACGGGAGAATTATTGATGTTAACACTGTTACGCAGCTAATAAAAAAATCAATAAATTCCATTGAAGATGAGTTAAATTATTTTTTTTCAAAAACCTCGGTAGTTATTAATCCTAATAATATAAATTGTTTAAATATTAGTGGTTATAAAAAATTAAACGGTTCACAAGTTTCTAAAGAAGATATTTCTTATATATTAAATGATATAAAAAAAACAATCACGACTAATGAAGACAAGTATTCTTTAGTTCATCTGTTCAATTCAAGTTTTGCTCTTGATAGTGATAATTTAGAAAATTTACCAATAGGTCTTTTTGGAGAATTCTACAATCAAAATATGACTTTTTTTCTTGTAAATAAAAATATTCTTAAGAATTTTAAATTAGTTTTTAATAACTGTGGAATAAATATTGATCGAATAATTCTAAAACCTTTTGTAGAAGGAATTAATTTTTTATTAACGAAAAAGAATAACCAAAATTTTATTTCTATCACTTTAGAAGAAAATAGAATAAATATTACTCTATTTAAAAATAAGTCATACGTTTTCACACAAGACTTTAATTTTGGCATAGACTTAATAATTAAAGATGTCTCGAAACTTTGTTCGTTAAAAATTGATGAAGTTGTTTTTTTATTTAAAGAAATTAACCTAAAAACAGAACTAGAACATAATGCAGAATCTTATTTAGACAAAAAATTTTTTTCTATTTCTCCTTATAGAAAAATTAAACACCAATTAATCCAAGATATAATCGTTGCTCGTTTAGATGAAATAATTGAAATTTGTTATGAAAACAATTCAAACTTAAATTATTTTAAACAAAAAAATAATGCTATTTATATAATCGTTCAAAAGTTTGAATATTTCAAAAACATTCAAGTTGCCCTTAAAAAAAACAATTTAATTAAACCTGAATTAATATTTGGCCAAAATATTAATGAAAATTCATTATCTATTTTGAATGGTGCTGTAGAATTAATTAGCAATGGATGGGAAAAAGAAGCGATACCAGTTATTCAAACAAAAAAATCAATAATTTCAACTTTTTTTTCAAGATTGTTTAGCTAAATAAATTGTATTTTTCTGAAACATTAGTTGTTTTAGCTTAAATTAGTTTCTTTTGTATAAGAAATAGATGCTACATCCCTTTCAAAAAACAATTTATAAAAAAGTTTCATTTAAAGGTGTCGGTTTGCATAGCGGTCTAAAAACTGAAGTAAAAATACTCCCTGCTGCAGAAAATTATGGAATAGTTTTTAAAAGAACCGATCTAGAAAAAAACAATTTTATAGAAGCAAATTTTAAGAATGTGTGTTCTGCCAAGCTATGTACAACACTTCAAAATGAATTTAAAATAACAGTATCAACAGTAGAGCACTTGTTAGCCGCTCTTTATATAACCGGTATAGATAACGCACTAATAGAAATTAGTAATTCCGAGGTCCCAATCATGGATGGATCTTCTAAAGAATTTGTTGAAACTATTACGGAAGTTGGCACCAAGGATTTGAAAGCTAAAAGAAAATATTTAAAAATAGTCAAAAAATTTGAATTAAAAGAAAATGAAAAAATGATTTCAATAGAACCTAATACCAATGGTTTAAAAGTAGATTTTCAATTAGTTTATTCTAACAACGTAATAGGCACTCAAAGTAATCAAATTAATTTTTCAGATACTGATTTAACAAATGTATACACGTCAAGAACCTTTTGTCTATTTGAAGACATAGAAAAAATAAAAAAAATTGGCTTAGCTAAAGGTGGATCTTTAGAAAATGCAATAGTTGTTAAAGATAATAAAATTTTAAATGACGAAGGACTTAGAAACAGTAAAGAGTTCGTTAATCATAAAATTTTAGACCTAGCAGGTGATTTTTTGCTCTCAGGTTATAGAATACTAGGTAGTGTAAAATGTACCCAAGGTGGACACAGTTTAAGCAATTCATTTCTTAGAGATATTTTCAAAGATCAATTAAATTTTACTGTGATTGAGCAAGAAGAATCTGTTTCTTCAAAGAATTATTTTAAAACACCACTAAATAAGCTAGCAGTTAACGCTTAGACTTTTTAAAAATTTACCTAATTAATTTATTTTGATATGAGTAGACAAATGTATCAAAAATTAATCTATTCTATTTTAATAATTTTTTTAATTATATCTTGTTCAAAAAAAGAAGTAGTGATGAATGCTCCCGCAAGTCAAGATAGGTCTGTTGAAATTTATCAGGAAGGAGTTGATGCAATGGAAAAAAATGACTTATTATTTGCATCTAAAAAATTTTCTGAGGCGGAATCAATTTTACCTACAATTGAATTTTCGGCAAAAGCATCGTTAATGTCTAGCTATTGTTTATATTTAATAAATTTTTATCCAGAGGCAACAGCTAATTTAGAGAGGTATATTACTCAGTATCCAGCAGATAAAAACATACCCTACGCCCACTACTTAATTGCGATTATTTTGTACGAACAAATTTTAGATGAAAAAAAAGATATTGACCCACTTATAAAATCAAAAAAAAAAATAGACTTTTTTTTAATTAATTTTCCAAACACAGAGTTCGCCATAGATTTAAAATTTAAAAAAGACTTAATAATTAACCAGCTAGCAGCTAAAGAGTTGTATATTGCAAAGTATTATATAACTACTCAGAAATGGATTCCGGCAGTAAATAGATTAAAAACAATTGTCAATGACTATTCTGAAACTGTTTTTATCGAAGAAGCATTACATCGATTAGTCGAAGTTTATTATAGAGTTGGATTAACAGAAGAAGCAAAAGCTGCAGCAGCAATACTTGGTTATAATTATAATTCGAGTGAATGGTACGCTCAATCTTACAAAATAATAAACAAAAATTATAAAATACAGAAAAAGATAAAACCGAAAAAAGACGATGGTTTAATAAAAAGAACTATCAAGAAAATACTCAACTAGAACAAATGTCTAAAATAAAAGATAATATTACTAAAAATTATCTTAAAAAAATAAAGCTATTACAGAAATATAATCAGTTTTATTATGACAAAGATTCCCCAACTGTTAGCGATCAAGAATATGATGATAAAAAAAAAGAAATTATTGAATTAGAGAAAAATAACTCTTTTTTAAAAAAATATGGTTCAATTAATGACAGCGTAGGTTTTAAGCCCTCATCAAAATTTGCAAAAACCAAGCATGCCAAACCTATGCTATCACTATCAAATGCATTTACTATTAGTGATATAAAAGATTTTTTAAAAAAGATTGGCAACTATCTTAACAATAAAAATTTAGATTTATCTTTTGCGATAGAACCTAAAATAGATGGAATTTCTGCATCGTTAACTTATAAAAATGGCATACTGGTGAAAGGTCTATCAAGAGGAGACGGAACATCAGGGGAAGATATACTTGAAAACCTTCAAACAATTCAAAAAATACCCAAGAAAATTATAAATAATGGTGTACCAAAAATTCTAGAGATTAGAGGAGAAGTTTATATTGGTAAAAAAGATTTTGAGACAATAAAAGAAAAATTTGCAAATCCTAGAAATGCGGCGGGTGGTTCGTTAAGACAAAAAAATTCAGCTATGACAGCAAAAATACCATTACAATTTTTTGCCTATGGTTTTGGTGAAGTAGAACCTTTAATTTTTAAAAATCAATCTGATTTTTTAAAAAAAATTAATGAGTGGGGATTTGACACAAATCCACACAATTATTTAGCTAAGAATGTTTTAGAGATAGAAAATCAACACAGAAAAATAGAAGAAATAAGATCGAGTCTTGATTATGACATTGATGGATTGGTTATAAAAGTTAATGATTTACAACTGCAAACAAGATTAGGTAATACATCTAATTCCCCAAGATGGGCAATTGCTTATAAATTTTCTTCAGTCAAAGCTACTACCAGAATTAAAGATATAACCATCCAAGTAGGAAGAACAGGAGCGTTAACACCAGTAGCTAAAGTTGAACCTGTAACTGTTGGTGGCGTCGTTGTTTCTAACGCAACTCTACACAATGAAGAAGAAATAATCAGAAAAGATATTAGAATCGGAGACTATGTAAGCATTCAAAGAGCGGGAGATGTAATTCCACAAATAGTATTGGTAGATTTAAAAAAAAGAGCAAAACATCTTAAAAAATTTGTTTTCCCTACCAAGTGTCCTTCTTGTGGATCAGAAACTATAAAAGAAATAAACATAAATACTAAAAAAATAGATGCCGTAAGAAGATGTCTAGATCGAGAGAATAAATGTCAGCATATAGCAAAAGAAAAACTAAAACATTTTGTTTCAAAAGATGCATTTAATATAGATGGTTTGGGCAAAAAAGTTATTGATCAGTTCTGGGAGTTAAAATTAATCAAAAATTTTTCTGACATTTTTAATTTAGATTATATAAAAATTATAAATTTAGAAGGCTGGGGAAAATTATCAGTCGATAATTTAAAGCATGCAATTAAAAAATCATCAAATATTTCACTTGATAAATTTATTTATTCTCTTGGTATAAGACATATAGGACAAGAAAATGCAAAATTACTAGGAAATTTTTTTATATCTATTAAAAAATTAAGTGAGCTTTTTAACTCTTTGAAAAGAAAAGATTTACTAAAAAATATAGCTGAACTAGATGGAATAGGATCTGCTCAACTAAAATCTTTAGAAGAGTTTTTTTCATATAAATTTAACAATGAAATTATATCATCTTTAACTGAAGATTTAAAAATAGAAAATTCTAAAATTCTAAACAAAAACGGAAAGCTAAGTGGAAAAAAAATAATGTTTACCGGAGGATTTGAAAAGATAAGTAGACCGGAGGCAAAATCTTTAGTTGAAGAAAATGGTGGTAAAATACTTGGATCAATATCAAAAAAATTAAATATTCTTGTTACTGGAAACAACAAACCAACAAAATCTAAAATAGAGAAAGCAAAGGAATTAGGTATAAATATTATTTCTGAAGATGATTGGTATAAATTTTTAGATATTTGAACATGCTTCCCTAAGTCGAATTAATTCATGACTGTTCATAAATTTTTTTAAATTTTCAAATACTCTTTGATGATATACGTTTAGCCAGTTTTTTTCTGAGATAGATAAAAGCTTTTTTTCAATAAGTGATTTTTCTATTGGAACTAAAGTTAAGTCTATAAATTTTAATTTATTTTTTATTTTTTTAACATAGATTAAATTTTCTATCCTTATCCCAAAGTGATTCTTTTTGTAAAAACCTGGCTCGTTAGAGGTTATCATTCCTTCTTGAAATTTAACTTTATTACCTCTCGAAATTGCTTGAGGGCCTTCATGTACATTCAAAAAAGATCCAACGCCATGGCCCGTGCCATGTGGATAATCTAAATTTATGTCTCTAAGAGGTTTCCTAGCTACTTGGTCTATTTTATCTCCATACGAATTCTTATTAAGTTTATATGATGCAACTGCTATGTGACCCTTTAGAACCCTTGTAAAAATTTCTTTAATTTTACCGTTAGTAACATCAAGCGATAAAGTTCTTGTTACATCAGTAGTTCCATACAAATATTGACCCCCAGAATCTACCAGGTAAATGTCTCCCTTTTTTAATAAACGGTCACTTTTTTTATCCGCTTTATAATGAATAATCGCACCATTAGGACCAGTTCCAGAAATTGTTGGAAAACTTAATGAAAAAAATAACTTATTTTTTTTTCTAAATTCTAATAATTTTTTTTGGGCTGAAACTTCAGTAATTTTTTTTGTTTTAAAATTATCTTTTAACCAAAATATAAATTTAGTTAAAGCTGCACCATCATAAATATGAGATTTTATTGAATTTTTAATTTCTGTTTTATTCTTTAATGATTTCAAGAAATAAATTGGATCTTGCTTTTCTATTATTAGATTTTTTTTAACAATGATTGATTTAAAAAAAGTAGAACAAGTTAATGTATCAATTATTATTTTTTTACCAGATAAATTTGAAATAAAAATTGGAAGTTGATTAAAATCATATATTTTTATTTTTTTATTCATTTTTGATCTAAAAATTTGATTAATTTTTTTCAAATTGCAGAAAAGAACTATTTTTTTACTACTGCTAATAAAGGCATGAGAATTAGGAAGTGGCGAGTAATCAGTGTCGTATCCTCTTATATTTAGCAACCAAGCAATATTTTCAGAAGCAGTAGTAAAAAGATAGTCAGCTTTATTCAATTTGATTAATTTATCAAGCTTAGATAATTTATCTTTTAATTTTTCGCCTGCGTCATGATCTTTAATTAAATAAAAAGGCTTAATGTTTGAATCTTTTTTTCGCTTCCAGAGTAGATCAATTAAATTTTCATTTATTGGCTTCAGCTTAATAAAAGAATTTTTAAAAAGTTTCTTTAATGAATTTTCAGTATGTAGCTTTGGATCAAACCCTAAATTCAAATTTTTATTATTAAAAACAGTAAATGGATATCTTTTGGGAATTGTAAAAATTTTATAATCCTCTCCACATTGAATTTTAGCTTGCGTAGTGTATCTTCCGTCAACAAACATAAGATTTTTATTTTTAAGAATAACAGCAAAACCAGCTGAACCAGTAAAATTTGAAATATATTTTAAATTATCTTCAGAGGTGGGCACATATTCCCCAAAAAAATTATTATTTTTTGGGATGATATAACCATCAAGATTAAATTGTTTAAAAAGTTTTCTTAATTTTTTTATTTTTTCCATTTCAACATCTTATTTTTTTTATATCTCTCCCATCCTGGGCTTTTATACTCATTGTTATAATCCATACTTACATCTTGATTAAATTCAAAATCTGGCTCTATCTCATCATTAGTAATTATCTCATTTTTTTCAACATTTTCATCAGGCATCTCGTTCACAAATCTTGAAGGCAGAGCATCCATCCATTCTCCATGATAAGATCTTTTCATTGCAAAAGATAAATATGCTTCTTTTTTAGCTCTTGTTATACCCACATACGCTAGTCTTCTCTCTTCTTCTAAGGCTAAATCGCCTTTTTCTTCTAAAGATTTTTGATGAGGAAATAGACCTTCTTCCCAACCTGGTAAAAAAACTACATCAAACTCCAATCCTTTCGCAGCATGCATAGTCATTAAATTAATTTTTTCTCCCTCCCATTCTTTATCTATCGAAGTTGCAAGTGCCACATGTTCCAAAAAAGATTGAAGGTTATCATAATCATGCATAGCTCTTAGTAATTCCTTTATATTTTCAAGTCGATTTTCATTTTCTAAGTCTTTTTTATTTTTTAGCATTTCACTATATCCCGATTCATCTAGCACAACTTTTAAAAGGTCATAATGTTTTTTTGTACTAGAATCCAATCTCCATTTGTCAATCATTTTAGTTAATTGAGTTAGACTAGTTTTCATTTTAGGTTTTAAACTATCAGTCTCTAAATTTTTTTTTATAGAATCTTCTAAACATAATTTATTTTGACTACCAAAATTATACAATTGATTAAGTGTGCTTTCACCAATTCCTCTTCGCGGACTTCCAATTACTCTCTCTAAAGCTAAATCATCATATTTTTGATTTATTATCCTTAAATATGCTACAGCATCTTTAACTTCTGCTCTTTCATAAAATTTTGTACCACCTAAAACTCTATAACCTAAACCCACTTTAAGAAATCTTTCTTCAAACTCTCGTGTTTGATAAATTGCTCGAACAAGGATAGCCACATCATTTAAAGAATATTTATTTTTTAATTTTTTTTCAGCTATATCACTTATAGCCTCAGCCTCTTCCCTGCCAGTTTGATAACAGTTTAGTTTTACTTTCTCACCTTGTTCAGCTGATGACCAAAGTTTCTTTTCTACTCTCCCATTGTTGTGAGAAATTAAAGTAGAAGCCGTTTCTAGTATATTTTTAGTAGATCGGTAATTTTGTTCTAATTTAAAAATTTTACAGTTTTTGTATATAGTATCAAAAGTTAAAAAGTTTTTAATTTCTGCACCTCTCCAACTATAAATAGACTGATCATCATCACCTACACAACAAATATTTTGATTATCATTAACTAATAAGTTTAACCATTTATTTTGAATAAAATTAGTATCCTGAAACTCATCTACCAAAATATATTTAAAATTATTTTTATAGATTTTTCTAATGTCAGAATTATTTTC
>Ga0115004_10000905_pt1 | contig 23611 bp, 18 predicted proteins | sample ArcticOcean_MG_C_10_FD_88737 | JGI IMG/M metagenome (GOLD analysis project Ga0115004, IMG submission 88737) | Marine microbial communities from western Arctic Ocean - ArcticOcean_MG_CB11_90 | ecosystem: Environmental > Aquatic > Marine > Oceanic | place: Arctic Ocean: Canada Basin | collected... | reverse complement strand
GCTTGATGGGCGGGAATCTCCTGCTGATCGGATAATTCCTCCGCAGCCGAACCAGTCGCGCCCGGCAACTTAGCTGATCTCAAAAAAGCTACCAGGTCGGCGATTTCGCCAGGCTTTAAAAGTTCATCCGCAAGCGGAGGCATGAGCGAGGCGCTGGCATACTTTGCCGCTTTGATATCCCGGAGGAAAACCGCTTCCTCAACTCCCGGAGCTGGCGATAGAATCATCTGATCTACGGTGTCTCTAAGAATCAGTCCCCCGCTCTCTCCTGCCTCCGTCCGGACACTTACCATTTCGAAATTTCGGGCGATCGACGAACTGGGATAGACGATGGCTTCCAACAAATCCATCTCACTGCGGATTGATCCGATCCCGGTCAGGTCAGGCCCAAATTTCACGCCTTGATCCCCCATGACATGACAGGTGATACACAAGGATTTCGTCGCATTTTGGAATAGTTTCCTCCCGCGCGCCGAATCTCCCATCGGTAACAATGCCGCAAGCTTCTTGAGGCGTGCCTGTTGGTGGGTCAGTGAGGCTGGATCCGGCTCGACGAGGTCAGCCAACTCGATCTTCGGCATGGCATGCGGCGACGCGTTGCGTTGTTCGACCTCGTGCATGAGGCGAACCTGTTTCGCCAGTGGATCGTCCGCTGGAAGGTTCTCGTGATCGCCGATCTCGTGGAGCGCAAAGATAAGCGCGTGACGCAAAAATGCGTCCACTTCTTCAGCCCCCGCACTCAGCAGCGGCTTCACCGCCCGCCGATCGCCGATCCTCCCCAGCGCCATCGCGGCGAGCCGACAATGGTGTTTATCATTCGAGGCAAGCAGCGCGATCAAAGAATCAACCGCAGCGGCATCACGCCGCAAGCCCACGCTATGGATCGCCGCTGTTCGCACTCCAGCATTGTCATCATTCAGAAATTCCCGCACCGCCCGCTGCGCCGACTCACTCGCGATGCGATGCAGCGCCCACAGAGCCGGAACATTCTTCGCAGACCGAAGCGCATCGATATTTTCCTCCTTAGCTAAAGCATTGATGGCTCGTTTCACGACAGCCGGTCGCTCATCCGAAAGCCAACTGATGTCAGGTTTTCCCCAGTCCAACCCAAGACCACGTGGATCGCTCGGTGTCGGCGAAATCTTCTTTTGAAGCCGATAGATCGCGCCGAGAATGTGCGGCTTGGCGACCTTCGAAGTCGGACAACAGATCATGTACCAGCTGCCCGTGTCCGCCACCAGCACACTGCCGTCGGCATCTTCGATCACGTCAGTGGGATGAAAATCGTTTTGATCGCTCTCGATCAACGCACTTGTCGCGGCGCTGTAACTCGAACCCTTTCGGCTCAGTTCATGCCTGGAGATCCGGCGAAGGTTGAAATCGGCACAAAGCAAATCCCCGCGCAGCCCCAGCGCATCATTCTTCGGCATCACGAGTCCCGACGGAGCAGCAGGCCCCATCTGTGCCAGGATCGGAAGCAAGTCGCCGGTACGGGGATGAGGCGAGAGAACACGGTCGTGTTTTTTGCCCCACATGCCGCCATAGACCGCATGTAAAATGCCGTCGCGCCTCCCGGGCTTGGAGAGATCAAAGAAGGTGCCGCTCACAAATCGCTCCCCACTTTCGCTAAAGGCCACCCCGACGGGATTGTCCATCCCTCCGGTAATCACCACATCCAGATCGCTGCCGTCAGGCTTGGAACGAAAGAGATGGGCCGCGCTCGTGTTGAAGGTCTTTCCATTTCCGAGCACGTGGCTCTGCGGCGCGAACGCCCCCTTACACCAGTAAAAATATCCATCCGGGCCGAGGTAGGGTCCGTGCAAGTCGTTGCCACAACCTGTGATTGAACCGCCGTCGAACCAGACACTCCGTTCATCCGCGACGTGGTCGCCATTAGTATCGCGGAGCTTCCAAATGTGAGGCGGAGCAGTGACATAGACGGCACCTTCATGGACGAGAATGCCTTCCGGGAAAGGAAGACGCTCGGCGAAGACGCTCGACTCATCAAACACCCCATCGCCGTCCCGGTCGACCAACCTCAACACACGATGCTTCGGATCTTTCAACTGAACCGGCGCCTTATCGGTGTTGCCGGAGCTGTCGGTGACATAGAGCACGCCGCCGTTATCGAAAGCCATGTGAATCGGCCTCTGCACCAGCGGCGGCGCGGCGACACGCTTCAGAACATAGCCCTCAGGAATCGTAAAGGTATGGGGCGCGATCGTGACTTTTTCAGCCCCAAGCTCGGGCGGACAGAATAAGAAAGCCAAGCAACCAAGAAAGAGAACGCGAGAGAATCTCATGAGTGAACTCTCGCAGGAAACTATCTTGTAAACAATCCCATTACTGAGCCATAAAATCAGCCTCCTGGAATTCTTCAACCTCAGGAATCCATCGATTTTCGACGAACTCGACGTGGCGCGGGTGTTCGCAATAACCTTGGAATGCTTCTTCGCTGTCGAAGTGCATCGAGATGCCAACGGTATGGATGTTCTTCGGACTGATCTGGCGGAGAATCTGAAAATCCTTCACCCCGGGAGGCGAAGTCAGCTCTGCAGCAGCCGAGAGAAACTCCGCCTCCGCTTCGGAGCCTGTGGTGAAGGCCAGCGCCTTCGCCGATGATCTCATCAAGGAGTAGGGGTGCGGAGCCCATGAACGTAGCGGTATCTAATCACCTTTCCGATGCTCGGGGAAATCCTTCGCGTAGCGCTCCAACAAGGCTGGCACATCATTCCCCACCAGATAGATCTTGCCACGGATCTGCTTGTTCTCGCCGGGCTGCAATCCGCCGATGCGCAAGTCCGAATGCAGGCAGCGCGCGACGCCTTGGAATAATTCCTGATACGGCTCCCAGGCCGTCGCAAAGACCAGCTTCTCGTCGCCGCTGAAACAGCCGATCAGGCCGTTGCTCGGCACGGTCGAACTCAGCGGCCGCGGGTTCACGTCACTGCGCGGCACGCCCTTCGGTGCCCACACTTGGCCCGGCGTGTAGCGCGCCTCTTTCGCCCAGTTTGCGGTCGGCATGCGCGTTAATTTGCCATCGATGAACACGAAACACTTCGGCAAGTAGTCGTCCAATTGCTCGCGCACTAACTTGGTTCCAAAGCCGGTGAACTCGCCGAGACGCACACAGGGTTGTGCCCAGTGCGCCTGCGAGACGGTCTGTCTCGGATTGTGGGCATTGAGGGAAAAACTCACCTCGTCCGCGCCGGCGGTGATCGAGTGGTCGACCGTGACGCCGTCCACCAGGATGTCACGCAGCTTGATCACCTTGCCATCGTCGCTGACAGAGATCAGCTCGCTCCTGTGCTTGATCACGGTGTGCTCGACCCAATCGGCATCGGTCGAACCGGACCGGCAGTATGCCTCGAGGTAGTTGATGCGGATCTCGCCGCCGGGCAGGCGCGCGTCGCGGATCACCAGCCAGTGGCCGTCGCGCTCCAGCCGGATGCCCGCGCGCTTGTCGGCCTTTTTCTGCGCCAGCTGTTTCTCGATCGCCGGGCGGATGATCCTCGTCCACAGCTTGTAGCCGTCCCTGTTCAGGTGCAGTTGGTCGTCGCGGAAGAGTTCGGTCTTTGGCGTGCCATCCTCCTTGAGGAACTGTTGCTCCGTGGCGATGAAATGCACATTGTCCTGCGCCTCGCAGACCGCCTGCATCGCCGCGTTGGCTTTTTTGATCTCGGGCCAGGCCTTCCAGCGGCTCTGTGTCGGTGTGATCGCGATCAGGAACACCGGCGCCTTGGCGTTTTTCTCGCGCACTGTTTTAACCACATCCGCGTAGAGCGCCGCGACCTCATCAGGCGTTAGGTCGCTGTCGTTTTTCCCGACGATGTCGTTGGCGACAAAGATGGCCACCGCCCTAAACTCGTGCGGGTGCACGATGCGCTCCGCAAACACCGCGAGGTCCTGGAACTTGGCACCGCCATAACCGCGCTGTATCACCGGGTGTGGCGCCATATCTTGCGCCAGCGTGCTCCACAGGCGGATGCTCGAACTGCCCATGAAGAGGATCGATTCCGCCGGGTAGTCCGTCGTCCGGTCGAGTTGCTCGAACTCCTTGATCGTGTCTTCCCACTTCTTTTTGGCAGCGGTTTCATACTTGTCCGCGACTTGCGCATGGGTCGCAGTGAGGCAGAGTAAAAAAATCAGCAGCTGTTTCATAGGACAAGTTCTAACACGGATCGGCCTATGCGAGGCAATTAGATATTGCGACCATCCAGTGCAGCGCCTCAGCGCGGCCGAGCGTGGCCTTTGAGGCAATGCCATTAAGATTATTACTAGGAATTTGCTTTTTGCGTGGGGCGCTTGAGGGCGCCGTTGAAGGAATCGGAGACAGGGAGAACGGGGGGGATCAGCTACGGCCGGGCGATCTCCACCTTGTGAAACTTCCTGTCCCCCGAGGCGTCGAGGTCGGTCACGGTGCGCTCGTCGCCATCGTCACTCGCGGTGGTGCCGGTCAGGGTGATCCAGCTGGGCGAGAGCAGCGTCGTGCTCGTCATGACCGCGTAGCTGCGGTCGGCCAGGTGCGGGCTGAAGATGATGCGCGTCTGCCCCGGCTGGCCGGGCACCGCCTCGAGGCGCTGGTCGAAGAAGGACGCGCCATCCGTCGGCACCAACCCCCTTTCGCCCCACTCCGCTCCGGTCCAAAGGCACCTTCAAAGCCCTCCCGCCAAAAGCAAATTCCTAGCAGAGCCGAGATCACCAAAATTGCACAAACTCTCCCCAAGACGGGTGTGGCCTCTTCAACAGGATTCAAGACCATGGACCGCTGGCATTTCGATTCCACAAGCATGATCACCCTCGGCGAACGCTACGCAGCCGAAATGCTCAAACTCCAGAAAAAGAGGTAATGCCAGTTGCGCCACAGCCGCTTCACTAGTTCCGCTTGATAATAAAAAACGCCTTGGCTGACAGGTCTCCACCCGGATCATCATCCGCCCTCGGAATCGGGAAGGTATACGATGTGATATTCTCCACCGCATTCGCATCGATTCCGTCATCAATTTCGACGTAATCCGGCCCATTTTGGAAATCAGTTGTCCAGAGGAGAGCGTAGCTCCGACCCGGCCTGGATGTAAAAGTGAGAGTCACGTTGCCACTCTCGCTATCGTAGTCGATCGACCTAACTTCCAGACTTAATGCTTTTGACCCTTCGCCGGGAAGCATCGCTGCATTCACTTGCTCGATCGTAAGCGCTTCACCATAAATTCGGACTTCATCAATGGACCCGTTAAAACTATTGCCCGGAGCATCATCGACGTCACGGCCGTGACCTCCAATGATCACGTTTAGAGCAGGATTGGTGATGTTATTACCTGCAACTCTTGAGGTTTCCTCGCCATCGACATAGACGACCTTCTCGGTTCCGTCATACTGCCATGCCACGTGCGTCCAAGTGTCGACCGGGACGACACCCGCATCTGAGATATCCTGAGGACCGCCCCAGCCACCGAAGTGAATGTTGGCAACACTATCATCGCGGATACCGTGGTGAAGCTGGGCATTATTACCAGCTCCATCATCCTGACCGAAGACCATATGGTCACCGTTGCCGCTTCCGCCGCTCCAATTAATCCAAGCCATCGCGGTGTAGACATCAGCGGCGCCAAATCCGAGATCGGCTCCCGTGAATCCGGTTTGAATGAGGGCATCATTATCACCGGTCCGGTTTCCGACGAAGGCGGTTCCAAAGGAGGCATCCTTACCGTCACCATAAGTCACGCCACCGGAAGTCATTCCTTCAGTCGTCAGTGACCCAAGGTTCTCGACGGAGGTTCCGTCCTCAACATCAAAAGAGTAGTAGAGGAGAGGTGCTGGAAGATCTGCAGGATCTGGAAAACTGCTGGAATCGTTGGGATTACTCCCCTCGACAACTTCAAACCCATCTTTGGCGCCGTCTCCATCGGTGTCTTCCTTGTTCGGGTCGGAGCCTGTCTGGGTGGCACTCACGAAAATCCCGCTACCATCTTCGAGCCCATCTGCGAGTCCATCTTCATCGGTGTCAGCCACAAGAGGATCGGTTCCAGTTTCGGTCGCGCTGACAAAGGTGCCTCCTCCATCTTCATTCCCATCCAAAACGCCATCATCGTCGGTGTCATCGTTATTGGGATCGGTCCCTCGGATATATTCTTCCAGATTCGTCGAGTTGTCTGAATCCAGATCACCTGCCGAATCGTCGACATTCTTATCAAGAGAATTGGCATCTTCGTAGGCGTCATCCATCCCATCATTGTCGGCATCAGTAAGAGTCTCGACTTTGACCGAATCAATCTCCCAGTTTGGATTACCCGGTCCCTTTGCGCCTTCGTCGAAGGCACCCATAAAACGGACCTGAATACTGGATCCAGCGTCTACAACGCCCACTTTTGCGATACTCGTAATAAAAGTTCCGTCTCCATATCCAGCGGAATCCGTACTAAACCCATCAAGACCAATCAAAACATGATTACCGATCAAAGGAAGCGAGTTGGTATACCCATTCTGCGTGAAGGCTGAGGATGGAACATTTGTAAATGCGCCTCCATCAATCGAAATTTGCAGACCGGCTCCATCCCAATTGCCTCCCTCGATACTGTATCGATGATCAAAGCTCACCTGAATCCCGTGAGTCGTGGGAACTGCAATTGAGGGACTTGTAATGGTATTAGTGGCCGGACCAGAATCATCTCCTTCCATCGACCAGGTTCCGCTTGCGGAATTGTAGATGGAATCAATCGGCGTGTTTCCGGTCGCTTCTTGGACAAAACCACCGTCATTGGCGGCAAAGTCTTCGACAAGTAGGTCGACGGCTCCCGCGGAGGAGACCATCGCAACCGCCAAAAAAGGGGCCACAGGTAGGTCACAAAATAAATATTTTAACATAATTACATACTCATTAGAGTAACCACCTTACTAAATAAATATAGCATCCCCGGTCAAGAACCTTCTGATTAAGCAAAGGGAAAATGAATATTCTCGATGGTTTAATGATCGAGCTTCGAATTGTCTCCCACATCAATCAAGACAAGGTTCTGCGCCCCTCATGAGCTGCCAAGGAACCCCCGCCGGAGAGACTCAAAAAGGTCGGGGACTTCTCTCGAAAGTTTCTCGTGTTCAAACAATTGGAGATCCCGAAGACCTAAAAAATCGCCCTCTTTCCCAAGAAGATCGGCCTTCGTGTTTCCTTGTAGTAAGAAACAGGGCTCAAAGGATCCCGGCATTCGCAGTAATCCTCGGCCTCCAAGATCTTGGCCTTGATAAGCTAGCTTGGACAAGTTTGATCCAAGAGAATTTGCGCGGTTTGTTGGACTCGCTCGGCATCGGCGTGATCGAGGCCGCTGAGAAGAGGGAGAGGCGGGCCGGTTTGGGCGATCCTGACTTCTGCGACAGCTCCATGGAGGACGCGGATGGGGTTGATTTCGTTGCGGAGATCTTCGAGGGGTTGGAAGATTCCGCGGATTTTTTCGGCTTGCTCAAGGTCACCGCTGTTGATGGCGGTGAGCATTTTTTGGGAGAGGTCGGGGCGGACACAGACGCAACCGGAGGTGAAGCCGTTGATTTTGAATTTGGTGAGGTGAATGATCGCAGGTTGCTCACCGATCCCACTCACGATAAGGCGCGGATCGACAAGTTCGATGAGGCGGGAGAGGTAATCGTCCTGGGCCGTATCCTTGCGGACAATGGCGTATTTGATCCAGGAGACAAGGCCGTCATCAACAAGGGAGGCCACGGTTTCGGGTTCGAGGTAGCCTTCGAACTTAATGTAGAGAACTGCAGGTTTTCCAAGGGCTTCGACGAACTTTCGGAAGCCAGCCGCCACTCCATCATCAGTGGTAAGGCCTTGCATGGGCAGGACCATGACGGAGGGGAAATCGAAGTCTTGAAGGACTTTGGCTTGATCCATCATGGTGCCGTAAGCCGGACCAACGGAGGGAACGACAAGGGTGCTTTCGGCACTTTCGGTCGCAATGATTTCTAGCGCGTCTGCGTATTCGCTGGGAGCGATGTGGTAGAAGTTCGCGTTGCCCCCATAGAGGAGGGTGGAGACGCCTCCGGCTTCGATGTGGCGAATGATTTTGGCGTTTTCCTCGCGATCGATTTTAAGATCGGAATCGCGGGCTAAAGGTGGGACCGCGATGACGGAGGCGTTGAGTTGCTCGGTTTGCATGGTAGCGAAAGATTGTTGGTTTAGTGAATTCCGGGCTCGGGGGTGCAGGAGCCGTCGTTGTGGAGGAATTTAAAATCGCAGCCTTCGTTGGCCTGGGTAATTTCCTCTTCGAAGAGTTTTCCGTAGCCCCGGGAGAAACGTTTTTCGGGAGGCGTCCAGACAGCGCGACGGGTCGCGAGTTCTTCTTCGCTGACGTGAAGAGTGAGGGCGCGATTGGCGGTATCAAGTTCGATCATGTCGCCGTCCTGCACGAGGGCGAGAGGGCCGCCAACCGAGGCTTCGGGCGAAACGTGGAGGACGCAAGTCCCGTATGAGGTGCCGGACATGCGGGCATCGGAGACGCGGAGGAGATCGCGGACGCCTTTTTCGAGAAGATACTTTGGAATCGGCAACATCCCGGATTCGGGAATACCGGGCGCACCGATGGGGCCGGCGTTTTGCATGACGAGAACGTGCTTCTCGGTGATACCGAGAGCGGGATCGTGGATGCGTGATTGAACGTCGGGGTAGTCTTTAAAGACGATAGCCGGGCCCTTGTGTTGGAGAAATTCTTCGGTAGCGGCGGCGGTCTTGATGACCGCACCATCGGGGGCGAGGTTGCCACGGAGAATGGCGGTTCCGCCCTGCTTGGAGAGTGGTTTATCGAGGGGGAAGATGACGTCATCGTTATAAACTTCGGAGCCGTCGAGACATTCGCCGAGGGTCTTTCCGAAGACCGTGGGGACGTCGAGATGGAGAAGGTGTCGGACGCGGTTGAGGAGGCCCGGGAGGCCGCCGGCGTCGAAGAAGTCGGCCATAACGTATTTGCCGGCCGGTCGAAGATTGGCGAGGACGGGAGTCTTGCGCGAAATCTCGTCGAAGAGCTCAAGCGGAAGATCGACGCGCGCGCGTTTTGCGAGAGCGGTGATGTGGATGATGGCGTTGGTGGAACCGCCGATGGCCATGTCAGCGGTGATGGCGTTTTCGAAGGACTCGCGCGTGAGGTAGAGAGAGGGCTTGAGGTCCTCCCAGACCATGTCAACGATGCGGAGTCCACAAGCGGCCGCCATGCGTGAATGCGCGGCGTGAACGGCGGGGATAGACGACGCTCCGGGGAGAGTGAGGCCGAGGGTCTCGGTGATCGAGGTCATGGTGGAAGCCGTGCCCATCGTCATGCAATGGCCGGGGCCGGGGGTGATGTGGTCTTCGAAATCCTCCCAGTCTTCGCAGGAAAGATTACCCGCTCCTCGTTCGGCCCAATACTTCCAGACGTCGGATCCCGAAGCGAGGGGTTCGCCGCGCCAAGAGGCCCGCATCATCGCTCCGCCAGGCATGAAGATGACAGGGATGTCGACCATGATCGCGCCCATGAGAAGGGCGGGAACGGTTTTATCGCATCCTCCCATCAGGACGGCACCATCGATGGGATGGGCGCGAAGGGTTTCCTCGACTTCCATCGCGAGAAGATTGCGATAAAACATCGAGGTGGGCTTCATGAAGGTTTCGCTGAGACCCATGACGGGCATTTCAACGGGGTAGCCACCGGCCTGCCAGATGCCGCGTTTGATTTCTTCGGCGCGTTGACGAAAGTGAGAGTGGCACGGGAGGAGATCGTTCCAGGTGTTGAGAATCGCAATGACCGGCTTGCCCTGGTATTCCTCGTTGTTGATGCCGAGTTGTTTGTGACGGGAACGATGGCCGAAGGAGCGAAGGTCATCGCGACCGAAGAAGCGGTAGGAGCGAAGTTGATCGGGAGTGAGGCGACTCATGGTGTCATCGGAGATTGCCGGAAAGAGAGGGTCAGGGAAAGAGAGGAATTTTTGAATGGCTCCCCCTTGCTCAATTGGAGAGGATGAAGGGATGGGTGCGATTGAAATTTGCCTGGTGGGTTTGGCGGTAGTGATCGTCTCGATTCTGTTGCTTCGCTTGCATGCTTTTTTAGGGCTCCTTTTGGGAGCCTTTGTGGTGTCGGTGCTGACTCCCGGAATGGGGACGGAGGCGATGAACCAAGTGGCGGAAGGATTTGGGGAAGGCTGTCGCAAAATCGGAATTCTCATCGCGCTGGCGGCAATCATTGGACAATGCCTTTTGGTGAGTGGGGCGGCGGAGCGGATTGTGCGGGGGCTGCTTTCGCTCTTCGGGGTCAAGCGAGCGCCCTTGGCCTTCCTTGGAAGCGGATTCTTTCTAGGGATTCCGGTCTATTTCGACACCGTGTTTTATCTCATGCTTCCGCTGGTGCGCTCGTTCGCCCGGACAAATCCCAAGGTCTATCTTCTCGCCCTTCTCAGTGTCGTTGCGGGAGCGAGCATGGCGCACTCCCTGGTTCCGCCGACCCCGGGGCCATTGTTAGTTGCGGCCCGGCTTGAGGTCAGTTTGGGCGTGCTCATTCCGGCAGGATTACTGCTGGGGCTCGTTACGATTTCCGTGGGATACGCCTACGCTTACTGGGCGAATGGACGGTTTGAAATCACCTACCAAGAAGGGGATTTTCCCACCGTCGAAAGTGAGACTGAGAGAGCGCTTCCCGCTTTGGGATGGTCCTTGTTGCCCATTTTGTTGCCTCTCGTTTTAATCAGCGTGGGAACTTTCTTGAAGGTGCAGGGAGAGCTGCCGGATTGGTTGGCGACCTTGAGTGATAAAAATATTGCAATGGCTCTCGGAGCGGGAGCGGCCATGATTTTGGCCTCGCGATTCTGTGAGTTGAAGAAAGTGGTTCACGAAGCGCTCTCGAGTGGCGGGGTGATCATTCTCATCACGGCAGCGGGAGCAGCCTTTGGAGCTGTCTTGAAGGATACCGGAATTGGCGGAGAACTCTCGGGGAAGGTGGGCGATGGAGGTGGAGTTCTTCTCTTAGCCTTCGTCCTCACCGCGCTCGTCCGTTTCGCACAGGGATCCGCGACGGTGGCGATGGTGACGGCGGTAGGCATCGTCGCTCCCATGGTGTTAGAGGCTGATCTCGGATTTCACACGGTCTATGTGGCCCTCGCGATCGGTTGCGGTTCGAAGCCCCTTCCCTGGATGAATGACAGTGGTTTTTGGATCGTCTCCAAGATGTCGGGGATGAATGAAACGGAAACTCTCAAGACCTTCTCGGTGATGCTGTCCTTGATGGGGGTCGTGGGCTTCGCGGTGGTATGGCTGGCGAGTCTTGTTCTTCCGATGGTTTGAGCTGTTCTGCCGGTGTCCTTTAATCGCCTGGATGCTTCACGAACCAGTTCGCGCGGTTGATAGGCACCGAAAAAGAATCGATCCTCACACCCATGAAGCTTCTCTTCGCCCTCTTCCTTTCTGTCGCGATCCTCAAGGCGGCACCCACTTCGAGTCCTCCGATGAAACCCTCAACCGCATCTGGGATTCTCCAAAAAAGTAACAACCCCCCTCCGCTCCGGTCCAAAGGCGGCTTCAAAGCCCTCCCTCTAAAAGCAAATTCCTAGCAGTAGTCCGGTCACCGACCACGACATCCACGCCACCATCCTCCACCTACTCGGCTTCGATCACGAGCACCTCACCCATCGCTACGCCGGTCGCGATTTCCGCCTCACCGACGTTTACGGAAAAGTTGTCCACGGGATCCTGGCGTAGGGACGGCGTCCGGTTCATCAAAGCCCCCTTGATCGAGGACCGGGAAAACCGCGAGAAGCATGTCAGGGCTTCGGCTCGGGTTGACTGAGAAACACACTGAGTTTTTCGAACTGATCAGTGTTGATGAAATCGACTTCATGCTCGTGCAGCAATTTCCACGCTTCCGGCTTGTCCGGGATGGCCCAGAAGCGGACTTGTAACTTACGTGTGTGCGCTTGCGTGATCAGGGCTTTGAGTTTGTCGCGATCCGCTTGAGGGACCTCGCCTTGGCCTTTCCATTGAAAATGTTTTTGCCAGTTATCGCTGATCCAAGGGGTGAAGCGGGGATCAGCGGTGGCGAGATCGCTGAGTCGGCCATCGCGGCCGGCGAGACGTGGTTTGAGAGATTTTAAGAGTTCTTTCGGGCGGTTCCCGGAGATAATGATCGTGACTGCTTTGCGTTCGACTGCGGTGTCTTGGAACTCGGTCAGCATCTCTCGATATTGGATGAGAACCTGGTGCAGCGCGCGGTAGGTTGATTCTCCGTCTGACTTGAGATCGATGAGTAAGTAAAAGGGTTCCTTGCTCTCGGCGTAGACCTTTCCGCCATGTTTCTTTACCCGTGCCTGAAGCGGATCGAGGTAGAGCGCTTGCAGGGTGTTTGCGGGCTTCGCTTCGTCTAGATCATGGGCAACCAAGAGCTTTCCTTTGATGAGGAGAATATCGGCCTCGACACTTTGAAAGCCGTGAGAGAGGGCATCGGTGAGAGGATGCGGATGCCGGTAATCATTGTGGGCGTGGGCGCTCGGGAGGAGTTTTGGTGAGTCCTGGGCACTACTTGATATGATGCCGAAGGCGAGGCATGAAAGGAGAAGAAAACGCATGACTACACTTTGTCGAGTGGTTGGGGAACTGTCCAGTCGGCCCTCCGTCTCTGCGCGAGAAATCATCCCCCTTTCATCCCCCTTTCGCCCCCCTTCGCTCCGGTCCGATCCAAATACGGCTTCAAGGCCCTCCCGCCAAAAGCAAATTCCTAGCAGACGCTCCAGCGCCGCGCCGGGCAGTTCTTTTTCATCGATCTCCGCGAACTGGCGCTCGAGCACCGAGTCGATCCGCGCCCAGAGTTCCTCCAGCGGGACATTTCGCCGCGCCCGGCGCAGGTGATCGCGGATCCTTTGGGCATCTAGGGCTGGTGAGGGCTCCATACTGGATAGTGTCAGGAACCGGGGACGAAGTGTCGCGCGATTTTCATTTTTTCCTCCTTTCGCCGACCATCCCTAGCCATCTTCTCGCCTACATGACCATCCGACTCACGATCACAGCCGCGCTGTCACTCCTTCTCGCATCAATCTGCCTCGCGGCTGAGGACGAAAAGGAAGCTGTCCGAGTCTTCATCTTCGCGGGGCAATCGAACATGGTCGGATCCGATTCAAAGGTAGCGGACATTGTGCGCTTCCCGCCCTTCGTGGGATTGGAGGCGCCGCAACCCAAGGTGAAGTTCACTTACAACCTCGGTCGGGAGAACAAGCAAACGTCTGAGGGCTGGGTCGATCTGCAACCGGTCAACAACATCGTCGGTCCAGAGCTGAGTTTCGCAAGGAAAGTCACCCAGAAGATCGATGGGCCCATCGCGATCATAAAAGTGGCGGCAGGCGGCACGCACCTCGGAGGTGATTGGAACCCCGACAATCCAGATGGGTTCAAGATGTACCCGCTCGCGCTGGAGTGGATCCGCGCCGCGCTCGCGGACTTCGATTCGAAGAAAATCCCCTACCGGATCGAGGGTTTCATGTGGCACCAGGGCGAGAACGATATGTTCGAGGAGGACTACATGGCGAACTACGGCAAGAACCTGGCGAACCTCCTAGCAAGTTGGCGAAGGGATCTGAAAACGCCCGACCTGAAGTTCTACATCGGGGAACTCTGCACCAAGACGATCTGGGGCATGGATCTGCGCCCGCGGATGGATGCGATCAGCAAAGGCCAAAGGGCCGTCACGAAGACCGATCCTCTCGCCGAGTACATTCCGACCGCCCACGTCGGCGTCGAGATCGGTGGCGGCGGCGGTCTGCACTATCACTACGGGACGCTGGGCCAGCTCGAACACGGCGTAAACTACGCTGACGCCTACCTCCGGAACATCGGTAAGTCTCCCGAAAAATCAAAGCCTCTGGAGCCCTGGCCCTACGCGAAGGGGAGCAAAGTAAAACTATTTATCATGGCGGGCCATCGCAACATGGAGGGCGAGCGCGCGTTCGTTCAAGAGCTCGAGAAACTGAAACCAGAGCTTCTCAAAGAGGAGCCGCGCATCGCCTACAAGTATCACATCGGTGGAGGCTACAAAGTATCGGATGGGTGGGAGCCGCTTCGCCCGGCGGGATTCTACGACACCTTTGGTCCGGAGTTGAGCCTGGGTCGCATGTTGCAGGAGAAGACGAAAGACGCATTTGCTATCGCCAAGTTCACGCACAGCGGATCGCAGATCATCGACTGGACGCCGGAGGGAAGCATGGCCAAATCGCGGCACCTCTACCCGAAGTTCATCCGTTTCATCAATGACTCCATCAAAGAACTGGAAGCGAAAGGGAACGAGGTGGAACTCGCGGGCGTGTTCTATCACGTCGGCGAAAACGACATGTCATTCTCCCCCTACAGAGAAAAAGCGGCAGAGCGCCTCCAGTCGATCGTGAAACAGTCTCGCGAAGATCTGGCGCTTCCGAAGTTGAAATGGTTCGTCAGCCAACAGCCCCCAACTGACGACGAAGGCGTCAACAAAATCGATGTCACCGCGGCAATCGAAAAGGTCGCCGCTCCAGACGATCGGCTCATCCACATCAAGGCTTTCGATTTGCCGAAGCAGGAGAAGAAACTCGTCATCGACACCGAGGGAATCGTGCGGCTGGGAGAGGTGATTGCGAAGGCGTATCTCGACGATCTGCCGCGGGTCTCTCTTCAGCTGGAGATTCTGCCAGCGATCTCCGGCCGTTCCACCGATTGGGATTGGTGGCAAGCGCGCACTGCGTTTGTGCCAGTGTCAGGGGAAAAACCGCTCTGGGTGACAACTATGTCGGAAACGGGGCGTGAAGGTACCCACAACTTCCACGATATCTACCAAGTGATCAGCCGCGACGGCGGGAAGACGTGGACTGAGCCAGCGATCATTCCATCATTGAAGCGCGCTCGACACGCGGACGGGTTTGACGTGGCGCCCGGTGATCTGTGGCCGACTTGGCATGCGAACTCCGGTAAGGTGATCGCCACTGGTAAGACCTTCAACTTCGAGGGCGGAAAGCGCGAGATCCGCGTGCGAGAGAAGGTCTCGTATGCGGTCATGGATCCAACAGGTGGCGAGTGGAAATCGATGAAATTCCTCGCGATGCCGGACAAGGATCACTCCGGGAAAACCATCTCGGCGGCGAATGCTGGCAACACGCAGCGCGTCGATTTGCCCGACGGCGACATTCTTCTTCCGGTGCGGTATCAAAGGCATCCCGAGAGTTACAATTACACCAGCGTGGTGGTGCGTTGTGGATTCGACGGCGAGACCCTGACCTACAAAAAACATGGCTCGGAACTGAACATCCCGCAGGACCGCGGCCTCTATGAGCCGTCGCTTACAGAGTTCGGTGGCCGGTTCTTCCTGACGCTGCGCGCCGATCATTCGGCGTTCGTGACTTCGGGAACGGACGGGATCCATTTTGATCCGATCCAAGAATGGAAGTTCGACGACGGAGAACCACTCGGCAACTACAACACCCAACAGCACTGGGTCACGGTTGGCGGCGGCCTCTTTCTCATCTACACGCGCAAGGGAGCCGACAACGATCACGTCTTCCGGCATCGCGCCCCGTTGTTCATCGGCCAGGTGAACCCGAAGACACTGCGCGTCATGCGTGCCACCGAGCGAGTCGTCTTGCCCGAGAATTACGCCACGCTGGGGAATTCGGGAGTGTGTCGGATCAGTGACAAGGAATCGTGGATTACATGTGGCGAGGGCTTGCTTCGGATAGGAAAGCGGAAGGGGGAGAAGAACCAAGTGCTCTTTGTTCGGATTCTGGCGGAGTAGCGAATCGAGGTAGGTCGCGTCCTCCACGCGAGATGGCCCCATCGCGCTGGCGTGCAGTCAGATCTGGCATTCCGACGGGAACTGGATACAGTTCAAGAGAAAGGGAGCGGAGAAGTGAGGCAATTGGACTCCTGCTAAAAAAACCACAAAGATGAACAGGCGAATCAAGTTGCTACTCTTCGGTTGCCTGGTCGTAGCGGTCTACGTCATTGGGCTTTCGGCGATCCGAAAGATGACCGCTCCGGGAAACTTGAAGGATAGCGTCGGGGCCGAGGTAGCCCGGGCCCAAGCCCAGCAAACGACGCCAGCCATTCCTAGGCCTAGCGACAGACGGCAACGATCGTTCCGAAGGCAGAACATCACCACGGTTTCGGAGGAGAACAAGAACACGCCCATCAGGAGTCTTCACACCCTCAGAGAACGCGGGTCTGAGGACGGAGACCTCAGCTCACTGATCCTGCAGAATGAACTGATCAAGAAGGATCTGTAACTGGCCTGGCAACAACACGATATCGACGACTGCAACGTTATGGTTTTGGCCTACGTGGAAAAGGGAGTTCGAGAGAACAAGAACTACTATCTGCGCCGCAGGCTGGTGGAGACGTTTGGGCAAACCAACCGGACCTTACTGATCAACCGACTAAGGTTGGTCGCCGTGCTCCTGGGTGGTTAGAAAGGGGCGGGCGGTATGGATCCAGTCTTCACCCCTATCCGCGAGCAGGCGCGTCGCATTTCACCCTATGTCTTAGTCATGGTCCAGAACTACATAGCCGATCTGGAGAAAGCGATGAATCGAAGGAGCATCGATCATGGAGTCGACGAGAGCTTCAAGAAATTCGTCGACTCGCTAGGAGACAGCTACGAGAGCGAACGCGACATCGCCAATATCGGCACCCGCAATCGCAACCAGTCGGCCAGGGAATTGCATGCCTTGAAAGTCCTGCACAGAGATCTCAGGGATTACTATGGCGAGCGCGCGAATGGCGCCCGTCCCTACGAAGTGGTTTTTTCTAACCCTGGCTCTTTCAGGAGCAGCACGCTGTCAGAATTGAATCGGCGTCACTCCGCGATGCGCCTTCAAAGCCCTCCCGCTAAAAGCAAATTCCTAGCAGACGTTCACTGATCGCCTGGAACGCATTACCAATCGCGACGGAAGCATTGGTTGGTATCTTGCCAGCAAGCATCCCATCTACGATTCCGACCGTGCTACCGTGGTAAAGCTCATCGGTGTCTCGCAGAATTTGCACGCACCCAACACTGGAGATTTGAAGCTCTCACGCCTCGCAGAAGTAGTTGAAAACATTCACACACACCTCGACGATCCCCTGCGCGTTGATGATCTTGCCAGGCTCGCAGGCCTCACTCTTCCACAATTCGATCGACGCATGCGCAAAGTATTCCGCTTATCCGCAAAACAATTTGTGATGAAGTGCCGCATCGAAGAGGCCACTTGCTTGCTTGCTGAATCGGATCATCAACCTATCGGTGAGATCGCACTAGCCTGCGGGTTCTCCGATCAAAGCGCGTTTACCCGCCAGTTCAAAGTCACCACGGGACTTCCGCCTGGAGAGTTCCGCAGTCAGATGTAACTCTTGCAGCGAATGAACGTCAGTTCTTCGCGAAACCGATGTCCTTGAGCCATGCGATAAAACTATCTGGCCACAGTGCAGCTGATTCGGCACGTCCGGTCGCGAGATCGAAGCCGTGATTGCCTTTGTTGTAAATGTGCAACTCAACGCTGGTTCCAGCCTTGAGTAGATTCAGAAAATACTCCGTGCACTTGTCGGCTGGAGTCACTTTGTCATCGGCGGCATTCATAATAAACGTTGGAGGAAACTTGACTCCAGCGGGATCTTTCAGCGGTGGGCCGCCGATCCACGGATAGAGCAAGCCTGCAAAATCAGGACGCGCGGTGGCATCTGCTTCGGCCGCATGCAGAACGGCGCTGAGAGCGAGATGGCCGCCAGCAGAGAAACCACAGATGCCGATGCGTTTGGGATCGACTCTCAGTTCATCGGCCTGGAGTCGCAATGTGCGCAAAGCCTGATGGGCATCCGCGACGACTTCGGGCAAGTAGGTGTCCCAGGGAAATGCCCGCGCATCATGCAGGCCCCCGGTGTTGGTGCGATACTTCAGAACCAGCGACGTGACTCCGTGTTCTTTCAGGCGGAGTGCGAGATCATGCCCTTCGCGATCCAGCCATACGTCTGTGTATCCGCCACCAGGGCAGATCACCAATCCAACACCGTTGGCCTTCTCCGGATCTGGTCGATGAATCGAAAACGTTGCTTTTGAGACATTACGAAATACCCGATTCTTTTCGGAAGGCGAACCAGGCGCTGGATCGTTGGCGCGTGTTCCCTCGGCTTTTTCGTATTGAATCGGGTTTCCCCGCGCGCCTTCGGGCCACAGGGGTTTTTCTTCCGGAAGTTCTGCAGAGCTCACGGGCTGGACAGTCGCGAGGACCAACAAGATGCAACCCTTTACGGATGCTGTATTCAGCTTCTTTAGTGACAACATGCCGTCAGAATGCTTGTCGGGCGCAAATTGGGAAAGAGCTATTATTGTGAGTCTGGCGAGAACTTTGGGTGAACTATCGGGGCAGCTGGGCAAAAAAGAAGCTCGAAAGCACGGGGCTTTCGGGGTTCCAGCTCAGGATTCGCTAAACAACTAAGGGAACCAAACCCCTTTCGCCCCCCCTCCGCTCCGTTCCAAATGCGCCTTCAAAGCCCTCCCGCCAAAAGCAAATTCCTAGCAGACAAGCGACTTCGTCACTTGGTAGTTGGTCGATGGGCTGGCACGGAAGCCCATGGCAAAATCACCCGATCCCAATATCAGCGTATTGGTAATCACCGGATCACCCGAAAACGTGGCGACCTCATTGGTGAGACCATTGAGATGAAAACTCCCGCTCGCACCGAGAGCACCCGGGTGGATTCCGGCCTCGATCTGAAGCTCAGTGGCCTGCGCAGTATATTGGTAATTCGAGTAGTAAGCGTCCAAGTCATTGCCGGTTTCCAAGATAATCCCTGGACGATCTTCCGCAAGAGCCCCAAAGGGAACCATCACCTCATCACCATTGGTGAAAGTGAGATCGATGTTTCGGCCAGACCCTTCCGTATCCCAAGCCCGGATATAAAGACCCAGGTCATAAGTTTGACCAATTGCCAGCCTCGAGAGCGTATAGGTTTGAACTGACCCAACAAAGGCGCCGTTCCCAGAGTAAGTGAAATCGTCGAGAAAACCGACCAGCTCGGTCTCGGACGCCAAGGTCCCCTAAGGAATCCAGTCTCCGTTGTTATTAGCGATGCTTCTCTTGTTAAAACCTCCGGTATCCCAAGCGAAATTCAGCGGAGTCTCGGTTGCGTTGAGAGGATCGTCCGGAGAGCAGTCGATTGAGAGATTGGAGAGGCTCAATTCAAGTGCTACCATCGCCATACGCCTTTCATGAAAAATTTTCTCCCCTGCTTGCTTATCTTCGCCTTTCTTCTTCCGCTCGCAGCGGAAGTGCCAAGCCCCAAGCCGCTCCAGTTCACAAAATGGACACCCGACTTCCTCGTCCCGGACCCGGTCGCTATTTCATTCGATAACCAAGGCCGCGCTTATGTCACTCAGACTCAGCGCCGCAAGGCCAACGATCTCGACATCCGCTCAAACCGCGACTGGATTCCTGACGACCTCAGCTTCCAATCCCCCGATAACAAACGGGCCTTTTATCGCAAAGTCTTCACGCCTGAAAACAGCGACGCCAACAAACACCGCGTCAAAGACTACAACAAGGACGGCAAAAACGACCTCGCAGACCTCCAGTTTCTTTCCGAACGCATCCACCTCATCGAAGACACCGATGCCGACGGCCTAGCCGACAAAACCTCCATCTACGCCGAAGGATTCACCGATGAAATCGCTGGCATTGCCGCCGGAGTCCTCCATCACGATGGCGACGTCTACACCACCATCGTGCCCGACGTTTGGAAACTAAGAGACACCAACAACGACGGCAAAGCCGACACCCGCAAAATCCTCGCCACTGGATTCGGCGCCCACCTCGCCTATGCCGGCCACGACATGCACGGCCTCACCGTCGGCCCCGATGGCCGCATCTACTGGACCATCGGCGACAAAGGCGTGGGAGCTACCTCCAAGGAAGGCCACCATTTCAAATATCCTAATCAAGGAGCTCTCCTCCGTTGCGATCCCGATGGCAGCAACTTCGAAGTCTACGCACGCGGCCTCCGCAACGTGCAGGAAATCGCCTTCGATCAATTCGGCAATATCTTCGGCGTCGACAACGACTCGGACCGCCCCGGCGAAAAAGAACGCTTCGTCTACATCGTGCAACACATGGACGCCGGCTGGCGTTCCAACTGGCAGTATCGCCAAGGCACCTTCAACCCCTGGATGGATGAAAATCTCAGCATCCCCTACCACGAAGGACAGCCCGCCTACATCCTCCCGCCCATCTCACTTTATGAAAATGGTCCCGCCGGAATGGCCTTCAACCCCGGCACCGCTTTGAGCGAAGAGTGGAAAAATTACTTCTTCCACACAAGCGCCCCCAACGGCCAACAGTGGGCCTTCCAAGTTGAACAAAACGGAGCCGCCTACAAGATGGTCAACGACATGCAAATCGGCAACGGCGTCCCCATCGTTGGCATCAACTTTGGACCCGATGGCGCCCTCTATGGCGTCGACTGGGGCGGCGGCTACCCGCTCAACAAAAAAGGGGCTGTCTGGAAATGGGATGTCAAAAACAAGGATCCACTTCGTCAGAAAACCGCCAAAATACTGCGCTCAGATATCTCTTCGGAATCAACAGACCAAATTGTAAAACAGCTAGATCATCCCGATCAACGAGTCCGTCTCAAAGCCCAATTCGAATTGGTGAAACGTAATCTCCGTCATGATTTAGTTCTGGCAACCCAGCAATCCACCCGTCTTGGACGCATCCACGCCATCTGGGGAATCGGCCAGCTCAATCGCCAATCAAAATCACCCAACTTTAAATATCTCCTCGGCCTCCTCAACCATCCCGATGAAGAAATCCGAACCCAAGCCATCAAAACCATCGGCGACCAGTTCGGCACCCAACTTGCGCTACACCAAGCTCCCGCTCCATCCGGCTCCTCTTCTCTCACGGAGTCTCTTATTCCGCTTCTTAGAGACCCATCCGACCGAGTAAAGTTCCACGCCGCCATTGCCCTCGGAAATATCGGAAATTCCTCAGCCGAATCCAAGATTCACGAATTTAGTAAAGCTATTTCAAAAGAAGACACCTACCTCCGCCATGCCTCTATCGTTGCAACGGTCGGATGCGCTAGCGACGGATACCTCATGCAAATGGCGAAGCATGAGTCTGATCTTGTTCAACAAATCGCCGTCGTCACCTCACGTCGTCGTGCATCGCCTGAGATTGCCCGTTACCTCGACTCGCCCTACGAACACGTCGTCGCCGAAGCCGCCCGCGCCATCCACGACGACTGGACCATTCCTGAAGCGATGCCCGCCTTAGCCGCCTCCTTGAAAACCACTCCCTGGATCAATAACGAATCCATCATCCTACGAGCAATCAACGCCAACTTCCACCTCGGAACTCCCATAGCCGCCCAACGTGTCGCCGCCTTCTCAACCCGCACGACCGTCCCCTTAAAGCTCCGCCTCGACGCGCTCGACGCTCTCTCAAAGTGGACTCAACCCGAAAAACTCGACCGCGTGGTCGGTCGCTATCGCCCCCTTAAAGAACGTGACCCCGCCATCACCAAAGACGCCCTTTCCCCACAGCTCTCCAAGCTCCTCACCGACCCAGAGCAAGCGGTCCAAAGCAAAGCGATGAACCTCACTCGCAGTCTCGAGATAGAACTTCCCTCTGGTGCCCTCGTCTTGCTTGCGAAAAACGAAAAGTCACTTCCCGAACTCAGAATTGAAACCCTCCGCGCGCTCCAAAGCCAAGAGCATCCCCAGCTCCAGGAACTCCTCTCCTCAGCTCTCCAAGCCAAGAAAATCGACGTCCGTATCGAAGCACTCGTGCTCCTTTCCAAATCCAATCCCGAACTCGCCCTCAAGACCGCTTCCAAAATCCTCCAAAATAAGGACGGTAACCTCACCGAAAAACAAGCCACCGTCGCACTGCTCAGCGGCACCTTCGCCTCCGAAAAAGGAGACCAACTCCTTACCCAACTCGTCGCCTCCTTCGACACAATCCCCGCCGGGCTCCAACTCGATCTCGCGGAAGCTGCCGCGATCCGAAAGCTCACTGGCCCCGCTCCCGACTTCGCCCACACCCTCCAAGGCGGCAGCGCAACACGCGGAAAAGACCTCTTCATGAACCACCTCGCCGCCCAGTGCATCCGCTGCCACAAGGTCGATAAGCGCAAGGGAAGCGACATCGGCCCCAACCTCAAATCCATCGGCCTCCAACGCACCCGCACCCACCTCCTCCAGTCCCTCACCGAACCCCAAGCCGTCATCACCGATGGCTACGGCTCCATTTCCCTCACCCTCAAAAATGGCACCTCCATCGTCGGCCAATTCCGCAAAGAAAAGAACGGCACCGTCGAAGTCGCCAACCCCGAAGGAAAAGTAACCAAGGTGAAAATAGCCGACATCAAAGAGCGCTCCCCCGTCGTCTCCACCATGCCCCCCGTGGGCCTCATTCTCAAAAAACGCGAAGTCCGCGATCTCATCGAATATCTCTCCACTCTCAAAGCTAAAAAATGATCTCATATAAAGATCTCCTCCCAAGTTTAGGGTTTTCCTCCTCTCGAATTTAGGATTTTCCGCCGACAAGTCTGCTGAAGCCTTGGCGAAGGAGGAGAGCAGGCTAAACGTCCTCTTCATCGCCGTCTACGACCTCCAAACCGACCCCCACGAACGCCACAACCTCATCAATATCCCCGCCTTCACCGAAAAAAAAGAAGTCCTCAAAAAACAACTCTTCGCCGAGCACGAAGCCTCCGGAGCCCTAGAAATCCCCATCCGCCCACCCAAAGGCGAACCGCTGCATGACCGGAAGCTGAGGAGGTAGTTTCTTCTTCAATCGCGCAGGAATTGATCCGCCTCATTGGGGCTGCCTGAGTGATCTTACCCTCATCCCCAGATCAGCAAAAAATCATCGTCACGATATGGTGAATGCCAAGGCCATACAGCGCATCGCTTATGGTGGCTTTAGGCTTCTATCAGGCTCCCAGTCAGTTCACGATTCGTCGCATGAACGACCGGAGAAATTTTCTCAAAAGCTGTGCCGTGGCAGCGGGTGCCGCTGGCATCAGTAATCAATCTGCGCAAGCCGAGGCCCCAATAAATCCTTCCGGAGTCAGTGGTTATCACTATCTTAAACCTTCCTTTAAAAAGGGCTCCCGTCTGCTTTTCCAAGGCGACTCTATCACCGACATGAAATGGGGGCGCAACCAGAAAGACCGCAATCATTACCTGGGCCATAGTTACGTCTATCTCATCGCCGCCCGACTCGGAATCGAAATTCCCGGGGACCAATTGGACTTCTACAATCGAGGAATGAGCGGCCATTCGGTCGCAAACCTCCGCGGGCGATGGCAGAAAGACGCGCTCGAAATGAAGCCAGATCTACTCAGTATTTTAATTGGGACGAATGATGTGAACCAAGGCGCAACGCCCGAGGCATTTGAGTCCGACTATCGCTACATCTTAGATGCCAGCCTGAAGGCGAATTCTGAATTACGACTGGTGCTACTCGACCCCTTTGTCTTGAGAGTTGGTCGATTGGCCGACGAAAAATCCTGGGCCGAGCGCCGTGCCGCGACAGACAGCCTTCGCGCTGTCGTCGCCCGCTTGGCAAAGGACTACGAGACCGTTCATGTCAAAACCCAGGACGTTTTTGACGC
>Ga0115004_10000902_pt1 | contig 23692 bp, 19 predicted proteins | sample ArcticOcean_MG_C_10_FD_88737 | JGI IMG/M metagenome (GOLD analysis project Ga0115004, IMG submission 88737) | Marine microbial communities from western Arctic Ocean - ArcticOcean_MG_CB11_90 | ecosystem: Environmental > Aquatic > Marine > Oceanic | place: Arctic Ocean: Canada Basin | collected... | reverse complement strand
TTTCTCTTAATGGTTCAACTTCTTTTAATGTGTTAAAACATTCTTTAGGTAAAGCCTGATAAAATGCTGTTCCTTTTTTTTTCCAAGAAATCATTTCATCGGAAACTTCTTTAACAATCTTTGCTGGGTTCCCAACTGCAAGACTTCTTTTCGGAAGCTGCATCTTAGCTGGTATAAATGAAAGTGCACCAATGATACATTCATCACCCACTAAAACATTATCCATAATTACACTGTTCATTCCGATTAAGCAATTCTCTCCAATTGTTGCTCCATGAATAATTGCACCATGCCCAATATGCGCTCCTTTTTTCAACGTAACTGTAGTTCCCGGAAACATATGAATAGTACAATTCTCCTGAACATTGCACCCATCTTCTATAACTATTTCGCCCCAATCACCACGGATTGCCGCGCCTGGCCCTATATAAACGTTCTCTCCAATAATTACATTACCAGTAACACTAGCCTTAGGGTGAATAAAACTAGATTCTTTAATTACTGGTATAAACCCGTTGAAAGAATAAACACTCATAAATTGTTTTTTATATATGTAAAAGTAACAATCTTAGATTTAATTTATCATAGTATCTATGATAGATTCTTTTAGCTGAAAATCGTGAATAATGATTGCTTTTTAGATAAAAGGAATGACTATCATTAAAATTAGTGATAATATTATTGGATTTTTTTCGAAATGGCAAACCATCATATAAGTTTTATCGTCTAGCGTGTATGAATTACTGTGATTATTGCCTATAAACAAAAACGAAAGATGTACATGTCGAATATCACAAAAATAAAAATGGTTTTCCTGTACAAGATAACAACGCATTATTTGGAAGATTAATATTAGAAATTAATCAGGCAGGGCTATCTTGGCAAACTATATTGAGCAAGCATGATAATTTTAAATTGGCTTATTATCAGTTTGATATTGATACTGTGGCCGCTTATTCTGAGAGTGATTTAGAGCGATTACTATCAGATCCGGGAATTATTCGTAATAAATTAAAGGTAAATGCTGCGATATAAAATGCTCAACAACTATTGCATATCAAAGCGGAATATGTTAATTTTAATGACTGGTTATATCAAAATCATCTTTTTAATTAAAGATAAATGGACTAAATTATTCAAAAAGACGTTTAAATTTGTAGGGGGATAAATAGTAAATGAGTTTTTAATGGGGATTGGTTATTTACAAGGAGCTCATGAAGAAAGTTGCCCAGTTTTTGCAGAGATAGAGAAAGTAAAACCTAAATGGAAAGAAATATGAAAAATAGTATTGTAGCAATCGTATTGTTTATTTCAACTGGAGTTGGAGCACAAGTTAGTGTAACAGGTGGAGTAAGTTCTCTTATTGCTTTTGGAAATCCAAACCCTTATGCAGGCATTCATTTCGGTTTAGAGATCCCTCGTGATGATGCAGTTTCATTTTATGGAAAGTTTACGCACCATTTTAGTCAATCGAAAAGGAGTCCTTATCTGGGGTTCGCAATTGCAAATAATCCAACAAATCCTGTAAATCCTCAGTTGTTTGATTATAATGTGAAAATGAATTATAATATCCTTGAAGGGGGTACGAGGTACTACCTTGGTAATGGCTTTGATTATGGATTTGGCGCTTATGGAGGGACATCTATGAAACTTATTTTTAATAGTGTGAGTCCAGATTATGAGTTAAATGATACTTCAGCTGTAGAGTTGAACTCTGAAGATTACACTGTTGGTCAAGGTTATGATTTCAAAGGTTCAATATTTAGTGTTGGTGCTGGATTGAGTGGTGGAGTTAAATATTCATTTGCTCGTTATGGAACATTTTATTTGGATATGAACATCGATTATATGATTTTTTCTCAGACGTCAAATGATTTAACTCTTTATGAGGTTTATCCACAGACGGGAGACCGCCAATGGAGCCCGTTGATTTTCAGTATCTCTTTGGGGTATAGAAAAGATATTCTTTGGTAGAAGGTTTTCCTTCTTGAAAAGTCATGGTTTAAGATTAGTGCTTATGCATAAGATTAATAAATTAGATATGTGAGACAGTATTTAATAGCAGATAGTGGTGGTTCTAAAACAGATTGGTGTTTTATAGATTTTCGTAAAACAAAAACGTATTTCACGACTAAAAGTTACCACCCTTTTAATTGTGATGATGATTTTGTGAATTCGGAAATAAAATTTTGGACATCGCATGATTACATGTTGAGTGCACAAGTTTTTTTTTTTGGGGCAGGTTGCTTTAATAGTCAGGGTAAGAGTCATCTTGAGAAAGTATTGTTTAAAATAGGTTTTCAGAATGTTACTGTTAAATCTGATTTACATGGTGCTGGATTAGCCTTGTTTGGTAATGAAAATGGTAATGTCGCTATTTTAGGAACAGGTTCTGTACTCTTTGATTGGGGGCAGCATGAAGTTTCAAATGTCATAGGAGGAGAGGGACATTTGATAGGAGATGAGGGAAGTGGTTTTTATTTTGGTAAATTAGTATTTGAAGCTTATAACGAAAACCGTTTAACGGATAGGCAGCGAAGTGTTTTTGATTCGGTTGCGAATATTTCTCTAATTAACAAGGCAATTGAAAAAAAAATGCATAAGTTTATTCTGGGCGATTTGAGCTTTAGACTAAGAGAATATCGTTTATTGTTCAACGACTTTCACTTAAAAAATGCTGAGCTTTTTTGTGAAAAGCACCTTGCTTCAAAGGTCACTAAAGATATTTCAGTTTTGGGAGGGTATGGGTATTATAACCGAGATATTTTAAGGCCTATATTTAATAATTTTAATTACAATGGCACAATTTTTTTGAGAAGGCCTATCGAAGCTCTTGTCGAGCATATTGTGTTTTTGAATGAGTGAAATGGAATTAGTACTATTTATTTATGAATAACAAACTGTTTTAGCTATCAAATAATATGATTGATAGGGTTTTAAATGGTAAATTATTTTTCATCAAATTATTATTAATGGAAGGTTTATCAATTATCGGAACAGTACTAACCCCCCTAATTTCATTTAATCCATTAATTGGAGTTATGGAAATTAAAGGGAGATCAATACCGGATAATTCGGATGATTTTTGGGTGCCGATATTAAATTGGTTTGAATCATATTTAATTCAGCCAGCTCAGAAAACAATATTTAAAATAGATCTTGAATACTTTAATATCTCCTCGTCTAAAAGAATTTTGTTTTTATTATACAAATTGAATGAGCTTGCCGAACGTGGATTTGATGTTTGTGTAGAATGGGGTTATAAAAAAGAGGATATAGACATGTATGAAGTGGGTCAGGATTATGCTTATATGGTTAAAGTACCATTCATATTCAAAGAATATAACGAGTCAGATATGGTTGAGTCTTAATGCAGGAATTAATTATTCAAAATAAAGTGTTCTGTGATGGAATGCTTTTTTTCTTTTAGGGAGCAATAATTCTGTTATTTTTGTTGAAAAAATGAGATTAGTTAAAGACATTCCACACGAACGATATAAGATTCAAATATTCAATTATAATGAGAAGTATATTGTTAAGATTGAATTGGGTCAGTTCGAGCAATCATTTAAGATCTCGGAAACAGATGTTAGTGGGCTTGGTGATGTTGAGAATATGATTACAGATGAGCTTTTAAGTAACTCTTTAAAAAGATTTGTTGAAATGAGAACAGATTGGTCAAATGGATTTAATATAAAAAACACAAAATGAAATATTTAGTTGTTATTGGAATTGCCTTAGTGTCTTTCGCTTCTTGCGTTACGAAGACTAAAAAAGAAGAAACTGTAAAGAATAGTGCGTCAGAAAGTTCAGAAAAAAGAGATACGGGTGGTTTAAAGATTTGTTTTTACAATCAAGATAGTCTTCAAATTCACTTCAAATATTTTAGAGAGCAGGATTCAATAATCACAAAAAAACAGCTTGCATATCAAAATAAAATTCAGAGAAAAAGTCAAGATCTTCAGAATTATATAATTAAGTATGAAGAAAGAGCCAAAGCAAACTTGTTGAGTCAAAATGAAGCGATGCAAATGCAACAGGCTGCCCAACAGAAAGAGCAAGCAATCATGCAACTTCAGCAAACTGAAGGAGCTAGATTAGAAGAAGAGACTTATAATAAGATGGAAGTTATAGGAAATAAAATTGAATTCTTTGCCGCTAAGTATTCTGAAGAAAATGGAATTGATTTGTTCTTAGTGCATGCTCGTGGGGGACAGTTTAAATACATTCACTCATCAATGGACGTAACAAAAGAGTTTACAGAATATTTGAATCAGCATCAAGATGATCTTGTTGGTTACATTGAAAAATAATTTTGAATGCAAGTAGCCCAACAGAAGCTAAACGAAAATATTGCGGAGTATGTGTTGTACATGTATCAAGTTGAAGATGTTATTAGAGCGTATCATTTTGATGTAGACGCAATACTCAAGAACTACGTTCAGCCACAACTTCCCGATGCATCTTTTATTAATCAATACCGTGAATGGTATCAAGGGTTAGTAGCACAGATGAAAAATCAGAAAATAGAAAAAATTGGACATTTAGTTTCGACCCAAGAAATCCTTATTGAACTCTCGTATTTACATAATACCATGGTTAGTATGGAGAATATTAAATATTCTGGGGTTTATAGTCACGCCACGAATTATATTGATGAGTTTAAAGCGAAGTCTAACCTAAAAGACAAGAATCATATCGAAATTGCGTTTCATGCAATGTACATGAAACTCTTACTGAAACTTCAGAAAAAAGAAATCAGTGCAGAAACAGAAGATGCGTTTGATTCTATGAGAATCATGCTAGCTTATTTGAGTAAATCTTATCACAAGATGAAATCAGGTGACACAGACTTCTTGAAGGGTTAAAATATTTTCCCTGGATTTAGAATTCCATTTGGGTCAAATACTGATTTAATACCCTTCATTAAATCAATACTTTTGTTAGAAAACGCAATGTCCATATAAGGCTTCTGAACGAGTCCAATTCCGTGTTCACCTGAAATTGTACCCCCAAGCTTAACAACTTCCTTGAAAAGTGCTCTAATAGCTATCGGAAGTTCATTGTTCCATTTTTCATCACTCAAATCACCTTTAATGATGTTTACATGTAGGTTTCCATCACCAGCATGGCCGTAGCAAACGGATTTAAACCCGTATTCATTTCCAATGCGTTTGATATGTGAAAGTAGGGTAGGTAGCTCGTACCTAGGGACAACAGTGTCTTCTTCTTTATAGATTGAGTTTGCTTTTACAGCTTCTCCAGCTGAACGTCTTAACTTCCAAAGTGTATCTTTTTGAGCTTGTGATTCAGCAAATAAGATTTCATCCGTTTCAAACCTTTCTAAAACAGACATGATTTTAGAGCAGTCATCCATTAATAAACCTGGATTAAACCCATCAACTTCAATTAATAAATGTGCAGCATGATTTTCCCCAATATGAATCGCATCATCTCCAATAAAATCTTTGGTCCAAATTAATGCGTCGCGCTCCATGAATTCTAATCCACTCGGGGTAATTCCTTGTCTGAATATTTCGGCAACCGCCTTACATGCTTCTTCAGCATTAAAGAATGGAACAAGCATCAATAAATCGTGTGTCGGATGAGGAATTAGTTTCAAAACAATTTTGGTGATAACGGCTAAAGTTCCTTCTGACCCAGTGATTAATTGTGTTAAATTATAACCTGTGGCATTTTTTAACACATTGGCTCCAGTCCAAATTATTTCTCCTGTTGGTAATACAACTTCGAGATTTAATACATATTCATTTGTTACTCCGTATTTTACTGCTTTTGGGCCACCGGAGTTTTCAGATACATTTCCTCCAATGAAACAACTCCCTTTACTAGCAGGGTCTGGAGGATAGAAAAGTCCTTTAGCCTTTACTGTATCTTGAAGTACTTGGGTTATTACACCTGGTTCTGTAGTGATTTGATGATTTTTCTCATCTATTTCTAGGATTTTATTAAATTTCTCCATCGACATTGCAACACCAGCATGTAATGGGATGGCTCCACCACTTAGCCCTGTTCGTGCTCCAGATGGTGTGACAGGTATTTCATGCGTATTGCAATAACTAAGAATACTAGAAACTTCTTCCGTCGTTTTTGGCTTTAAAACTACGTTTGGCAAGATTGAAATATCTTCCGTTTCATCATGACTATATTTAAATAAGTCTTCTGCACTTATTGAACACCCCTCTTTCAAAAGCTTATCAAAAAATAAAATATGATTTTCCGTTAACGTGTTTTCCATCTTAAATTATTTGTTCAAAAGTAGAAAATTGTGTTGAATGAGCACAATCTTGAGACAGTGAATTATTCTGCTATCGCAGAAACTATGTTATCTGTGTAACCTGAATTATTAAAATAAGGCATATCTTTCATTATTTTTACCAGTAGATCCAATTTAACATTAAATTTTTCAGTATCAAGGGAGATGTTTATTAACGCTACTATTATTACTAAAAGTTATGCTTTTACTGCAATACCCTAGTTTGTTCTTTCATCAGGGATCTTTAATTTATTTTTTCCCAAAATACAAACTTTGTACCTAACTGCTGAGAGAAGTTTTTAGCAATACCAAAATTGTTAATTTAGTATTTTAAAAGAAGAAGTATGTCAAAAGAAGTTTATATAGTTGATGGTGTGAGAACTCCAATAGGAAGCTTTGGTGGAGCACTAGGACCGGTCAGAACAGATGATTTAGGTGCGATTGTAATTAAAGAATTGTTAGCAAGAAACCCTTCTGTTGATCCGTTGGCAATTGAAGATGTTATTTTTGGTTGTGCAAATCAAGCTGGAGAGGATAATCGAAATGTGGCAAGAATGTCCGGACTATTAGCTGGACTTCCATGGCAAGTGGGTGGTGAGACAGTAAATAGGCTTTGTGCTTCTGGAATGGCATCCACAATAAATGCTTCTAGAGCAATTAAAGATGGAGCTGGAGATATATATATATCTGGCGGTGTCGAAAATATGACTAGAGGTCCTTGGGTGATTTCTAAAGTATCTAAGCCTTATGGTAGAGATGCACAAATGCACGATTCGTCATTTGGATGGCGTTTTATAAACCCAAAAATGGAGGAGTTATACGGAACAGAAGGAATGGGGATGACTGCTGAAAATTTAGTTGAGAAATACGGGATTGAACGTGAAGCTCAAGATAAATTTAGCATGTGGTCTCAGCAAAAAGCAACAAAGGCAATTGAGTCTGGTCGTTTGGCTGAAGAAATCGTTCCTGTATCCATTCCCCAAAGAAAGAAAAACCCAATCATTTTTGATACAGATGAGTTTGTTCGATCAAATACTACAATGAATACTCTTGTTGGATTAAGGCCTGCATTTAAGAAAGATGGTTCGGTAACAGCTGGAAATGCATCCGGATTAAATGATGGTGCTGCTGCCTTATTGATTGCTTCCGGTGAGGCTGTTGAGAAATATAAATTAAAGCCATTGGCAAGAATTATTGGCGCTGCTATTGCAGGAGTTGAACCTCGTGTTATGGGAGTTGGACCTGTTTATGCTTCTCGAAAAGTATTAGAAAGAACAGGTTTGACCTTAGATCAAATGGATATTTTAGAATTGAACGAAGCATTTGCTGCTCAGGTTCTTGCTTGTACAAGAGAAATGGGGTTAGCAGATGATGATCCTCGGATTAATCCAAATGGTGGTGCAATTGCATTAGGTCATCCACTTGGTGTTACAGGAGCTCGAATTCTGCTTTCTGCAGCAATAGAGTTACAAAAAACACAAAAAAGATATGCGTTGGTTACAATGTGTATTGGAGTAGGACAGGGTTACGCTACGATTATAGAACGTGTATAAAACCAACGAAGATGACTAAAAAACCGTTATTATTTACAATGAAGAATTTAATTGCATTTGCATTCTTTTTACTACTAATTGTTTGCTGTAAAAAGAATAAAACGGTTTGGAATACTGATTGGAGCTTACCAGTGATAAACGACACTTTATCGCTTGTTAATTTAGTCAATGATTCAACGTTAAGTGAAGTAGGTGGTTTTTACGAATTGAACCTAGAGCGGACACTGTTCGATTTAGATTTAGGTGATTTACTTGAAATTCCAGATACAACCATTTATGAAGCGTTTGTTTTCTCAGCCTCTATTAATTTGCCTCCAGGATTTAATTTTGTTAATTCAATAGAAGAACACGACTTGGCTGTCGAAGAATTACAATTGAAAACAATCATTCTAAAACAAGGTTTTATTGAGGTTAAAGTCGCTAATCCTTTGGGTACAACTACAATGTTTAATGTAGAATTGCCAGGTGTAACTAAAGATGGTGTAACATTTACAAACCAATATTCGGCACCACCTGGAACAAATGCAAATCCTGGAATTATAGAAGAAACTATTGATCTTACAGGGTATAAAATGGATTTGACAGGTATTACAGGAGGAGGATTCAATAAGTTAAAATCGCAAATTACTGTCTCTACTGATCCAATGGGCTCACCTGTAGCTATTACACCAAATGAGATCACGCAAGTAGATGTAAGGTTGAGAGATGTTAAAATTGACTATGCTCGTGGTTATTTTGGTAACAGATTGTTTTATGACACTACAATTGTTGAAATTGAAGAGTTAGGAATTGTTTCATCTGGTGTACTTGATTTGCCAAACACCAATATCACAGTTGAAATTGAGAATGGGATTAAAGTAAATGCAGAAGGTATCCTAACGACTATTAATAATGAAAACACTTCTGGAAATGTCGTTACTTTATCAAGTACGCAAGTAGGAAACTCCTTCAATATAGATCCTGCAATGGGTACATGGGACGCAATTAATCCAAGTTTAAAAACGATTATATTCAATAGTTCGAATTCAAATATTGAATCATTTTTAGAAAATTTAGGGTCTAAACATGAATTGGGATACAGCATTAAATTGAACCCTTGGGGTAATGTAACAGGTGGCTGGGATGAACTATTTCCTAACAGGAAATTTAGAGTGCGATTAAATGTAGATTTACCATTAATGATAGCACTTGATCAACTAGTTTTAAGAGACACTTTTGATTTAGACTTTACTCAGAACGCAGACGATACAAATGTGAAATACGGAGAGTTGCTAGTTCAGATAAGTAATGCTTTTCCTTGTTCTGCTAGTTTAAAATTATTCTTTTTAGACGCGTTAGGAAATGTCTTACATCAATCGAATGGAACAAGTAAAATTGAATCTGCTCAGTTTGGATCAATCGATTTAGAATCAGGATTGATGGTAGCAAATTCTGAATTGCGTCTTATTTTAGGAGAAGAGATATTAGATGATATTAACTTAGTCAAGCACGTTATTGTTCAGTCTGAGTTTAATACGATCAATCCTGTATCAAATATAAATGAACCAGTGGGGATTACTGTAGGTGCTTTTATTGCTGTGAAAGTTAAAACGAAAATCACTACAGAGAATAAACTTTAGCTATGAAAGGAATAATCACATGTATAGCGTTTCTTAATTTTTTTCAATCAGGTGTTTTTGGACAGCTCATTCCATTAGGTTATGACACCCTTATATTGCACCATGAGATAATCGTTGAAGGAGGAATTGACTTTGCTAGTACTGCTATTCAAAAAGATTTAAGCAGGAAGTTTTTATTTGGAGGATATATAGATAATACAATAAAAGATAATTCATATAATCGTCATGGTGTAGTGAATAGAATAGGTGTTTATGGAGGCATTAATCTTGAATATAGAAATTACACAAAGAAAGTATTCAAAAAGAAAAATTGGGGATACCTTATTAAGGTAGGTGCTGATGTTTTTGGAGGTGGAGTTTATTCTCAAGATTTATTTGGATTGTCATTTTATGGTAACGATAGATATAAAGGCGATACGATTGATTTTTCAGGTTCCAATTTTTCATTTATGAGCTATCAAAAGCTTGGGTTTGGTATGGTAGATATAAAGTCTAAATCGGCGATTTCAATTAATTTATATAACATTAATAGTAGCTTGAGGTCAAGTTTTCGAACAGGAGAAATTACTCAAGATATAAACGGTGATCAAATTGAATTTATCTTAGATGGGGATGTTGAATTAGCAAACAACAACAAGTTTAATCAAGGCATTGGACTTGGATTTGATATTGATTTCAAACTACCAATTTCTATATTCAAGGATCAAATTTCGTACATTCAATTTAAAGCTAAAAATATTGGAGTTGCATACATGAATGAAAAGCAAAACGTTTATTCCATTGATACAGCAATTTCACTTAATGGATTTGAATTTGAACAGTTAATAGGCGGACACTCGATAATTTCTGATTCATTGAGTATTTTAGATTCACTAGGAGTTCATTCAATAGAAAAAAATAGAACAACTCTATTACCTGGTTATTTACAAGTGGGAAAAATTGTAAATAATAATATGAACGCTAAGTTGCAGTCATTCTTTGGTATTAGATTTTATCCTACGCTGATTTTTAGCCCTTATATATATACTGGAGTACAGTATAGTCCATTTAAGACTGTTGTCTTTGGGCTAAACGTCGGTTATGGTGGCTTTGGAAAGTTTAGAACTGGAATTTATTCAAACTTCAATTTCGGGAATTATTCTGTGGGATTAGCTTCAGAAAACTTCCTTGGGTTTGTAACGAAAAAGGCTAGTGGTCAATCATTATTTATTCGATTAAGATGCGCAATTTAATAGTACTATTTATATTAGTTGTTCTCAGTTCATTCTGCTACGGACAGATATCATTCTTTAATTATTATAGTGATAATGGTGCTGATTTTGGGGAAGGAATTATTCAGATGGAAGATAGTAGCTACGTTGTTACTGGAGCTTCGAGTAGCTTTGGTAACGAGTCTTCTCAAGCTTTTCTTATGCAGATTGATAGTATGGGTAATTATATGTGGTCGAAGAGTTATGGTGGGTCAGAATCGGAGTCAGGTAGACGCGTACTTTATAAAAAGAATTTTGGTTATTTCATTTGTGGTTACACGAATTCGTACGGGGCAGGGGGGTTCGATTTTTATCTAGCTAAAGTTGATGAATCAGCAAATATTGAATGGGAAAACACATATGGAGGAACAGGTTGGGATCGCATAAATGATGCTGCATTAACAAGAGATACGGGGACATTACTTGTTGGAGAAATGAGTTCAAATGAAACTAATAATTTAGATATTTATATTGTTAGAACAGATATATTAGGTGATACGCTTTGGACAAAGACAATAGGAGGTATGGGTGATGATAAGGCAAGTTGTATTCTGAAGTATACGGATTCAACTTATTTTATTGGTGGTGAATATTACTTGGAAGACTCCATTCATACAAAAGGATATATGATGTACTTGAAAGATGATGGGACTGTTTTTTGGGAAATAACCTTCGGTGACAACGGTGATTATTGGGTGAATGATTTAGCTTTCGATAGTAGTAATCCAGACAGAATCATTGCCGTTGGAGGAGTGAAAAACCCTTTAGAAAATATAAATTCATGCAGATTTTATATATATAATAATGGGGTGATTGAATCAGAATATTTTGATCCTACACTAGGTGAAGATTACTTTTCAAAAATCACAAACTTTGGAAATAATGGAGATTATTATACTTCTTATGTTTATGAGAATGCTTCAAGCTATCCGTTTGGAGAAGACATATCTATTCATAAGTATAATTCAAATTGGAGCTATCAAAACAGTTTTGGAATGTCTCATGCATATCCTGATTATACAGGTGAAATTATCGGCACTTCTGACGGTGGGGCAATTATCATTGGTCATAGCACAGGTGTAATATCCGGCGGAAATGAAGTTACCGTCGCTAAGATCGGCCCTGTAGATGTTTATCCTGACAATCTCAATGGGGCTAATATTAACACCCTTGTATCTATAGACGAAATTGACCTTTCATCTTTAGTTACGTTATTTCCAAATCCAAGTGCTGGAGATGTTACTTTAGTTTCTGAGACAGAGTTGTATGAAAGTTATAGAATAATAAGTTCCAATGGAGAGATTCTGAGATCGGGAACTTTTCATAAAGAATTGAACCTTTCTTTTTTTCAAGAGGAGAGTGGATTGTATTTTATAGAGTTAACAGGAGGAACAGTTGTTCCAGTTCGAATTAAACTAATGATTCAATAATGGACTACCACTCAAATGCTTCTTGGGTGAACCACTTTTCTTGAGCACGTAATACTTGTTCAATAAGATCTCTAACACAATGTCTACCTCCCATGAAAGGAGATTGATAGTGGCTGATGTGCTTTATTTCCACAGCAGCATCTTGTGGGCAAGAAGATAATCCAACCAATTGCATAACCTTATAATCTGGTATGTCATCGCCCATGTATGCGACATTAATATCTTTAATGTCGTACTTTGACTTAAGATTGTTATATATTTCAACCTTATTATTTGATCCCATAAAGACTTCTGTGATCCCTAGATTAGCTAATCTATTTTCAACCTCTTTCGAGTTTCCTCCAGAAATAATAAAGATCTTGTATCCCATTTTAGCTGCATACTGCAATGCATAACCATCTCTAGAGTTTAATGTTCTTACAACCTCCCCCTTGAAAAGAGAAACACCTCCATCCGTTAATACACCATCGACATCGAAGATGAATGTTGTAATATGATTTAATCGTTCTTTAAAGCTTGTCATGATAAGTTTCTTTTATACTTTCACTTATAAGTCTGTATAACTCTTTAATACTTCCTTCTAAGTGATCTGTATGTTTCTTAATAATTGCATTATCGCCTCTTCTTGCAGGTCCAGTCTGAGAGTTAAATGCGGAGTCTAGGTCAAGTTTATGAACGGTTTCCTTTAAAAGGGGCAATAAGTGATTAAAATCAATCGACTTTGATTCTGAATATTGTTGAGCTTTATGGACAATATGATTTGTAAAGTTATTCACGAAAACTGCTGCTAAGTGAAGTTCACTGCGTTCTTTTGAATTAGCTAACGTGACAGTGTCTGTTATTTTTGAGGCAAGAACAAATAATTTATGTGTAAATATTTCATTTGTTGATTCAATGAAAAACGGAACTTTTCTTAATTCGAGTTCTATATGCTTTGAGAATGTTTGCAGTGGATAGAATACCCCCAAATTTTCACGATGAGGTAAAGATTCTATTGCGATGGATCCTGATGTGTATGCGATAGGACAGTTTGAGTCAATTGATTTGCAAAGAGATAATATAGAATGGTCAGGAGTGCAAATAATGATTAATTGATTTTTTGGTAAATCAGTGATCGATTTAGTATGAATAGCTCGTGTTTCTAAGCACAGTGAATTTACATGCGCTGAATTCCTACCAAATATGTGACTTACCTTAACACCAATTTTCACAAAATTAATTGCTAAATGCCAGGCAACATTTCCACTTCCAATAATTGATACTTGTCGAATCGTATTTTTCACAATTCAAATATCACAAAAAAATACGTGATTAAAACTCGTATGCTTCTCTTTCTTCAATTTCAATTGCACAATTAGTGCTAGAAATTAATGATTTAATCGTTTTAGAGCATGAAAATAATATCTCCTCTCTTGAAAATAATATTTGAATTTTATTCTCTTTAGAAAAAAGGAATTATCCATGTGATATGACTTTTTAAATGGTAAACCATTATCTAGTCGAATAAATTTTGTTTACTTCCCGTGACATTGTTTGTATTTTTTTCCACTTCCGCATGGACAAGCATCATTTCTACCAGGTTGTTTTTTCGCAACGACCGGCTGTTTTTTTTCTTGTCTTTGTGCTCCAGAATTTTGAATTGCTTGTTGATAACCTTGTCTATTACTTAGTTGTTCGGGTTGTTGCTGTTCTTTAGCTTTTTCGTAATTACTCTGAGTTGTTTCAGATTGATTTGTTGTCTTAATTTTTTCTGTAGCAGGAATATCCAGTTTCATTAATAGCTCCATGGTTTCTCCATTCAGGCGAACTAACATCGTTTTGAATAATTCAAAAGACTCAAGTTTGTAAACTAAGAGTGGATCTTTTTGCTCGTATTGAGCATTATGAACTGCTGAACGAAGATCATCCATTTCACGTAAGTGCTCTTTCCACTCATTATCAATCATACTAAGAACAATGTTCTTTTCAAATGCAGTTGAAATAATATGACCTTGAGTTTCGTAAGCCTCTTTTAGGTTAACCACAAGTTGCATTTCTTTACGACCGTCTGTTAAAGGGAATACAATGTTTTGATACTTTTCAGACATCGTTTCATGAACATGCTTAATCTGAGGCATTGTAGCGACTGCAATTTTTTCGTTCTTTCTATCGTACTGATTTCTTAATTGATTATAAACTTTATTGATTACCGTGTTTTCATCAAGTGTTTCGTATTCTTTTTCAGTAACGGGAGATTGAGTACCTACTACACGTAATAATTCTTCTTCAAACGCTTTGAATTCAGTTTTGGGAAACCCAAGAGTGATTGCCTCACTAACATCAAAGAACATATTATCAATATCTATGTCTAAGCGTTCACCAAATAGTGCATTCTTACGTTTTTTGTAAATTGCTTTACGTTGAGCGTTCATGACATCATCATACTCTAGTAGTCTCTTACGAACACCAAAGTTGTTTTCCTCTACTTTTTTCTGTGCACGTTCAATAGATTTTGAAACCATACTATGCGTAATTACCTCGCCTTCTTTTAGACCAAGCCTATCCATTAGTTTAGCAATTCTCTCAGATCCAAATTTACGCATCAAGTCATCTTCTAAACAAACGAAGAATTGAGATGATCCTGGATCACCTTGTCGTCCAGCACGACCTCTTAACTGACGATCGACTCGACGTGAATCGTGTCGTTCGGTTCCGATAATTGCTAAACCTCCTGATTCTTTTACACCAGCACCAAGTTTAATATCGGTACCACGACCTGCCATATTTGTTGCAATTGTTACTGCTCCTGGTAGGCCGGCATTTGCCACAATCTCAGCTTCTCTTTGGTGATGTTTGGCATTTAATACTTGGTGATCAATACCTTTCACTTGAAGCATTCTCCCAAGTAGTTCAGATATTTCAACTGTTGTTGTACCAACTAGAACAGGTCTTTTATTTGCAACTAATTTTTCTATTTCTTCAATTACAGCGTTGAATTTTTCACGAGCCGTTTTAAATACGAAATCATGATCATCATTACGCTGTATTGGACGGTTTGTAGGAATAGCAATAACGTCTAATTCGTAGATGTCCCAGAATTCTTTTGCCTCAGTTTCCGCTGTACCTGTCATCCCAGATAACTTGTGATACATTCTAAAGTAATTCTGAAGTGTAATAGAGGCGTAGGTTTGAGTTGCTGCTTCTACTTGAACATCTTCTTTCGCTTCAATCGCTTGGTGAAGTCCGTCAGAATAGCGCCTTCCTTCCATGATACGCCCCGTCTGCTCATCAACAATTTTCACTTTTCCTTCAAGAATAACGTATTCAACTTCTTTTTCGAATAGCGTGTATGCTTTAAGTAATTGATTAATCGAATGGATTCTTTCAGACTTAATGCTATAGTCTCTAATCAACACATCTTTTTTTTCTATGAACATCGATGGATCAAGTCCTAGTTTTTCAAGACGAGCGATTTCAGATCCAATGTCTGGCATAATGAAGAATTCTTTGTCATCATTTCCAGAGATCAAAGTAATTCCCTTATCTGTTAATTCAATCGTGTTGTTTTTCTCATCAATAACGAAAAATAATTCAACATCAATTTTTTTCATATGCTTACCTTGTTCCTGCATGTAGAAGTTCTCAGTCTTTTGTAGATGAGCTCGGATTCCCGGTTCAGATAAGTATTTGATAAGCGCTTTATTTCTAGGGAGACCACGGAATGCTCTTAATAAAGCTTTTCCTCCATCTTCTAACATTTGTTTTGCTTGTTTTGAATCAGCAACTTCACCATTAATCACAGTAAGTAACTTTTTCGCAGCAGCTAAACACTGAGCAACATATTTCTTTTGTGCAGCAACAATATTTTCAACACGAGGTTTTAATTCGTAAAATTCATGCTCGTCTCCACGGGGAGTAGGGCCAGAAATAATCAATGGCGTTCTTGCATCATCAATCAATACAGAATCTACTTCATCAATAATTGCGTAGTGATGTTTTTGTTGAACAAGATCATTTGTATTTCCTGCCATATTGTCACGCAAGTAATCAAACCCAAATTCGTTATTTGTTCCAAAAATGACGTCACATAAGTAGGCTTTTTTACGCTCAGGAGAGTTTGGTCTGTGTTTATCAATACAATCCACAGATAGTCCGTGAAATTGGTAAATTGGACCCATCCACTCAGAATCACGTTTTGCCAAGTAATCATTAACGGTTACTACGTGAACCCCTTTACCAGATAATGCATTTAGATAAACAGGTAGAGTAGCAACTAATGTTTTTCCCTCACCGGTTTGCATCTCAGCAATGTTTCCTTTGTGAAGAACCCCCCCGCCCATTAACTGGACATCATAATGAATCATGTTCCAAGAAACTTCAGCTCCAGCAGCAGACCAAGTGTTTGACCAAATTGCTTTGTCTCCATCAATTGTTATTCCGTCCTTAGTGCTTGCTAAATCTCTATCAAAACTTTGAGCATCAACGATTAACTGGCCATTTTCACTCCAGCGTCTCGCAGTTTCTTTAACCACAGCAAAAGCTTCAGGTCTTATTTTTTCTAGAACTTCTTCAATTTTGGAGTCAATTTTCTGAGTCATTTTATCTATGGACTCAAAAAAAGTTTCTTTATCATGAATTGAAGTAGAAACATCTGCAGCTTTGTCCTTTAGTGTCTTTAATTCTGCTTCTAATTCTTTTGTGCCTTCAGTGATTACAGCTTTGAAGTGTGTAGTTTTAGCTCTTAGGTCACTGTCTGATAAGTTTTTGAATTTAGTTTGAAACTCATTCGCTCTATCTATGGATGGCTGATACTCTTTTCTGTCTTTAACAGACTTATCACCAAATAAATTCTTAAATATATTAATCGCCATTATTCAACTAAATTTCGAATGTGTAAACTTAATAAATTCCAGTTCCTAATGAAAGAGTTAGGGCTTCAATTGTGTTTCGCTTCTTCATAAATTATTCCAAATTGATTCTAACTGACACATTGTCTAGAATAAAATCCTAAAATATAGTGTGGTAAATCGAATTAGATTAGATGATTCGCATTATCTTTGGCGCATGCATGAAATGATTTTAATACTCGACTTTGGATCTCAATACACTCAACTAATTGCTAGAAGAGTCCGTGAATTGAATATTTATTGTGAAATCCATCCATGGAACAAGTGCCCTGAATTAACAGATAATATTAAAGGTGTAGTCTTATCAGGAAGTCCTTTTTCTGTTAGAGATGATAAATCCCCAAAACCGGATTTATCAAAAATAAAAGGGAGATTTCCTCTATTAGGTGTTTGTTTTGGTGCTCAGCACATGGCGAATAGTTTTGGAGGTGAAGTTTTGCCTTCTACTATTAGAGAATATGGTCGTGCAAATCTTTCTTTTGTAGATCAATCAAATATTCTTTTGAATGGAATTTCAAATGATTCACAAGTTTGGATGTCTCATGGAGATACAATCAAAACGATTCCAAGTAACTTCAAGATGATAGCAAGTACTAAAGATGTAGAGTATGCAGGTTACCAAATAGAAGGCGAACAAACTTTTGGAATTCAATTTCATCCTGAAGTATATCATTCATTGGAAGGGTCGGTGTTGTTAAAGAATTTCTTAGTTAGTGTTTGTGAATGTACTCAAGATTGGACACCAAAAGCTTTCGTTGAAGAGACAGTACATAAAATTCAAGACCAAGTAGGTGATAATAAAGTAATCTTAGGTCTTTCGGGAGGAGTTGATTCTTCTGTTGCTGCAGTGTTACTTCATAAGGCTATAGGTAAAAATCTTCATTGTATATTTGTAGATAATGGACTTCTAAGGAAGAATGAATTTTCTTCTGTTCTAGAATCATATAAAGGTATGGGACTAAATGTTAAAGGAGTTAATGCTTCCGACAAGTTCTTTGAAGAATTAAGAGGGATTTCAGATCCTGAAGCTAAACGAAAAGCAATTGGAAAAGTATTTATAGATGTTTTTGACGAAGAATCGAAATTAGTTGAGAATGCAAAATGGTTGGGTCAAGGAACAATTTATCCTGATGTCATTGAATCTATCTCTGCTACGGGTGGACCAAGTGCCACGATAAAATCTCATCATAACGTTGGTGGATTACCAAATTACATGAAGCTTAAAGTTATTGAACCATTACGTTTGTTATTTAAAGACGAAGTTAGGAGAATTGGTAAATCGCTAGATATTGATCCTAATATTTTAGGGCGTCACCCTTTTCCTGGACCCGGATTAGGGATTCGGATTTTGGGAGATGTAACTGCTGAAAAAGTAGCGACTCTTCAAGAGGTAGATCACATTTTTATTTCTACATTGAAAGAAGATGGTCTTTATGATGATGTTTGGCAGGCGGGAGCAATTTTTTTACCTATTCAATCTGTAGGGGTAATGGGCGATGAAAGAACGTATGAGAATGCCGTTGCATTAAGAGCTGTTAGTTCTACGGATGGTATGACAGCTGATTGGTGTCATTTACCCTATGAGTTTTTAGCAAAAGTGTCTAATAAGATTATTAATCAAGTGAAGGGTATTAATAGGGTTACTTATGATATCAGTTCTAAGCCGCCCGCAACAATTGAGTGGGAGTAATTTTATTATTGGCACAAGGATTGTAAAATCAATTCCGTAATTTTGAACTATGCGTAATATTCTCACATCAATTTTAATAAGCTGCTCTTTTGTTGCTTTTGGCCAACCTAGCATCGCTAGTATTATTGAGGAGAATGGAGAACGATTTTATCAGCATAAGGTTGAAGACGGCAACACACTGTGGGTACTTCAGCAAATTTACGATGTCCCTGTAGAGGTCATTTTAAGTAAAAACCCATCATTGAAAGAAGGATTGAAGTTAGGACAGATTGTAATGATTCCTATCAAAAAAATATATGATAATATAGAAGATTATATAGTCAAAGATAAAGAAACACTTTACGGTCTTTCTATGACGTTTGAGATGTCTGTAGATGAACTTATTAAATTAAATCCAGATCTTATTGAGGGGTTAAAAAAGGGTCAGGTGATAAAAGTACCACGTTATGCAACCTCTGAAGTTAAAGTAGAACAAGAGTCTGAAGTCGAAGAGATAGAAAACCCATTTGTGATTGATACAACTACTAGAAATTCTATTAGAGAAGAGGCTGCAGTATCTTTTAGTGATTCAACTGTTAGGTATATCGTAATGGCTGATGAAACGATTTACAGTATTTCAAAGAGATTTATGGTGACAACCTCTGACCTGATTAAGGATAATAATCTTTCTTCAAATTCATTATATGAAGGGCAAGTATTAATCATTCCTGTTAAAATGGAACGCATAGATGAAGTTGATTTTGGTGTGATTACTGAAGAGTATGACCCTGAAAGTGATGACCCTTTGATTTTTGAGATTAAAGATGAGTATAGTATTGCTATTCTTTTACCGTTTCACTTGGATCCTGCGACCGGTTATTCTAAATACTTGTCATATTTGTCGGCGCAGTTTTATATGGGGGCCTCAATGGCTCTAGATTCACTTCAGGCGCAGGGATTAAATGCAAAAGTTCACTTTTTTGATACGAGTAATGATTCTGCTTCTATTATTAAAGTATTGAGCGAGGAAAAATTTACTGATATGGACTTAGTTATTGGACCCTTGGTTTCTGATTATATGGATTTAGTTTCAGCTTATTGTAAGCAGCATAAAATAAGAATGGTTTCACCTGTTTCATCTGATGCAAGTCTGTTGAAAGATAACCGACTTGTATACGCAAGTGTTGCTTCGAATATTTCATTGATGAACGGTTTAGCATTGTACATATTGGAGAATAACGCTGATGATAATATATTATTGATTAAGCCAAATGAAGCTAACAGTATGCCTCTTTATGAGGCTTTTCGTAAAACGTTTGTTGAAACTGATTTTGATGGGGATCGCCCGAATTTAATTGAAACTACAGTTGATGGCTTTAAGACTTACATTAAGCGAGGTGTTAATACACGATTTGTTCTGCCTACATTGAATAGAGGTACCGCAGTTAAGTTTATGAATAACTTAAATAAATCTTCTTTCAGATCTAATGCAGATAATTTGTTTGTTTATGGAACTAAAGAGTGGTTGACTTTTACAGAAATTAATAATATATATAAAAATAGATATAATTTTCACTACGTAAGTTCAAATATGGAAGATTATTACTCTGAATTAGCGATCAATATGAATAGAGCGTATAGATCCATTTTTAAAACAGATATGTCTAAGTTGTCTATGCAGGCCTATGATGTGGTGCTTTACTATTTAAGCTGTTTTTTCCTTGATGGAAAAAAACAGCATTTATTGATGAATGACTTCAACATGAGGCAAGTTTCTCAGGATGATGGTTATGAAAATTCTAAAATATTCTTGATTGAACAAGAAGAATTTGAATTGATTAAGTCTAGAGAATCGAATTAATGACTAAGGAAAGTATAGCGGAATCTTTTCAATCTTTACAAGATCGAATTTGTCAATCGCTTGAGCGTGTTGATGGAAAATCAAAATTTCAAGAGGATTTATGGACTAGGCCTGATGGCGGCGGCGGAAGAACTCGAATGATTGGTGGCGAAGGTGTTATAGAAAAAGGTGGAGTGAATTTCTCAGAAGTTCATGGGGCGGTTACTGATCTGATGAAAAAAAATACTGAAATTGAGGGTGATTCATTTTTCGCGACAGGTGTCTCTATTGTTATTCACCCTCACAGTCCTCATATTCCAATCATTCACATGAATGTTCGCTATTTCGAATTAGATAATGGGAGGTATTGGTTTGGAGGTGGAATTGATTTGACACCTCACTATATTGTTCCAAGTCAAGCTCAAAAATTCCATACTGGATTAAAGTCAGTTTGTGATAAATATAATAGCGAATTTTACACCAAATTTAAGTTGTGGGCTGATGACTATTTCTTCTTAGCTCACAGGAATGAAACACGTGGTGTGGGCGGCATATTTTTTGACCATCTGAAAGAAGACGAACATAATTCTAAAGAAAAACTATTAAGCTACTGTATTGAGCTCGGAGACACCTTGTCAGAACTGTATGGTTCTCAAGTGAAATTCGGTGCTAAAGAGCATATAACTAAGCGGCATGTCGATTGGAGAAACATCAGGAGAGGGCGCTATGTAGAGTTTAATCTAGTGAGTGATAGAGGAACAAAATTTGGTCTAGTTTCCGGAGGAAGAACAGAGTCTATTTTAATGAGCTTACCTCCTGTTGCAAACTGGGAATATTGTAAAGAAATAGAACCGAATTCTCAAGAAGAATTAACTCTTAATAACTTAAAAAAGGGTGTTGATTGGTTGCAGAAGTGAAAATTATTATACTTTTAATTACCCAATACTATTATAATTCTATTCAGTTATTAATTCTCCTAGCTACTCTAGGCAACCATAAAGCAATAAAATCGTTTTTTAATTAAAGCCTGCTAATCATGAAAATAAGCCTTTTTCTTTTGTTTTTTATAAGTATTCAAAGCGTTACTTTTTCGGCTGAATACCATTCATCTGTAGTTCCTTTTCAGGATACTTCAGAGACGGTTGTTCAAAAGGAAATCCTTTCCAATGGAAACATATCTTATGCGCTAACCTCAAATAAATTATTACTAGCCCAGCGTATCGATATTTGGGAAAGTCGTTTTTTTATAGCATTTCCTGAAATTATTTCAATCGAACTGAATCACCTTGATCAATCTATTCATTTGATTATTTCAGCAGATCATTCAGCCGAATATCTCAATTCAATTCTGAAAAGATTCGAAGTTTTGAATTATTCAATTAATATGCAATGAAAAGTTTAATTGCTCTCTTACTTACGTTTTTTATATTTTCGAATTCATATTCTCAATGTAACACAAACACATCTATTTGCACTCCAGGTATTGCAGGACCTTTTAGTTTTATTAGCGCTTCAGCAAATCCTTCTTCATGTTTAGATTACTATAATAGCGCAGCAAGCCCAAATTATGCATACATTATTCTTTATATAACTACTGGCGGAAATTTAAACCTTCTTATTAATGGCGACCAAACTACTGGTTTTTTAGATGTATCTATATTTGATATAACCAATGCAACAGATCCATGTGTAGAACTTTCGTTAGGAACAGAAATTGGATGCAATTATGCCTCAGCCTATGATGGTTGTAATGAATTTGGATCAACTTTCCCCTGTTCATCTGAAGTTCCGGCTCCAATTGTTTCTGCTGGCGATGTGATTATGATTTTAGTTGAAGATTGGAGTAATGTTATGACTAGCTTCACATTAGAGTTAAGTAATTTTCCTGGTAGTGCTCAAACAGGTTCACCAAACCCAACTATCAATCCAGTATCACCATTATGTATATCAGATAATCCAATACAGTTAAGTGCAGTCAGTCCGGGAGGTTTTTGGAGTGGTGTAGGTGTAAGTTCAACAGGAGTATTTAATCCTTTACTAGCTGGCCCCGGAATATTTACTGTAAATTACTCTATTGGAACTGCACCATGCAATGCTTCAGCTTACACTATTGTAACAGTGCTATCTCCTTCAGCCGATGCAGGTTCAACTCAAATAGTATGTCTAGGTTCGACAGTAACAATAGGTGCAGATCCAGTTTGTAATAGTGAAGGAGCAATTTATTCATGGAATAATGGTGGAAGTTCCGGTATTATAAATCTTTCTGGTGCTAATCAAGACCATGGACAAACTAATGTTTCTCCTATATCAACAACAACATATGAGTTGACAATTAGCGATGGTGGATGCATAGCCACATCTCAGGTTACAGTTTCAGTTGACCTGCCTCCAACAGCTTTAAACCCTATATCAATAAATCTTGAATGCATAGGGGATGTACCTGTTCCTAATATATCAGATGTAATAAGTGTATCAGATGATTACACATCCTCACCATTAGTTACCTTTATCTCAGATATCTCTAATGGAAATACATGCCCTGAAATTATTACTCGAACATACAGTGTAACAGATGACTGTGGAAATTTTACAGATGTTCAGCAATTGATTATAATAGGTGATGTTACACCACCTGTATTTTTATTACCACCTGCGTCGGTTACTGTTCAATGTTCTGCTGATGTTCCATCAATGACAAATCTTAGTTATACAGATAACTGTGATGCATCAGGAACTGTGTCGGGAACTGATGGACCATTAGTAGGAGGTACTTGTGGCGGAACAATCACTCGTACTTGGACATGGACAGATGCATGTGGAAATGTATCGACTCCGGTAACTCAAATAATTATAATCAACGATAATATTGCTCCAGTAATGTCAGCAGCTCCAGCAGGAATAGCTGTTCAATGTTCGGGCGATGTTCCATCAATGACCAACCTTGGTTATACAGATAACTGTGATGCATCAGGAACTGTAGCGGGAACTGATGGGCCATTGGTAGGAGGTACTTGTGGCGGAACAATCACTCGTACTTGGACAGTAACCGACGCATGTGGAAATGTATCGACTCCGGTAACTCAAATAATTATAATCAACGATAATATTGCTCCAGTAATGTCAGCAGCTCCAGCAGGAATAACTGTTCAATGTTCGGGCGATGTTCCA
>Ga0115004_10000895_pt1 | contig 23795 bp, 21 predicted proteins | sample ArcticOcean_MG_C_10_FD_88737 | JGI IMG/M metagenome (GOLD analysis project Ga0115004, IMG submission 88737) | Marine microbial communities from western Arctic Ocean - ArcticOcean_MG_CB11_90 | ecosystem: Environmental > Aquatic > Marine > Oceanic | place: Arctic Ocean: Canada Basin | collected... | reverse complement strand
TAAATGAAACAGCATCAAATTTAATGTCGCCTTTAACCTCATCTAACACTATTGTTCGTACTTCTGGATTATCCTCCTCTACCATATTCATGAGTTCCTGAGTACGGTCTAGTCCTGCCATTGCTTCAGTTAGCTGACTACCGATATTACTCATCTGAACAATAGGTGCAATCATGAACCCTAATAACAATGTAAATGCAAAGAAATCTCCAACAGACATACTTCCTTCTACAATAAAATATCCTCCAATACCCATAATTCCAGCCGAAGCTAGCCCCAATAAAAAGGTTGAAGAACTTGTTATTATGGCTGTTGCAGTTAGACTCTTCTTTATATTTTGAAATAATTCATCTACACCTAGCTCGAATGTTTGACTTTCTTGCTCTTCCGCATTGAACCCTTTAATAACACGAACACCATTTAACATTTCAGTTAATCGACCTGTCACTTCTGCATTAATCTTACCCCTTGCTCTAAATATGGGTCTAATGTGTCCGAACGCCTTCATCGCTACAAAGGCGAATAGCGCAACAGGGACTAATACGAATAATGTCATCCACCCATTGATACAAATCAATAAAATCAATGAAATAATTGCAGTAAATGTGCCCCCAATCAATTGAACTAAGCCCGTTCCTAAAAGATTTCGAACACCTTCAACATCTGTCATGACACGAGAAACGAGTGCCCCAGATTTATTATTATCAAAAAAACTAATTGGTAAACGCAATAATTTACGCTGAACTTGAGCACGTAAAATTGAAATTAGCCGCTGCGCCTCAACACTCAATAATCTTGTTAGAGAAAACGAACTAACCGCTTGTACCAAAATTGAGCCTGAAACAATTAAAACTAAAGTGATTAAAAAACTGATATTCTTGTTTGGGATAATATCATCAATCAATGATTGAGTAGCAAAAGGTAAAATCAACCCCGCTAAACTTCTCAATACAATTAAAAATAAGCCTAAAAAAACAATTTTCTTTCTTGGCCAAATATATTCTTTGAAGGCCCAGCTAAAGGAGACACTAGATTTATTTTCAGATTTACTCATTGTTCAACCTTGTCTAATATCAAGCCAAAACGAACCTTATGACAGAACGTCAGTTAAGGCTTCAAAATAGACTGAATAATTGTTGATTGCTTTTCATGAAAGGTATCACCGATAATAATCTTGTGGTTAAAACAAAATGATGATCCTCCCATAAATAAAGATGAGTACACTCAGCTGCCTAAATTACTTCAACACCTCAGACATTTTAGCTTTAAATGCATTTAACCGTGGAATAGAAACTGCTTTCACATAGCCATTATTTGGATTGTTTCTTTCGTAATCCTGATGATAATCTTCTGCGTCGTAAAACACATCAAACGGAATTACTTGAGTGGTCACACGTGTATATTCTCCTCGCTCTAAAATACCTGCTATTTTCGATTCAATGATCTTTCTTTCCCCGTCATTTTCATAAAATGCGATTGATCGGTATTGAGGGCCACTATCAGGACCTTGGCGATTTAATGTTGAAGGGTTATGAGAATTAAAGAAAACATCAACTAAGGTTGCATAGCTCACAACTAAGGGGTCATAATAAACCATTACAGCCTCAGCATGCTTTATCTTTCCGGAACTAACTTGATAATACGTTGGGTCTTTAATTTTACCTCCCGCATAACCTGAGACGGCCTCTTCAACACCTCGTACAGATTCGAACACAGCTTCGACACACCAAAAACAACCACTAGCAAAGTAAGCTTTAGATAATTGAGATAAATCTTTCTCCCCCCCACCCTTAGCATTATCTTGTTGTTCGGAAACCTCATGAGCGCAAGAAAATAATGTGAAAGATGTTGCAAAAATAAACAGGAGCTTTTTCATAAGGCTTTATTTTAAACTTAGATGAATTTGAACGAGTACAACTTACACTGGAATTCTAAACAAATGTTAAAGTCTAATCAACTTCTTCCGGAACCAAAATTTCTTCTGTGCGGATTTCTTGAAAACGCTTTCTTGCCTCGGTTGTATACAGGCTACCTTTATAGTCAAACAGTAAACGACGATAATACTCCGCTGCCTTTTCATTATTCAGTAAGTGGTTTTCATAAATATCTCCTAACTGATACAAAGCATCATCGGCCAATATATCATCTGGATAATACTTCATTAAGTCTTCTAAACTAGAAATTGCTTTATTCCATTGTCCTCGTAATTGATACGAGTACGACTTCTTTAATAACATTTCATCTCCTAAACTGTGCGCAGGATACTCCTTCACAATACTGTCAAATAATTTAAACGCTTCGTCGTAACGATGTTGCTCAATTAATAAATCTGCATTAGCAAATAGCGACATAGCAATGTAATTGCTATCTAATCCGTAATTATCCAGAATAAAGAGCGATAATTTCAACGCATCATTTGCAATCAGTTTTGTCGTCGATTGCTTTAAAACATCCAGCTGTGATTGCGCAAATTCAAATTCACCATCATAATAAAAAATACGTGCATTCTTGAACTTCGCTTCGTGCCCAATTGGCTCAAACTTAAAATCACTATCTACCTGCATATACAATAAAGATGCTTCCCAAACATCTCCATGTAATACATGAGTATCTGAAAGTGCCATTTTAACCCTTGCCAATTCTTTCACTGTTAATCCTCGAATCAACAACGCTTCATTCAGTAAATTTAAAGCATCTTGTCCTTTATTCGCATAGAAAGCTTGAATGTGAGCCAACTCGATCATCACAGGTAATGTTGATTTTTCCTTCCCGTATAAATTCAACACATTTTGATATTCTCCAACAATCTCATTTAATTCCGATTGATTAAAACTCCGATTGGAAGTAACTTCTAGGAAGTTCACATTTAGTAACGCATTCTGAGATTGAAAGAAATAAGGTGATTCTTCTCCAAGGCCCAAAACATATTTGTATGCTCTACGCGCTGTTCCAAAATCTTTATTCTCAACACAAATTAAACCGAAATCATACACGTGCTGACCTTTTTTTAAACTGAGTTTGTCAAGTGCTTTAATATGAACTAAAGCTGCAGAAAAGTTCTTTCGTTGAATGAATAACCACGTCAACATTTCTGAATAATTCAAATCATCTGGATTCTTTTGAGTTCCTTGAATCAGTGCTTCACGCAATAAGTAGTACTCTTCAGATTCTTCATTTGTAAAATCAATTTGAGCACCAAGGACACGCTTAACGGTTGCCATATGGCTTATGTGATAATCAATCATTCCCAAATACTCTTCTATCATTTTCTTCGTTTCCCCAACTGAACCGTAATACTCAGCATACTGAAAATTCAATGGGTAACCCTTTTTTAAAAGTTTCCTTCCCTGCTCCAAAGTTTCAAAACTCAAATCACTTTTCCCTTTCGTTTTAAACGCATTATATAACGCAATGATACGCCCAGAGTTTGGCCGCAGTTCACTTATGAGTCGTTCATATATTTTCGCTGCTTTTTCACCTTCGTTTCGCTCTTCATAAAAAGAACCTAAAGCAATTGAATACTCTTGATTTTCTTTTTTGCTATCAACTGCTTTTTTAAGTGTTTTCTCAGCAGATTTATCATCGCCTGTTTGAATAAGGCAATCTACGTATCGATCGAGATTAAATTTTGAGACATCTTTATCGTAAAATTTCTCATAGTACCCCAATGCCTTATCATACTCTTCATTAGAATAATAATACTGCGCCAATTGTTGATCTGTTGTTTGGGAAAACCCAAAAATGGGAAAAAGTGCTATCCAGAAAAAAAATATATACTTCATTAAGTATGTTTTATTCAATTATTATTTCTCCTTTTACAAAGGACGAAAGATAATCATTGAGTTTCGGAAACAAGCTATTAAATGCCTCCATTAATTCTATTAATAGCAACTGATTCTCTATTAATTGATTCTTAATTTTCAATATTTCTTCTTTTTCAAAGGCTATAAACTCAGGGTACTTTGATCGAACTCCCGTACTATTTTCAACATCCTTCCTTAAACGTTCAATTGAATTGCTCTTAATCATTATTACCGAATCTATTTCTACCATGGCCGTATTCAAATCTGGTAAAACAACTTTAAGATTGATAAATAAATCAATGTTTTCAGCATCATAAAAACTCAAAGTGTCATTTTGATACGAATGCTTTAATAGGCTGTCCAATCCCACAACCTTCGCCATATAGCTCTGAACAGAATCAATTGAGCCTGATTTAATTTCTTGAATTTCTGCAAGCTTCAATGAAAGTGCATCAATCAATTCTAACTGCTCAGACTTTTTAAAATCCACGCATGAAGAGAATAATGCCAATATAACTAAAAACACGCTGAGTTTCATATTCATAAAAATACAAAGTTACTTCTAAATCAGCGCTTTTTTTTCTGAATAATTTCCGCATGAAAGTATAAAAAAACCATCTATTCAATATTTGTTAAATTGATACTTAATTGGAGGGAGTAGAAGCACGAAGCAACGCCTTTCTCTATTTATATCTTCTCAAATCCCGTAAACTTATGAAGTGCCTCTGGAATATTCACACCTTCTTCTGTTTGGTGGTTCTCAAGTAATGCAGCGACAATTCTTGGAAGAGCTAATGCTGATCCATTTAATGTGTGACACAACTGAGATTTCTTATCTGTGTTTTTAAACCGTAACTTCAATCGTGTTGATTGGAACGTATCGAACCTAGAAATAGAGCTTACTTCTAACCATTTTTCTTGAGCGGCAGAGTAAACTTCAAAATCGTATGTCATTGAAGCAGCGAATCCAGTATCACCACCACACAATCTTAAAACTCTGTACTGAAGTCCAAGCTTCTCTAATAACCCTTTTACGTGACCAATCATTTCGTTCAATGCTTTATCCGAATTTGAAGGGTGCTCAATCCGAACAATCTCTACTTTATCAAACTGATGCAAACGGTTTAAACCTCGAACATCTTTCCCATAAGAACCAGCCTCTCTTCTAAAACAAGGTGTGAACCCCGTTAACTTTATAGAGAAATTCTCATCTGGCAACATTACATTCCTATAAATATTCGTAAGAGGAACCTCAGCCGTTGGAATCAAGTATAAATCATCTTCTTGAATATAATACATCTGTCCCTCCTTGTCTGGAAGTTGACCTGTGCCATACCCTGAAGCCTCATTAACAACCAATGGTGGGATGTACTCTTCATAACCTGCTTTATCTGCTTCGTCTAGAAAGAAGCTGATTAAAGCGCGCTGAAGCTTTGCTCCTTTACCTTTGTATACAGGGAACCCAGCTCCCGTAATTTTAACCCCTAATTCGAAATCGATTAAATTAAACTTGTCGGTAATCTCCCAATGAGGAAGAGCTCTAAAACCAAAGACTGGCATTTCACCAAATTCTTCTATAATTTCATTATCCAATTCACTTCCCCCCGATTTCACTAATGCATTTGGCACATTTGGTAACTGATACATCAGGTTTATAATCTTTTTATCAAGTTCATCCACTTCAACTTTCAAGGCTGATTCTTGTGCTTTTAAATCTGCAGTTTGTGCTTTTGCCTTATTCGCCTCCTCTTGCTTACCTTGGCCGAAGAGAATACCGATTTGTTTTGAAATCTGATTCATTTGCGAAGCGGTTTTTTCTAGCGCTCCTTTCTTAGCTCTCCACTGTTCATCAACAGATAAAACTTCTTCTACGATTGGTCTCGCGTCGAAATGACGTTTTTTCAACCCTTCAATAATTGCTTCTTCCTCGTTTCTAATGCGTTGTATCTCTAGCATCTCTTCAATATTTATATTACGAATCTAGTTAATTGGTAAAGATTAAACGAAAAAAAGGCGAACATTACTGCCCGCCTTTCAAAAATGTTTTGACATTCAATTAAGCCTCTGTAGTTTCAAAAGGAACTACTGATACGAATGAACGATTGTTTTTCTTTTTACGGAATTCTACTACACCATCAGTTAAAGCAAATAAAGTATGGTCTTTACCAATACCTACATTTGTTCCCGGGTGATGTTGCGTCCCCCTTTGACGGATAATAATGTTCCCAGCGATTGCTGCTTGTCCACCAAAAATTTTAACTCCTAATCGTTTACTCTCTGATTCACGACCATTTTTCGAACTACCAGCTCCTTTCTTATGTGCCATTGTCTTAAATTTTATTCTCCAATTTAAATTGGAAGAAGTTCTTACCCTTTAATATCTGTAATCGTAATTGCTGTAAAGCACTGACGATGTCCGTTCTTTTTCTTGTAACCTTTTCTTCGTTTCTTTCTAAAAACGATTACTTTATCACCTTTCACGTGCTCTTCAACTTTCGCTGAAACTTTCGCGCCTTTTATAGCCGGGGCGCCTAATGACACTTTACCATCGTTCTCAACTAGAAGCACTTTGTCGAAATTCACTTTCTTCCCTGCTTCAGCATCTAAACGATGTACAAAGATCTTTTGGTCTTTTTGCACTTTAAATTGCTGCCCTGCTATCTCTACTATTGCGTACATAGCTAATTATTTATTTGTTATAAAAATTGGATGACAAAGGTACTCGTTTGTTCTGAACAAACAAGTGTTAACTCACTTTTATTGAAAATAAAAAACTCCATACACACGACATATTAAAACTGTTCAGTATCCAGAATGCTTTACACCTAGACTTTATCTGTCAAGAATGATGCTCCTAGCGGCTTCTTCTTTCTTTATGTCGAAGGATCAAAAGAAATGTTTTAACTCGTGATAATCATATCAGGAAGCAACATCAAGTGAGAAGCAGAGAAGAGTTAAAGGCTAAAACGATCCTTATACCATTTCAATTTCGGGAAATAATTAGCGACAAAAACACCAAGAAGAATCACAACCATCGACAGAACTTGCTGAAACCCCATTTCCTCCCCAAGCGAGACACCTATAATTACTGCTACGATTGGAATTAAATAGGTTACACTACTCGCAAATAAGACCGAAGACATTGATATCAATTGATTAAATAAAATCACAGCAAAAGCCGTACCGATGACACTCAACACTAGAATGTAAACTAAGCCTGAAAAAGCAAACTCATTCGTCTGAATAGTTATTACTGCTCCTGAAGTAAACGTTACAATGCCACTTGGTAAAATCACCGTAAGAAACGCAATCGATGTAATATCAATACTCCTATAGCTCTGCAGCGTATGCTTAATTGTATTCAGGCTAACCCCATAACACACTGTTGCAATAACTATTGCTAAAATATGTCGCCAATCACCGTGAATTTCAAAATCCTGACCAGTAATTGAAAGTGAAACGATACCAACCGTGCCTATCAGCACTCCAATTAATTGGATTTTAATTAAATAATCCTTAAAAATCAAAAAACCAATCAATAAAGCAAAAATAGGGGTGCAACTATTCAACATCCCAGCGTAACCCGAAGATAATCCCGTCTCTGCATACGTAAATAAATACGAAGGGAAATAATTCCCAAAAAACCCAACAATCATGAAAAGGAAAATATGCTTACTTGATTGAATTCTTTTAAACCCACGAATCGCCATCGGCAATAAAGCCACCGAGGCAAATAACATTCTCAATGAAGCAACTTGAACATCTGAAAAAATTGTGTCACCGGAAGAAGTAAACATCGCCTTTTTCATCAAAATGAAGGAACTTCCCCAGATACAAGCCAGAACAACTAACATACCCCAACCTTTCGTTTCACTTTTCATCGTACAAAAATACTGGAAAAAATAGAATAGTCTTCAATTCTCCTAAATGTTGATAAACTCAATAGTTTTCAACATAACAACTTTTAGATACCACTTTCTACCACTTATACAAAATTGCTCTAAAGCCCTTAGTATATTGATTGATATAAATTTTATTTTGTAACCTTTTTTACTAACTTGCGTTCATAATTATCAACAATGTGAAATCAGGTGGTAAAAAGTGGTAAAAATCAAGTATTTTTACTTCATTAATTAATTGTCATGGCAGGCTTAGTAGGAGAATTTGAGGTTAAAATGGACGCTAAAGGGCGTTTCATGCTGCCTTCCGGTTTACGGAAGCAACTTCCTCCTGCGGCCCAGCGAGATTTCATGTTGAACAAAGGATTTGAGGATTGCCTAACACTTTTCCCACTTTACGAATGGGAAAAAGTAAGTGAGAAGCTTTCTAAGATGAATCTATTCAAGCCTAAAAACAGAATGTTTTACCGTTTATTCCATCAAGGAGCAAAATTGATCAGCCTAGACAAAGCTGGTCGTGTTTTAGTTCCCACTGCACATATGGAACGCGTAGGCCTAGGTCAAGAAGCGATGCTTATCGCATACAACGACAGGATAGAGATTTGGGACAAGTCGAAGTACTTCGGAATGATCGAAGGCTCCATGACAGATTTTGCTGATTTGGCAGATGAAGTAATGGGAGACTTGGACAATGGTGAATAACGAATCATATCACGTACCGGTAATGCTTCCTGAGTGTATTGATGCATTAAACATCAATCCCTCTGGAGTTTATATTGACGTAACTTTTGGTGGCGGAAGTCATTCTCGTGCAATTTTTGATAGGCTTGGGCCTGAAGGTAAATTAATCGCTTTCGACCAAGATCAAGACGCTAAGAAAAACATATGGGAATCACCAAACTTCGAATTTGTTTCGGCGAATTTCGCTTACCTCAGTAATCATTTAAGATTGCTTGGAATAAAAAAAGTAGATGGTATTCTTGCCGACTTAGGTGTTTCATCTCATCAGTTTGATAAAGAAGAAAGAGGGTTCTCTATTCGAGGCGAAGCTTTATTGGACATGAGAATGAATCAACGTGGCGAGCTGTCAGCAGAAGAAATCATTAACGATTATACCGAAAAAGAATTACTAAGAATATTTAGAAGTTACGGTGAAATTTCTAACGCGAGAAAACTAGTAAATACAATTGAATCAGCTCGAAGCTCTAAAAAAATAAATACAACAGGGGACCTGCTTCAGATTATTGAATGTTGCGCGCCAAGATATAAAGAACACAAGTACTTCGCGCAAGTTTTTCAAGCCATTCGTATAGAGGCCAACGACGAAATGAAAGTCCTTGAGGATTTCTTACTTCAGTGTGAAGGTGCTATAAAGCCAGGCGGCAGATTAGTTGTAATGTCTTATCACTCATTGGAAGATAGATTGGTTAAGAACTATATGAAACGTGGGTCACTTTCTGGTGAAATTGAAAAAGATTTTTTCGGAAATGTGCTGAAGCCGTTCATTGAAATCGTTAGGCACCCAATTACAGCAAGCGAAGAGGAATTAGAAAGAAACAATAGAGCACGAAGCGCGAAGCTCAGAATAGCAGGACGAGATGGAGAATGACTTTTTAAACAAAGATCAGCTCGATCAAAAACAAGCTGTTGATGAGGCAAAATGGTCTAGCAGGAAAGCTAAAGCAACAGAGGGGGGAAATAAAAAGCCGAGTTCGTTTGTTCAAATCTTGAATGGCGACTTTTTAACGAAAGAATTCATGATTAAGAACTTGAACTTCATTTTCTTCATTATGCTTTTACTTCTAATGATCGTTGGGAAGGGGTACTATGGGAAGCGGTTGTCGAGTGATGTAATGAATACTCAAAAAGAGGTGGACGAATTGACTTCTGATTACTTTGAAGCCAAAGCAACACTTGAAGAGAAAACGCGTAGGTCAGAGTTAGTTCAGAAACTAAAAGAGACTGGTTTAAAAGAGACAATTAACCCAACGAAGGTGATTAAAATAAAAAAAGAAGACACGCACATTGAGTATTAAAAAAGACATATTCTGGAGAGCTTACCTAATTTACTTCGGGTTTGTTGTGTTGATGCTAATCGTATTAATTAAAACGATCAGTATTCAATTCGAAGGAGGTCAGCCTATTTTTATGTCTTCCAATGATGGCAATACGAAAATACCAACCCGCACAGTTAAAAGAACCCCACGAAGAGGGCAAATTCTTGATGCAAAATATACTCCATTAGTAACTTCAGTTTCCTTCTTTAATATCCATATGGACCCAACAGTTGTCAATGATAAAATTTTCAATGAAGAAGTTAGGGATTTGTGCGTAGAGCTTTCACATTTATATCCTGTGAAAAGCGCAAAAGAATACGAAAGAATTATTCGTGAAGGAAAAAAACGAAAATCACGCTACCTATTAATTAGAAAAAACGCCACAAACGAAGAACGTAAAAAATTGAAAGAAATGCCAATTTTTAAGCTTGGGCAATTAAAGGGTGGACTTATAGCTAATCAAGAAACAATCATTCGAAAACGCCCGCATGGCGAATTAATGAAACGTACTCTAGGTTATATTCGTGAAGGAAAGAAAGACACACTTCTCGTTGGAATTGAAGGTGCTTATAATGAATATTTGAAAGGTGTAGATGGCGAACAAGTTGAACAAAAAATTTCTGCCGGCTGGAAAAAAATTGGGCCAATCACGCGTGAAGCTCTTGAGGGCGCGAATGTGGTGACCACAATAGACAAGGAGATTCAAGAAGTTGCTCATACAGAATTACTTCGTCAGTTAAAAAACCAATCCGCCAAAAACGGTTGCGTCATCGTAATGGATGTTAAAACAGGATACATTAAAGCTATCGTAAATCTTCGACGAGATAAAAACGGGGATTACAATGAGGCATACAACCAGGCAATTGGTACAAAAGAAGTTCCTGGTTCAACATTCAAACTGGCCTCTTTAATGGCCTTATTAGAAGATGAGAAATTAAAATTAACAGATAAGGTTAACGCTTCTGGAGTCTACAAATTCTACGACCGAAAGTTAGAAGACTCTAACAACGGGAAGGGTTATGGGTTAATTACTGTTCAAGAAGCTTTTGAGAAATCATCGAACGTTTTCTCTAAAATGGTGAATGATGCGTATAAAGATGAGCCTCACAGATTTATTGACCGCTTAAAAGAATTTGGTATTAGTGACCCACTTGGGATTGACCTTGTCGGTGAGCCGAAGCCAACACTATATGAACCAGGGTCTAAAAACTGGTATGGGACATCATTGCCTTGGATGGCCATTGGTTATGAATTCCTACAAACACCCCTTCAAACTCTGGCGCTGTATAATGCAGTGGCTAATAAAGGAACATTAGTAAAACCACAATTTGTTCGGGAAATAAGAAGAGGAAACGAAGTGATTAAGATATATCCCCCATATATTATAAAAGATAAAATCTGTTCAGGCAGCACTTTAGCTGACGTTCAATCATGCTTAGAAGGTGTTGTAAAACGAGGGACTGGTTCAGCGTTAAAATCAGCCTTCTTCGATATCGCAGGTAAAACTGGAACGGCAAGAGTTTTAAATGATGACTTAACGTACGGAAAGAAAGGTGAACAAAAATACCAAGCTTCATTTGCTGGGTATTTCCCTGCTCAAGACCCAATCTACTCATGTATCGTTGTTGTATCAGCACCAACTAGAGATATATACGGAGCAACGGTTTCAGGAACTGTCTTTACGGCAATCGCGAACAAAGTATATGCTTCGAGTTTAAAGTACCACAGACCTATCAACTCGCAATCAGCAACTATTTCTGCTCTGCCAATTTCTAAGGATGGGAATCGATATGATATACTATCTACTTATCGCATGTTAAATATCCCATTCGCCTCTACAATAAGTAGCCCATGGATCAATACACATAGCGCAGGTAAACGTGTTTCTATTTCTAATCGAAAAGTAGTTAGTGATAAAGTTCCTAGTGTAATAGGGATGACAGCAAAGGATGCCGTTTTCTTACTTGAAAACGAAGGGATGTCTGTAAAGATCAAAGGATATGGTTCAGTAATAAAACAGTCAATAACCCCAGGAACCGTAGTACAACGTGGTGTCCTAATTAAAATTACACTTGATTAATATGCAAGAATTAAAAGACATATTATACGGCGTTAATATTATAAGTGTTAACGGAGACATGAAAGCCACCGTGAATCACTTGACTTTTGATTCAAGAGCAGTCACGCCTGAATCTGTCTTCTTTGCTATTAAAGGTGTATCGAGTGATGGCCATGATTACATCAAGCAAGTCCTCGCGTCAGGATGTAAATCAATTGTCGTAAATAAGGAAATTAATGAGGTTGAAGGCGTCAATATTATTCAAGTAGAAAACACGAAAAAAGCACTCGCATTATCAGCAAGTACTTTTTATGGAGAGCCTTCAAAAGAATTGAAATTAATTGGAATCACTGGGACTAACGGTAAAACTACAATTGCTACACTTCTTTTCAATTTGTATAACTTAATGGGGTTTCAAACTGGATTAATTTCAACTATAATAAATAAAATTTGTGATCGCGACATTCCGTCAACGCATACTACTCCTGACCCAATATCATTAAACGAACTATTGCGCGAAATGGTTGAGGAAGGTTGCTCTCATTGCTTTATGGAAGTCAGTTCTCATTCTATTCATCAAGATAGAATCGGAGGACTTCATTTTTCTGGAGGAGCTTTTACAAATGTAACACACGATCACTTAGACTACCACAAGACGTTCAAGGAATACATCAATGTAAAGAAAGCCTTTTTTGACCACCTTCCAAAAACAGCATTTGCTTTAACCAATCTTGATGATAAAAATGGTGAAGTAATGTTGCAAAACACAGTAGCGAAGAAACGAAGTTACGCTCTAAAATCAATGTCTGATTATCACGCTAAAGTTCTTGAAAATGAATTTTCAGGGCTCGTGTTGAACATTAATAATAAAGAACTTTGGACAAAACTAATCGGAGACTTCAACGCATATAACTTGCTTGTTGTATTCGGTATTAGCCAAGAATTAGGAGAAGACGAAACAGAAGTACTAACGGTTTTGAGTCAATTAGATTCGGTTACTGGAAGATTTCAACACATCAGGTCAAACTCAGGTGTCACAGCGATAGTAGATTATGCGCACACGCCTGACGCCTTAGAAAATGTACTGAAAACAATCAGAAATATTCGCACTAAAAACGAAACTATTTATACGGTTTTTGGATGTGGAGGAGATAGAGATAAAGCAAAACGACCAGAAATGGCAAAAATAGCTTGTAATCTTTCAGATAAAGTGATTTTAACTTCAGATAACCCAAGATCCGAAGAACCTGAAGCAATCATTGAGGATATGATGGTGGGAGTTGACGCAGTAAATTTCAAAAAGGCACTTTCGATATTAGATAGAGCTCAAGCAATAAAAACTGCGATATCCATGGCCGAGAAGGATGATATAATCTTAGTCGCAGGAAAAGGACATGAAACTTACCAAGAAATCAAGGGTGTAAAGCACGCCTTTGACGACATGGCGATATTACTCGAACTATTCAATAAATTCAATAAATAATGCTAACATACTTATTCTATTATTTAGAGACAATGAACTTCCCTGGAGCAGGATTGTTCGATTACATTTCATTCAGGGCCGCTATGGCTTTGATTACTTCTTTAATCGTATCCATTCTTTTTGGAAAGCGTTTAATCGGACATCTTAAAAAACAACAAATTGGGGAATCTATTCGTGACTTAGGGCTTGAAGGGCAATTATCAAAAACAGGCACGCCTACAATGGGTGGATTAATCATTCTTGCTGCTATTCTAATTCCAACATTGTTATTCGCCAAATTAGATAACATCTATATCATAACAATGCTAATTTCTACAGTATGGCTAGGGACGATTGGATTTGTCGATGACTACATCAAAGTTTTTAAAAAGAACAAAGCAGGCTTGGCAGGTAAGTTTAAAGTTATTGGTCAAGTTGGCGTAGGAATAATTGTTGGTTCTATGCTTTACTTCAGTGATGATGTTAAAGTTCATAAGAAAGTTTCAGCAGAGTATGCATTAAGCGATGATGAGGAGTTAGTTACTGACAGGCACATGACGCTTGAAGATGGAGATAATTCAAAATGGATTAAAACGGATGACATGACAACGACAATTCCGTTCTTGAAAAGTAATGAATTCAACTACAATTGGTTACTTGGTGACAATGGTAAAGCATGGGGTTGGCTTATCTTCATTCCGGTTGTAATCTTTATTGTTGTATTCATTTCAAATGGTGCCAACCTTACCGATGGTCTCGATGGTCTCGCTACAGGAAGTTCCGCAATTATTGGTATTGCACTAGCAGTATTAGCCTATGTAAGTTCTAATGTGAAATTTGCAGATTATCTAGACGTCATGTATATCCCACTCGCTGAAGAACTCGTGATTTTCATCGCTGCGTTTGTCGGGGCATGTATTGGTTTCTTATGGTATAATTCATTCCCTGCACAGGTATTCATGGGAGATACAGGAAGTTTGGCATTGGGTGGAATCATTGCAGTATTTGCAATCTCAATTAGAAAAGAATTATTGATTCCTATTCTATGTGGTGTTTTCATTATTGAAAATGCCTCTGTGATTCTCCAAGTTGGATGGTTTAAAATAACCAAGAGGCTCTATGGCGAAGGCAGGCGGGTTTTCCTCATGGCTCCAATCCATCATCATTATCAGAAAAAAGGAATTCATGAAGCAAAAATTGTTGCCCGCTTTTGGATTGTAGCAATCCTATTCGCAGTAGTAACAATCGTAACGCTTAAAGTAAGATAACTTGAACGGAACAAATAAATATATCTCAATATTGGGTGCTGGCGAAAGTGGTATCGGCGCTGCAATCCTTGCACAAAAGCAGGGTTGGAATGTGTTTGTTTCAGATTTTGGAAAAATCAACATCAAATTCAAGAATACTTTAGAGGCTATTAACGTTGAGTGGGAAGAAGGTCAACACAGTATGGACCGTATTCTTAAGTCCGACATGGTTGTTAAATCACCTGGCATAGCTGACACAGTAAAAAGTGTTCTTAAAATAAAAGAAGCGGGAGTCCCAGTGATCTCCGAAATTGAATTTGCCGGGCAGTATAACAACGCAAAAACAATTTGTATTACTGGAAGTAACGGCAAAACAACTACCGCAATGCTTACTTATCACATTCTTAAAAAAGCAGGTGTAAATGTAGGTTTAGCCGGAAACATAGGAGACAGTTTCGCGAAGCAAGTTGCAGAAGAAAAACACGAGTGGTACGTACTTGAATTAAGCAGTTTCCAGTTGGATGATATGCATGAATTCAAAGCTGATATCGCGATGATTATGAATATTACACCCGATCACTTAGATCGCTACGGTTATGATATGCAGAATTATGTGGATTCAAAGTTTCGCGTCATCCAAAATCAAACTGAAAATGATTGGTTCATCTACAATTACGATGATCCAATCATTCAGAGAGAACTAGAAAAAAGAACCATTAACGCTAGACAGGCACCATTCTCCCTCACTTCAAAAATTAACTCTGGGGGATATTTAAACAGTAAACAACAAATAACAATAAACATAAACGAAAACTTCACTATGTCAATTCACGATTTAGCATTAAAGGGTAAGCACAACACCCAAAATTCATTAGCATCAGGAATCGCTTCTAGAATTTTAGAGATTAGAAAAGATGCCGTTAGAGAAAGCTTAGGCGATTTCGTAAACGTAGAGCACAGGTTGGAATTTGTAGCCAAGGTTCACGGAATCGAGTTTATCAACGACTCTAAAGCAACAAACATAAACTCAACATGGTTTGCGCTTGAAAGTATGGAAAACCCAACAGTCTGGATCGTTGGAGGTGTGGACAAAGGAAACGACTATGAAGAACTGGCTGCCTTAGTAAACGATAAGGTAAAGGCAATCATTTGTTTAGGAAAAGACAATCATAAAATCATTGAGGCATTCCAAGGCAAAGTAGAAAGTATTGTTGAGGCTGCGTCTGCGCTAGAAGCTGTTGCTTATGGGTATAGTTTTGCTAAAAAAGGTGAAACAGTCTTATTATCCCCAGCTTGTGCAAGTTTCGATTTATTCGAAAATTACGAGGAGCGTGGAAATAAATTTAAGAAAGCTGTTCGGTCTCTTTAATGGAAAAGCAAAGAACTAAACTAATTACTGAAGAACAACTTCTCGAGACAAGAGAGCGCGGACTTCAGGAAGCACGGCAAGTCAAAGCCATGAATGCTCATGGCAAAGTCTTAGGTATGGATACCTTTTTATGGATCAATCCTCATGTTGACATGCTCGCGACTATTATTGAGTCTTTGCCGTTCAACCTTATATGGGTTGGTAATCACGCACAAATAAAAACATGCTTGGAAACTCACCCAAATACAATTAACAATATTCAGGCGCTAATTGTACAAGATGACACATTACTAAATGTATATCGAGACATCATTGATGTAATACAAACCATCACTTGTATAAAAGGAACATTAGCAGCATTAGATTTTGTTAAAACAATTAAAAAGCGCGTTCTTATTTACAACAGAAGGAACAAACACAAAGGAACAAAAGAAATATTTGAACAATTCATCTCACTATTTAAATAGATGCAGAATATTTTAAAATATTTAAAAGGCGACGGTGTTATTTGGATAATAACACTACTTATGTTAGCGTTCTCACTTGTTAGTGTTTATAGCTTCGTGCCAATCTTAATAAAGATGGAAGGAGGTACACCTTTTAAATATCTATTCAAACACATTATATATGTTGGTATCAGTTTAGGCGTGATGTATTGGGTCCATAAAAAAGATGCGAAATATATCTCTCAATTATCTAAATTCGGGTTTTACCTTGCTGTTGCACTACTGATATTTACGTTTTTCTTTGGGACAAAAGTGAATGATGCTGGCAGATGGGTTCGTATTCCGTTTGTTGGACTTACATTCCAATCTTCAGATTTTGCAAGACTCGCGCTAATTATCTATGTATCAAGGTTACTCGTTAAAAAGAAAGAATTACTAAACAACTGGAAAGAAGGCTTTTGGCCGGTAGTTATCCCAATTATTGTTATTTGTGGATTGATTTTGAAAGATAACTTCTCGACCGCTGCCATTCTTTTTTCTATAAGTTTAACCCTCCTATTCTTAGGCCGCGTGCCCATAATGAAAATCTGCAGTCTTATTGGAGGAAGTATCGCATTACTCTTCTTTATTGTACTTATCCATAAAGCAGTACCCGATTTCAATCTATTACCGCGCTATGAAACATGGGAAAATAGAATTTTGAACCAAATTGATGATGATAAAAATGTCATTGCGAATGCACAAGTGTTGAATGCTCAATTGGCAATCTATTCAGGGTCATTTATTGGAAAAGGTGTTGGTGATGGAGAGCTGAAAGAATACTTACCTGAGGCATATGCCGATTTCTACTACTCCAGTTTTGTAGAAGAATTCGGGCTGCTTTCTGCTGTGATTCTGATACTACTCTACTTGATCTTACTTTACCGTATAATGCGTATTGGGCTAAACTCAGACAATCTATTCGATACATACGTATGTATTGGAATTGGAATCTTAATGTTAAGTCAAGCCTCGGTAAACATGCTTGTCTGTACGGGTATATTCCCTGTGACCGGGCAAAACATGCCGCTTCTTGCGATGGGAGGATCAGCTTTAATGATTACATGCCTTGGACTCGGAATTGTTCAAGGAATCGCCTTTAAACAAGAGAAAACCCTAACAAGGAGTTCCAAAAATGAAGAAAATCTAGCTAGTATCCAGTAAATCATGAAAATAGAACGCGTAATAATAACAGGTGGTGGAAGCGGGGGACATGTCTTTCCAGCAATCGCGATTGCTGATGAAATTAAACGAAGAAATGCTGATGTAAAGATATTATTTGTTGGTGCTGAAGGTAAAATGGAAATGGAAAAAGTTCCCGCTGCAGGATACGAAATCAAAGGATTACAAATTATTGGTTTTCAAAGAAAGTTATCATTTTCTAATTTTTTGTTGCCCTTTAAAATAATTAAGAGCTTACTTAAAGCACGCAAAATTGTGAAAGAGTTTAATCCTCAAATTGCAGTTGGTGTTGGAGGCTATGCAAGTGGTCCAACACTTAAAGCAGCAACAATGCTAAAAGTACCTTCTGCTATTCAAGAACAGAATTCTTTCCCTGGGAAAACAAATAAAATCCTTTCTAAAAGTGTTTCTAAAATCTGTGTGGCCTATGAGGGTCTTGAGCGTTTCTTTCCAAAGGAAAAGATTACCCTCACAGGAAACCCTACACGCAAAGACATGATTGAAACAGCTGGTAAAGAAGCTGAAGGATATGAATTTTACGGATTTGATTCAACGAAGAAAACCATTTTAATTATAGGAGGGAGTTTAGGTGCCAGAACATTAAACGAAAGTGTAATCCATAGACTAGAAGAACTAAAAGCTTCAGGAGCACAAGTCTTATGGCAATGTGGAAAATTGTATCACGAAAAACTAAGTACTGAATTAAAAAATACAGCACTTGGTAATGTTAAGATGGTTCAATTCATCAATCGAATGGACTTTGCATATGCTATAGCAGACGTTGTAATTTCAAGAGCAGGTGCAATTTCAGTATCCGAATTATGCTTGGTGAAAAAGCCAACAGTTTTAGTTCCGTCACCAAATGTAGCTGAAGACCATCAAACAAAAAATGCTATGGCGCTTGTGAAGAATCGCGCTGCAATTTTAATAAAGGACATAGAAGCAAAAGAAACTTTAATTCCGCGTGTAATAAAACTTCTTGCTGACGATTCCGAATCTAAAACACTAATCAATCAGATAGGATCAATGGGGAAGCCTAATGCCACTTCTGATATCGTTGACGTACTCGAAAAATTAATATAATATGAATCCATTTGAGACAAAGATCAATCAATTCGATCGAGCTTACTTCATTGGAGCGGGAGGAATTGGTATGTCAGCTTTGGCAAGATATTTCAATTCGCTTGGGTGGAAAGTTGCTGGGTACGATAAAACCTCTACTCCACTAACTCAAACATTAGAACAAGAAGGTATAGAGATTCATTACGAAGACCTAAACAATTCAATTCCTGAATACTTTCAGAACACTGAAAAAACCCTTGTCATTTACACCCCTGCCATCCCTGCCAACATGGGGGAATTATCCCATGTAAAACAGAAAGGTTTCACGTTATTTAAACGAGCACAGGTACTCGGGATGATTACACGAAATTCAAAAGCACTAGGCGTCGCAGGAACTCATGGGAAAACAACAACTAGTACAATGCTTGCACATATATTGGATCAGTCTGTGTATAAATGTAATGCCTTCCTTGGGGGGATAGCAACAAATTTTAATTCAAATTTTGTAGGTTCAAAAACAAGTGAATATACCGTGATTGAGGCTGATGAATTTGACCGGTCTTTTTTAGAACTTACCCCCTTTGCCTCTATCGTTACATCTACAGACGTAGATCACTTGGATGTTTACAGAAACAATGACTCATTTCAAGAAGGGTTCCAACACTATGTTGAATTAATTGATCCTAACGGATTTCTTGTAAGACACAAAGACGTGCCCTTGAATCATGCAAATACGATTAGCTACGGATTAAATTCTGGCGCTGATTATACTGGAGAAAACCTCCGGTTTGAAAATGCTACATTCATGTTTGATGTCCACACTCCTTCTGGAGTATGGAAAGATGTAGTATTAGGTATCCCAGGAATTCACAATGCCGAGAATGCAATCTCATGTATTGCCCTCTGCTCTGAACTAGGTCTTAAGGAAGATGAAATCAGGAATAGCTTAAATAGCTTTACTGGGGTTAAACGTAGATTTGAATATCATGTAAAAACAGAAAAACTGGTCTACATAGACGATTATGCACACCATCCAACAGAAATAAATGCACTTATCTCTTCTATACGATTACTTTATCCGGGCAAAAAAATCACAGCAATTTTTCAGCCTCATCTATTCTCAAGAACAAGAGATTTTATGATCGATTTCTGTAAAGAACTAAGCAAAACTGATGACTTGATATTACTTCCAATCTATGCCGCAAGAGAAGAACCAATCCTAGACGTTACTAGCGAAAAATTACTCGAAAAAATTTCGAGTAAAAATAAACACCTTTTATCCCCAAAAGAGGCCATAGAATACGTGACAAAATCTACTTCAGGTGTTTTACTAACAATAGGTGCTGGAGATATTGATCGAATCATAAAACCCATTAAAACGAAGCTCCTAGAACAATGAAAAATTGGATAAAAATAGTGCTTTGGTCTCTTTTTGGAATTTCGATAATTGCATTAAGTATTAAAATAAAATCAGATTTAGACACTCATCTTTTGCTAGAGCCAAAAGTCATTATTCACATGAATGATGAGAATGCTTTTATTACAGAACATGAGCTCTTAGAACGTTTAAAACTAAAAGGTTTTCTCTTTAAAGGACAGACAAGGGAAGAGCTTGACCCTGAGTCTGTGGAGCAGTTTATAGGCTCTATATCACAAGTTAAATCTGTTGATGTTTTCCAAGAAATTAATGGTGAATGGCAGGTTGATGTGCGCGTAAGAAAGCCGATTGCGCGAATTTTTAATAAATCTGGTGAAACATTCTACTTAGATTCAGAAGGAAACACAATGTCTACGACCCCTTCTCATACGGCTAGAATACTCGTCTTTACAGGGGAAATAGATGATAAAATTAACAGTGTTTCAGTCAGTGAAATTATTAACAATGATTCCTTAATAAGTATTCGAAAACTAGATGACATCTACCGTATTTCCGATTATGTTTGTAATGACCCTTTGTTCCATTCAATGGTGGGACAAATCCACTTAGAAACGAACGGTGATTTTATCCTAGTTCCTTTGGTTGGGGATCAAAAAATAATATTTGGAGCTGCTCATTCAATTCAAGAAGTTGAGTCCAAGTTTGATAAGTTAAGAATATTTTATACCGAGGCAATAGCATACGAGGGCTGGACCAAATATGCAGAGATTAGCCTCAAATATGAAGACCAAATAGTTTGCAAGAAAAAGAATATAAATGAGTAAAATAATTGTAGGATTAGATATTGGAACAACAAAAATTGCATGTTTTGTTGGTCAAATGGACGAGCACGGTAAAATTGAAATTTTATCTATGGGAAAAACAGACTCCCTTGGTGTTACTCGTGGAATGGTCTCAAATATTGACAAAACAATACTTTCGATTCGTGGAGCTGTTGCTGAAGCGGAAGAGCGTGTTGAAGGTGAATTAACAATAAACACCGTAAATGTTGGTATCGCTGGACAGCACATTAAGAGCATTCAGCACAGAGGTATTCTTACAAGAACAAACCTTGAGAATGAAATTGCACAACTAGACATTGACCGCTTAGTTGACGACATGTATAAAATGGCAATGCCTCCAGGTGAACAAATAATTACTGTTTTACCACAAGAGTATATTATTGACAACGAACAAGGAATCAAAGATCCAATTGGAATGTCAGGAGTTCGCCTAGAAGCCAATTTCCACATTATTACAGGAAACGTTGGTGCATCAATGAATATTCATAAATGTGTTGAACGCGCTGGATTGAAAGTGAAAAATATCATTCTTGAGCCGATAGCTTCTGCTGATGCAGTTTTAACTGAAGAAGAAAAAGAAGCAGGTGTAGTACTTGTTGACATCGGAGGTGGAACAACAGATGTTGCCATTTTCCATGAGGGTATTATTCGTCATACAGCTGTTATTCCATTTGGAGGTAATGCAATTACTGAAGATATTAAAGAGGGCTGTACAATTATGAAGCGAAAAGCGGAAATGGTAAAACAACAATTCGGTTCTGCTGTAGCAAGCGAGAGTCAAGAAAATGTTGTTGTATCTATCCCTGGACTGAAAGGACGGCCGGCAAGAGAAATCACATTACGAAATCTTTCAAGCATCATTCAAGCACGAATGGAAGAAATCATTGAATTAGTGCATTTTGAAATCAAAAATTCTGGTTTTGAAAAGAAACTAATCGGTGGAATCGTTGTTACGGGAGGTGGGGCTCAATTAGATCACATAACACAGTTGTTTGAGTACGTCACTGGTATGGATACCCGAATTGGATATCCTACAGAACATTTATCAAACACAAACAACGAAACAATTAAAAGCCCAATGTATGCAACGGGTATTGGACTTGTACTTAAAGGATTTGAGGATCTGGAAAAAGCTACTATTTCAAAGCCCGCAGCTACAGGAGAAGTAAAAACGCATTCAGAAAAAACAAGAGGATCTTTCTTTGACTCAATTGTTAAAAAGAGTAAAGATTGGTTTGCTGAAGAAGATTAATAGATATTAGACAACACAACTATTAAATATAATTGCCATGGATTTTGAATTACCAAAAGAAACATCATCAATTATCAAAGTTATTGGTGTAGGAGGCGGAGGTGGAAATGCCGTGAACCATATGTACAGTGAAGGAATTAAAGGTGTAGAGTTTTTAGTTTGTAATACAGATTTACAAGCATTAGAAATTTCTCCCGTTCCTCACAAAATTCAACTTGGCCCTTCATTAACCGAAGGAAGAGGCGCAGGATCATTGCCAGAGATTGGTAAAAATGCTGCAGTTGAGAACATTGAAGAAATTAGAGATTATTTAGGAAAAGATGCCAAAATGGTTTTCGTTACTGCAGGTATGGGTGGTGGAACCGGAACTGGTGCTGCTCCTGTAATTGCTCAGGTAGCTAAAGAAATGGGGATCTTAACTGTTGGCATAGTTACTGTTCCTTTCAATTTTGAAGGTCGAAAAAGACGTATGCAAGCTGAAGAGGGATTAGAGTCAATGCGCCAAAATGTTGATACACTCCTTGTAATTAACAACGAACGTTTACGTGAAATCACGGGGAACCTTTCAATAGGTGAGGCATTTTCACAAGCAGATAATATTTTAGCTACTGCCGCAAAAGGTATCGCTGAAGTGATTGCTGTAACTGGAGCAATTAATGTCGATTTCAACGATGTTAGCACGGTTATGAAAGATAGTGGCGTTGCTATTATGGGAAGTGCAACCGGAGAAGGTGACAACAGAGCAGTAAAAGCAGTTCAAGAAGCATTAGAATCCCCATTATTAAATGATAATGATATCAGTGGAGCTGAATATGTATTACTGAACATCACATACGGAGATAAGGAAGTATTGATGGATGAAATTACTGAAATCACTGACTATATTCAAGAAGCTGCCGGATCAACTGCAGATGTAATCTTTGGACATGCTAAAGACGATACATTAGGAGATAAGATTAGTGTTACTGTTATAGCAACAGGATTCTCCTCTTCTCCATTAACAGGTTTTGAAAAAGCACCTGAAAGACAAGTGACGAAATTAGCTGAAGAAAAGGTCAATGAATTTACAACTCCACTTGAATCTCCAACGCAGGACCCCCAGTGGAATGATAATAACGAAGTTGAAGAAGAACCTTTCTTAAAAGCTAAAGAAATTAGAGAAACTCTTGTTTCTGAACCAAAAGAAACTGTTGAAAAACAAGAAGAAATTGATTTAGTTTGGGAACCAACACCTACTATTGAAAATGCTAAAGAGGAAGAAACGATAATTACTCGTGTTGTTTTAGATGACAAGGCTGAAGAGTCAATGAATTTAGAAGCTAGTGAAGCTAAACATACACTTTCACCAGAAGAACAACAAAAGCGTTCTCAAGAAAGAATATCTCGTATTCAACAGTATACTCAACGCTTGAAAAAAGCAGACGGTATTCAAGAATTTGAAAATGAACCGGCATATGTTAGAAGAAACATCCAATTAGACGACTCTACTCCAAGTGAATCAGACAATAATAGCAGGTTTAGTATATCAAAAGACGAAAATGGCACCTCGCTAAACAGTAATAATTCATTTTTACACGATAACGTAGATTAGTAATGGCATTCATTGATACAATTAATACTGACATTAAAAAAGCGATGTTAGCCAGAGAAAAAGAGAAGCTTTCAGCTCTTAGGGACATCAAATCCAAACTTCTTTTA
>Ga0115004_10000892_pt1 | contig 23819 bp, 22 predicted proteins | sample ArcticOcean_MG_C_10_FD_88737 | JGI IMG/M metagenome (GOLD analysis project Ga0115004, IMG submission 88737) | Marine microbial communities from western Arctic Ocean - ArcticOcean_MG_CB11_90 | ecosystem: Environmental > Aquatic > Marine > Oceanic | place: Arctic Ocean: Canada Basin | collected... | reverse complement strand
GGTGGTGGGGGAGGCTCAGGTGGTGGGGGCGGAGAATGATGACTACTCTGTAGCTTATAAGATTAAGTGTGTGAAGTGTTTTTGGGAAGAAAAATTAGCAATTCCAGATCAGAATTGGTTATTTGTGTGCAAAAATCCAAGTTGTAGAACCGCAATCCCGATTCCACGATGGTAGATTTCTTTGATTATTAAAATTTAAATACCAATACAAACATCAATCCCACCGGTGAACAGGGTTGTATGACCTGTGTAAACTCCTTCAATAGATGTCATTGGCGAGGACATCGCGGTTCCGACAAAAAAACAGACTCCGTCCTCAACGACACTCGAAGGAGGCGTCGCGTGCGCTTGGTCGCCATAAGGATGGAACTTCCAATGTGTTTTTTTTTTATCTTGTTTTAGCACAAAGAAAAGCTGCGTCCCAGGTTGCGCGTTTGGGCCCCAAACATTAGCTACATTTGCCCTCTGACCGACGACGTTGTTGATGACGCTCGTCCCCATGGACCGGAACCGCGAACTAGTGCTCGTGGCCTTAACCTTAACCGCACCATAAATCTGGAACAATGATTGCGGACGATCATGATCGCGGACCTTCTCATAGTTTTCAGAAAGCCACTTATTTGCTCCTCGATAATCAGTGGCCATGATAGATTTGTCTGGACACTGCTCGGCGAAAGTCCGCGCATCCGAGCAGTTCATACCAAACACGATAGCGCCCGGTCCTAGGTTGTTACTCCCGAGCTCTTTCATGGAAAAATGGTAGGGAACGCTTTGGTTTGTGGCGAGACCTATTTCAGTGGGGGAGGCATTGCTGAACATACTAGAAACATTCGGAGGGGTAAGTCTGATATTTTCCCCCCCATCCCCAGACCCCCCTCTGCCCCCAATCCCATTCAGAAGGAACTCGGATGCTGAGTTTTGGAAAATGGACGCAGCGCTTGGCTGCACGCGTAGGTCCATGATTGTTAGAATATACGAATGAGAAAGAGTGCATATATATACTGTCATTGAAAATCCTACACTATTCTGTCAATTTGTCAGGCACGTCTTTACAGTTTTTTTTCAAAAACTGCCTTCATCTGTTTACTGTTTCAACGGAATATTTCATTTCCGTCGAGGGTTTGTAGTAGGGTTTAGTAGTTAGTCGAAGGTGGCCTCAAACAAACGTTGGTTCTTTCTGTTCGTTCGTTCGTTCATTCGCCCCCTCATTTTCCCGTAAGCGTCACTTGCCCTTGTTTTCACACCTGAGCAACAAGTCGTACATTGCGTGATAAAAAACGCAAGGAACACACCAACCGAGACTACGAGCCAAGTAGTGAGGACACCTCCCATCACTTCATCCGGATGGAAATTGATTTTTTCTTGGGCTGTGGCGTTGAGATGCACGGTTCTGGTTCCAACCGTCAGAGATACTAACGAGTTTTTGTTAGCGCCTGACGATTGTAGGTCGGGCATAGAGCGGACGAGAGGCGAGACGGTTTCGAGCAACATGCGGCGGTGTTTCTTGCTTGTTGCAGAAAACTTATCCGCAGCAGTTGACTCGGCTTCTGTTGCGAGTGTAGCAACAGATATGTGGTGCACGAGCACATCTCGGTCGCCTTGAGTGTTGGTCAGAAGACCGTCGACGAGATCAAAGCATACGAGGTTACATGCTGCTTTGAGGTTTCCCGCTACGTTAGAGCATCCCGCGTCCATGTGAGAAGCATCCGCCAACTGACTGACTCTCGTGGCGGAGCTGATCTGCATCTGATCTGACTTGAAGACCTTTTGTGTTTTTTCTGTTCCGTTGTAGTACATCAGCCCCACACCGAAGCGGTCAGATAAATTCTCACTGGAGGGGAACGGGAACTCCGTGTTCATCTTCTCCTTGAGAACAAACCAAAAGGATTGATCAACGGGGTTGCTGGTCATTGTCATCGGCTCATTGAACACATAAACACCTTCAGTAAGAACGGCGGTAGATACGTCTATCCAGCCGCCACCGGTAACTTCACAACCGAAAACATACTCTATCGGCTCCTGCATACCTGGAGTTCTGTACATGATGGTAGTGCCTTTAAGGGGGTTTGCTGAAGCCGTTTCAGTCAATAGACAGGCTCCAACAGCGTTGGGAATGAGGTTCGCAACCTGTCCATCATAACCGGTAACTTGATGCTTAGAGCAAATTTGGTCCCCGCCGTACAGTTTGATAGATCCGCTCAACGCGTCTGTTGATGCCTCTGACGTGTCGCTCTTCGCGACCTCATAGGACCCATACAGTTGTTGCTTGGCGGTCACATCTTCTTGCGTGACCTCGTCGAGGCTCGTGAGAATAAAAGTTTCTTCCTTGCTGAGAATGCGGAGGTTCATGGTGTTTTTAACATCTGTGCCGCCTTCTTGTCTAGAGATCATTACCTCAAGGTCAAGTCGGATGTACCCGGCGACAGCAACTTCCGTCGCGAAAGCCGAGGCGTACGCTCGTTTTTTAGTCGCCGCGTTGAATCCCGTATTGTAGCACTTAGTGACGATCACTATCTTGTGAGAATAAATTGCCACGGAACCAACCGAGATATCTTGCCTTTTCAAATAGTACACACCAGGGGCCACCGAGGGATTGGCGTTCAAGAATTCTGCCGTGGAGACGAAATTGGCATCTGGCTGTAAGTCGATGTTGAGTTGGTCAGCGTGATCGTCGCTCAGGATTTGTTGAGGTTCAAGCAAATCATGCACCGAATCCGTCACAATCGCGTAATCTGTCGTCATCATCAACAGGTTAATCGTGATAACAATGTTCTCAGACGCCGCACCGCACGTCCCCGAATTGCTCGTAACCGACTGCAGATAAGCTTTAGAGACAACGTCGGATTCTGCCGCCGTGGAGGTGACGTGTGAGACAGCGAGAGGGCTTATCGAAAAAGTGACAGGAACCTTCGCGCACGTCTTCGCGTACGTCTGGGGTTTGTCACTCGCTCGGCAGTCTCGTCCGTGGAAACCAACCTGACACACGGACATATCCCAACTGTACGTTTCGACATCGTAGGGGACCCCGTTGATATACATAGGTTCGGGTTCGAGAACTTTGTTCACGAGCTGCGTGTCATCTGAGTACCTTTTACATTTTGAGTAGGTCTTGATGAGATCAAAAGACCCTGACGTGTAGTTAACCCTGTTTGCGACGGGGGTGTCAAGCTTCCAGAAGGTGTTGGCTCCGTGAGGAATTCCCTGCGTTCCCTGTGCGGTACTCCAAACAGATTCGTCAGGAGTCGGGACTTTGCCGTAGGCGAGACCGTCAACACCAGCCTCGTCCGGAAAATTGAAATTAGTCACAAAAGCCGCCTCATCTGTGAGGGCCCCAAAATCAGCGTTGCTGCACGATGAACGATATTGGCCAACCTGGTCCGCATGCGGGAAGTGGGTGAGTGGCAGCCACGTGGCACCGGCGATGGCACGGCTGGAGGGCAGCCAGGTGCTTTGCGCTGCCCTAGGATCAGACTCTATCGGCTCCGTGAAATCAATCAGATAGGTCGTGGGGCACGCGGGCACGGTATGGGTTACCCCGTCTTCTGTGTGGTCCATTGAGGACGAGCTGGTCACGTAGGGAACTTCGACCTTGATCGTCAACTGAGCCGGAGGAAGCACAACATAATCGATCTTAAAGCTCATGTCGGCGAGATAATCAATTTCTCGCACGTAACCATCCCCCGAACCTGTCCCTGAACCGGGGTCAAACGCGGAGGTGTCTCGAGTTGCGGCTGCCATGCAACAATATTCTCCAGAAGATGAAGGGCAGAAGTCTCCAAATTCAGTAACGGCGGTACCTTCCGTTTTAACAAGACAGAAACTGCTAGTATAGCAATCCGAGCCCACAAAACCAGAAACGGCCTGGGAGGCACATGCCGCATCGCTGGGCAGAACGGCGGTAAGAAGCGGGTCCGAGAAGGGACAGACTGGAGTTAAAACATCCATCACAAGAGAATTTCCGCATTCAAACGTGAGTTCGGTGGCAATATTTATGCTGACTCCACCAATAGCGCAAAAAACCACTCCGGAATTTGCTTCGCAAACAGCAGCCGGAGTGATCAATTTATGTACGCACTCTATCTGGAGTTTAGAAGACAGAGCGGCAAAAGACGCGGACGTTCCTTGGCACGTCTCAATAGTGGAGGCGAGCTCCCCGAGAGCGAAAGTTTCATCAGCTCCAAACCCCACTTTCACGGAAAATGTGTTCGCCGCCGACACCCCATCGATGTACACAAAAACGAGGAGAAAAAGGGTCACCAACCCTGACCGGGGGGCAAAACGCATGATGTGTATTTTGGTTCAACTGAGGAGGACTTGCTTAAATAGGAAGTTCAGTGTTTATGATTTTTTTTCAAGACGTTGGTCATGATGATGGGGATGAAGAAAAGGGCGGGCCAACCCAAACTTACCTGTACCGTAGCCGGGTAACTGAAAAGTTGCCGAACGTCGGATCCGATAGTGCCTCGGTAGAAAAGTTCTTCTGTATTTTTCACCAAAACCTTTGTTTTCTGATATCCAGCGGCCTCCTCAAGTTTTTTTAAGAATTTGTGAACAAGGTCAGACAGAGCTTTGGAAGCGCGCCTCCCCGTGGAGTACACAGAAATCCAAATTTCCGGAACCGTGAAAAGAGCGCTCGCCACGAATATGGCCACGGATGTTGTTTTCCCCCATCTCCGGGGTGTTGAGATGAGCGTGTACTGGTTGTACTTATCAGGGTGCAGACCCACTTCCTGTAATATGCGATCTTTGTATCTCGAAAACTCCGCTTTGCCGTAAACCCACGGCAAGATGCTTTCAACAAATTTTTTGTGAAAATACCTTTGCGTGGATGTTCTTTGCAAACCACACGAATCCATTGCCTTATACAACTGTGCCATTGTCGCATCTCCCCTTAACGTCTCACTCTTAGAGCTCTCTATAAACGCATCAAGTCTGGACAAGATACGCTTTTGAGGCATACATTGATTACAGATAATTTGATCCCGGATCTCAGAAGCCAAGCAAGAGTAGTCAATCAACGTGACCTGTACATTTTCCATTTAAAAAATTTAAACTACGCGTGGCGTGTATAGATTTGAACTACAAAAACTCTAAACTCAAGACATCATACGCGCGGACGCGTAATTATGTTTTATACGACGCTCGGTGCCGTTAACGCTCTGAAAAAAATGCAAAATCTCTCTCTTTGTCCTTTCCAAGTCGAGAGCTCTTTCTCTTCGGTTATTCACTATCATCGCCCCGTTCAGCAGCGAAATTGCATGGTTAATATCGCACAACTTCATGAACATAGATCTGTATTCACCGTCTTGTACTATGAGACAGTCGTTCGTGTCTGAATCTTTAATAATATGCGTTAGCAACGTTTCTTTCCCTCTTCTAAAACACGAGGTGATATTTTTGAACTCTTTTACTTCCTGTCGTACAGTACGCGTGGGGATTTCTTTTTCACGAAACCATAAATGTATCCCAGGTATGTTCCCGTCTTCGTTTAAGAACAAAAGTTCTTGCACGAGCTTTTCAGGACGCGTAACCGCTCCAGAGTGCAACGCTCTTACCGCCAGAACGCTGGCGGCTTCCTGCACACTATATCGAACGCTGTCTGCTTCATCTGGTTCATCTTTTAGATATCCTCCGAGAATAAGCACATCAATAACGGTTACTTCACGCAGACCTTTGTTTCCTTGTTCGCACCTCCATGCGGTAAAATCTGTATCCATTTCGTAATTCTGCGCCTTAGTGCCCGTCAATTGTGCGTAGAATGTTTCATTGTCAAAGAAATACTCAGGCAAAAAATCAACGGCGCCACGTCGATTGGCATAGTTCACACGCCATTCGTCCGCCATATGATTGAGAGTCCGCATAGAGTCTTTTTTCGCACGGTACTCAACCGGAGGTTCAAAAGGACGACTAAACCAAGTGTTCTTAGGTAGGTTATTGTTGCTCCTCCCACAAGAGTTCCAAATGTCAAGTTCAGAGTCTCTCACTAAGGTGAGCAAGGTTGGGTCAAAAAAATGAGGTAGCAGAACCATGTCGTTTCTCATTTGCTTATATCTCGTGACCTTTCTGAAAAGCTTTTCGCTCACTGACAAATGAACAAAACCCATTTTTTCAGCTATAAATTCTTCGGCGGTTGGTTCTCTTGCGTCTCTTGCGTCTCTTGCGTCTCTTTCTAATCCGTGTTGATGACGATTTGGTGGTTGTTGTGCAATTGACTCATCTTCATAATCAGCCGAACCTCGTTCCGAACCGTCACGGCCCAATTGATTGTATTGTTGTCCTCCTGCGGCTGCTGCTACTGCTGCTGCTGCTGCTACTGCTGCTGCTACTGCTGCTGCTGTAACTCGTTGTGCTTCAGCTGCTCGTATTATTTTTTGTGCTTGTGCTTTAGCTGCTTGTAGTTTTTGTTGTGCTTGGTGTACTGCTGCTTCTCCAGCTGCTACTAGCCTTTGTTGCGTATGATGAAATGCTGCGTTTCCGGCAGAAGCTGCTGCTTCTTCTGCTTGTTGTTCTGCTTGTTGTGCTGCTGTTGCCGCTGCTTCTGTTGCTTGTCGTTCTGATGCTTCTATAGCTGCTGCTAGTATTCTTTGAGCTTGTTGTGGTGTTGCTGCTGCTGCTGCTGTAGCTGCTGTAGCTGCTGCTAGTATTTGCCGTGCTCGTTGTGTTGCTGCCGCTAGTATTTCATCTGCTTGCGCTTGTTCATCATCTGTGATGAAATAAAACTTATGTGTTATATCTGAGTAGTTAGGCAAGAGGTTAAACTTTTCCATAGCATTAAACCTTTGTTGTTCTTCATCGTTTATGTCTTCATTCCCTTTTTTGGGCAACAAAAACTCACCGATTGTACACTTTGTACGCAGTTGTTCCATAAATCGGTAAATCTCAAACCCCAGGACTTTCTCAGGAAGTATTTTATTATTATTCATGTCTGGTAGCAACATGTCCACGTATAAGTGATCGTACCGTCCAGTTAAAAAAGTTGTACGATTATAACGACCAGTTGGATGAATCGCTGAATCGCTGTACGCGTGGCTTTGGATTTTGGGGTGTACTGCGTTCAACACTTTTTCCAATAATTTTTTTGCGGTAGGCGTAAGTTCTTTGTAAAGTTTCTCTCCTAGTAAGAAGCTATTGGCTTCACTTCTTGGCGCCTCCTTGTCCAAAGAACCAGAGTCATTGCCGCGTCCACCGCGTCCGCGGCGTCCACCGCGCCCCCGGCGCCCACCGCTTCCACCGCGTCCGCGGCGTCCACCGCGTCCACCATCGTCATCCTCCTCATCATCATCCTCCTCCTCATCATCCTCCTCATCATCATCATCTTCATCATCATCATCACCATCCTCATCACCATCATCCGCGCCAATATTCTTATAACCCTCGCCAGCATTCACGTATTGATAAAAATGATTTTTTGGCCCATGAGGAGGGGGTGCGTATATATTTGGATGTCTCGGATCTGGATTGTTGAAACCTTCGTAATTCATCACTACGAAATTAATGCCGCAGTTTAATCTAAATTGGTCTTGGTTTTTTGAGAGCTGCACGTCAAATGCGGTGAGTAAGATGTACATTTATACGCAGCCTTCATTTTTCATGTATTTTTCATGTATTTTTCATGTATTTTTTTGTTTTTTGCAGGTGAGGGAGGCTAGGGTCGAGCACAAGCTAAAAGCAGAGATTGAAGTGTTGTTTGTGAGAATTGATACTATGGAAAAGACAGCGTTGCAGTTGCAAAACAAAGTTCGAGAATATAATAAGAAGCGAGACATAGCAAACACCAAATCTACTTTCATTCAGCTTTCAAACGTGAAGAAGCAAATAACACGGTTCAATAGGTTGTACCAGATCTGCTCAAATATGCTCGACCACGTGAAGGAACAGGCGATGATGAGCTCAACTTCCTCGGTGTTGCAAGAGTTTGTTAGTATGCACGAAGACGTGGTGAAAGAGTGTAAACTCGATACGATGGTCGAGCAATACAGGGAGTTGCACGACAACGTCAAGGATGCCGCTGAAGACTTAGGATATATCAGCGAATCGCTCGCGAGGGCGGACGAAGACGAGTTCTCCGATGAAAACATAGCGCTAGCTCTCGACGCATTCCTTGCGGAGGAAACACCTGTTGAAACAATTGTTGAAACAACCGTTTCAGCAGGAATTCCGAAGAACGATGCTTGTGAAGATCCACAACGGCCGCCCGAACAGAACGTAATGAACAGACAAGAACCCGCTACGCAGCAGGCGGCGGCCCGAGTGGACACTTTGCCTGAGGTGCCAACAACGAGAGTTGTTCAAAGTCTGGCAGCTCTTTACAGTTCGCCTCCTACGCTTGTTTAATGACACGAAGTAGACTCCACAAAGGCAATCAACATATTTGGTTTCCACATTATCTATAACACATTATGAAGCGAAAGCAGTCGCATGAAAAAATTGAACAAAATGAAGACTTGGATGAAGTTTTATCGCACGCCTTTGATATGCGGGAGGAGGATACGAACATTTTAGATACTCTTCAGAAGCCCATGCTTGAGTCTTCTGACATTGGAAATATGTTTGGACCCGCGTCTATTTTAAGCGGGGGAGTGGACATAGTCGCGCACCTCTTGTCCTGCGTGAATAACTCCAAAAAGAATGACTCTGGAAAACCATTTTTCCGGGCCTCTGAGGATTTTCCCGACGATATTCCTGTGCACACTGCCGATCACGACAACAAACTTTTGAGCGAATGCTATGATTATGAACTTCCCAGCGGCAAGCTGGCAAAAATGAAAGCGTGCGTGTCCGGAGACAAGTGCGCGGGCATGCACCCGAATCTAGAATGTCACGAGGAAAGCGGCGGGGTTGTGCTGCGCGGCATTCTCACGCCGAGTGAGTTGAGAAGGTTTGAGAGCACCGGGGAAAACCCAGAGGAGCCGCGACTGTGCGTCATGTGCGCGAGATGGTACACCGCTACCGCGTATTTTTGGTGTCAAGAGGCACGGAACGAAAGTACCCTGCAGAACACGGTGATTAATTGGTTTGTGAACCCGAGAGACAGTGCGGGAGGTTACAAGAGCGAGTACATGATTCCTTCGGGAGGATATCCGGGGTGGAGGTGCATGGTTGGTCCGACAGTTCTTAACAAAATCCACAAGATGAAATTAGTAAGACGAGGTCGCGTATGGTGGGTCGACCAAAGTAAACTCATATGGAATAACGAGACCCCTACCGCGGACATGACGCCTTCTCAAATTTTTCATTAGCGCACGGCACCACGTTCTCGGGGTTAGGTTCCGACACTACCGTGTTAGAATCGAGCTCGGTGTTGTGCGCTTTTTTCGAAAAGAGGATTTCAGATGGACATCTGCTTTTTTCAGCTTTCTGGTCCAACGTGGATTTTAATGTTGGAATTTATGAGGGGCAATGGATTGTTCCCGATAGTTGGAGAGAACACGCGCGAGAAGATAAAACGCTGAAGATGTTGGATTTTCTCGCCTTCAGGGTTAATAGACTGTGTAAGTTGCTGTCGCTATCAGATTGTTGGAATCCGTCGATTGGAAGACGGATTGGGTTCTGGCTCGACACTCACGTGCACCTGATGAAACAGTGTAAAGAAAGAAAGTCAGGGCCAGTTAGAGACGGCCCCGTCGCTGACATGTTTTTGTACGATTGGCGATGTGTGCCGGACGCGACTTCTTTGTCCATCATAAGCTGCTTGGGTGGTGATTTCAAAACTCCGTCCTCTGGGGTTCCGGCCTCGGCGTTGTTTTTTTCTCGCGTGCTCAACAACATTTCGATGAACAAACAGCTGGGAAATATACTGAGAGAATTCAGTAAAGACAAGTCGATAAAGCAGACGGTATGCTCTGCGGTGACGCGTTGCCTTTTGGGGGGGATGTCCGAGGGCACCGTGACGACCTCCCTGGATATCCGATTACGTGTACACTCGTTGTGCGATCAAGGAATTGATGATTACTACGACCAGATCTGTAATGAAGCTGACCAGCAAAAAAGACCCATCATCTTGATTTGTTTGAGGGAGTACATTATAAAACACATTAAACATGACCTAATATTGGATACTTTTCTATCTTCAAACGAAAAGTGGGGGGCGTATGCCAATAACGTCGTCGCGGCGGCAGAAAGTTTACGGACGCTCTTCAAAGCTGAGCAGCACTCGGGACAAGACTCTACCGAGTCCGTTCTCGGGTGGGTATGTCGTGAAGCTCCCCAGTCGTATTTTTTGTCTTTTTCTCGTAATGCCAGGCGAGTGCCGGGCCTTCTAAGTCGAGATAACAGGATTAAGATTTCCCCAACGGACACGTGCAAGATGATTCGCAAAGAGAGGGACAAACAACGGTCGGACAACTCAATTGTCACTGAAAAGTTTTATAGCCCGAGCACCACGGGTTCTCTTGGTCTGGAGTTGTGCCGCTCTTTGAAGGCCGACGAAAGGTTACAGCCTGGTGACCTGAGGAAACTCGCCGGATCTGAAGAAACGTACGCTGTTTTCAAACAACTGGTTAGAAAAATGGAAGAAGGCAAGCATAACCTGCAGAAGTTCATATGTTCCCCCCCTGAATTCTTCGAAGCGGCTAGCGACTGTCTGTCAGTGTTTCACATCTCTTGCCAGATGAAGAAGTTCAGGCTACCTCGTGAATATACCAAGCTCCAACAGAAGGCTTTGCGAGGAAGGTTTGGTGACGATGAGGAGAAAATCAAACGAGGCAGCTCTTTGCTATGTTGTTTAGGTTGCTCCACGGTCAAAAATTTCATCGTGGGGACAAAAGCGAAAACAAAAGGCAACCCCTACACTTCGCACGGGTTCAAGAGGGTATGCCACGAGGGGACCCGGCTCATGTGCGACGAGAAAAGATTGTACGAATGTTGCAAGTTGGTTCCTCTGAAGGCGTACGCCCTGGTTGCGGAAGAGGAGTCGACTATTTTAGAATATCACGGGGTCGCGTACGTTTCATCAACGTGCTGCGGTCATATTGTGCTGCTAAAAGAAACTTCCCCTACCCGTGACTCACCTTTCACGTGCCTCCAGTGCCTGAGGCAGACTACCGCCGGTGCCAAAATTGTTCCTCACCTTGAATCGCATTGTTGCTGGTATTGCAAAAGAAAACTCACAAAAAGTAACAAGGGGTTCGTCGGCATGTTCATAGACGGTTCTGGAGATGAAAAAGAGAAATCTTTTTGCAAAGCTCACACAAGAAAATTTATGAAGAAGGAGTATGAACCGATGAACCTTGATGAGGTCATGCAAACAATTCCAAGTAAGAAGTTTAAATGATTTTAGCGCATCTAGTATTTAATATGAATATGACTTTTAGAGTTTGAAAAATGACGAATATTTCAGAAGAGTTTGTGGATGATATCCTGCTCTTCTTTGTCACGTTCGTCCCCCTCATATATTTTTTTCCGGAACCTGCCTTGTTGCTTAGTTGCTCACACTTGACGTCACTATTCTGTGGAAAATTGGTACAGGCAGAAAAAGTCAAGTTCTATGCTAGCTTCGTCGGGTTCTTCTGCATCTTCCTCACTCTAGTCACGGACCTTTTAATCTTTTTTTTCGGCATATGTCAGTTCAGTTTCTCAGAATTCTGCTGCCAAGCTCTCGATGTTGTGCACATGAGCTGCTCAGGCTTGCTTAAAAATGTGGTTCTAGGGTCGCTGCTCACCCCCCTGTGTTTTTTCAACTTTGTGAAATCCTTAATGAGGTTCATGAAATTATGGAATCAGAGTAAAAACAAAAACGGAGCCGGAATGGGAGCGTTGTTAGTGTTTCAAATCGCAACAATGGTTGTCATGATTTTGGAATCCGAGATATTGTCTTATGTTAAACTAGCGATCATAATCAGGTTTTACTCTCTGTTTTCGATCGTTCTGTTGACGATTCGTGTAGATAGTCCTTTAAACAATCGGGACGGTGGATTTTTTTGGGTTTTTATGTTGGATTGCATAAACCTCTGTTTACAAGCTTTCCTAATTCTGAAAGGAGAGACCCCTCCTATCGTTTTTGTATTTTCATTGGCAAGTTTCGCGACGAGCATGTTTCTTCTCTTGGTCGTAGAATCAAACATACCGGGGGGGGGAAGAGTGGACGCAAGTTTTGCCTTCATTTACACACTAGCGTCGACCTCTATAATGATTGTCCTCGCTGCTCGCTTGCGCTATCTTTTCACGCCGAGCTTTGGCCTCTTGTATTTCTTTTACGTGTGCTCAATACCAGCTAAACATCATTTGTGCTTCTTCAGATCAAAAAATATTGCTTCCAAGGTTACCGTCGTGCTATTTACCATCATCGACGCTGGAGCTGTGGTGGTGTGGCTTTTAAACTTTATGGTCATGGGGACATTTGGAAAAACAAAGCAACATAAAAACTATGAAATGTTCATCGCGGGAGGTGTGATTTTTTTTGCCACCTTCACGTCGATAGCGCAAGTCGTGAGAAAATTTATAAAATCGTATTAAAAAAAATAAGCAGTGTAAACAAATCATTTCATCAATCCTTGCACGTTCCCACCCCCTCCGTAGATGTTATTATAGTACACCGGTTCCAGAACTTTTGACATGCCGCTTCGCATCTTACCGCAACCAGGGTACACGCGGTCCCCCCAGTGACCGGTGTTTTTAATGACAAGGTCAAACAACTGGGACTGGGGGTTGTAGAGAGCTTGATGACCTTGGAACATCATAGTGTTGGATGTGCCAGACCCGCATTGGAATCGACTATCCTCATCCGAGTGGAACTCATCCGTCTGCCAGTTCCAATACTTCTGGTAGAAATTAGCCGTACTGAAATGGGCGCAACTCTCATCGTACTCGTTTTGGGTGTTCAGCGGGGCTCGAGGGCCCCGGAAACTGCCAGAAATGTCCATGGGGTTCGCGTACTCCTGGCTGCTGTAGGGCGCGATCATAGCAAAAATAGATGCAAAATTGTCGCCTCCACTGAGGTACGTCTTGTAATCGTTGGAATGCTTAAAGAAGGTGGTGTCGTTCCCACCAACGTACCCCGTCGCAAACATGTCTTCCGCGAGGTACACATTCTGCTGCCGGTAAACAACGCTCTTAGAATGAAAAGTAAAGTTTCCATAATGAATCTTCTGGACCACGTTGTCTCCGAGCTGAAAGTCAGCGTGCCCCACAAGCGTCTCGCCGGTCACGGTGCCACTTTTCATGCAAATGCCCGTAGACATGTCGTATGTCATGAAAGGCCGCGCGTAAATAATATTGAAAGGGAAGACCACGTTGGAGGTCACAAACCGCTCAAAGCTCTGCCTAGTGATGGGGGTCCCTAGCAGAGCCTTACTCATGACCTTTTCCAAGGCGGTGGAAAAGTGGCATACCACTTCCTCGCAAGAGTCCTTAATTGTTTTGCTGGGCTTCCACATATACTTCTCGTCGCCAGCTTCCGTTTGATCACGGGATCTCTTCCCTAACAGTCCAGCAAAACGTTGCCCATTCTTGCCATCAAAACCTTGGTCAAAACGTTCCCCATTCTCGCCGGCCATCGCGCCTATATCATTGAATACAAAGACGTCCAGAGCTTGACCATAACCGTCACCCCTCGGTACCTGAGTTTTATGATCGGACCAAGATTTCAGATTTGTCACGTGATTCTCTAAGTATCCGGCAAGAGCGTCGGAACAGGTGAGCTGGGTGTAGCCAAAAGTCGGGTCCACGGTGGTACCTGCCGGGGGCGGTGCTTCCTGGGCTTCACTCAAGGCCTGTTTAAAATCAGCATCCAAAAGTTCCATCCTGTTGTTTGGAACAAGTTCATCGAACTCTGAGGCCAATACGGCCGTCCGGATAAGCCAACGGATCTGATAAGGGGTTAGTTTATTGAGGTCATTCACAATAAAACCGTACACGAGCCTGAGGCTGCCCTCTTTCTCTTTTTGGTTCCCCTTTATTGTCTGATGTAAATATTTCAGAAGGCATGCCATTTCTCCCTTGTCGACCCCCGTCAACGCTTGACTGAGAACACGGAATGGCACGTCAATCACATCGGCGTGGTCGTTTTTTTCCACGTTTTGTGCAGATACTTCAGGATTCTCTCCAAAAGAAGGATCCAAAAGAAAGGTCACGTTAGCTTTGAAGTGTTCTGTTTCAAATGGACTTTTTTTAACACCGTCTTTCCAGCTCTGAGCAATGTCTGGAAAAACCTTCGGCAGTTGAATGCCGACCGGAATGATGATCGGGGGCCTCTGCTCATGTAAAAGGTTTGCGAACACCGCGGCGCAGGTCCTCGCGTGTCCATCTTCATTATGGCAATAGAACGGCGCGGAACTCTGCCTTGCGAAAAGGTTATCGTACATGATCGCCTCGACGAGGGAGACAATGGCATCGAGTCCTCGCTTGGCATTGATCGCTTCCTCGTGAATGGTCGGAAAGACGTCTTTAAGATCAGGATTGGCGAGCGCCTCAATGCCAGCGGCGGAAGCGAAACCATACGGAAAGAAGAGCGCTTCATGTCCGTCGTCCTTGTACTGCAGGAAGTCAGTCTGCTTCCCGGCAGTAGCAATAAATTTGGAGTACCCGCCCGTGATATGAAGGGTGCTGCCCTTCTTGGGAATGATCGGCATTCCGTTGTTGTCAAGCAAGCTCTCGCCGTTTTCGCCGCGTACACGAGTGTACGCAGTACGAATAAAATCAAAATAACCTGTTTCGACCTGAGAGTTTGTAGGCGGTTTGGACTCCAACTTCTGGACGAGTTTATGCAAATGGACGAGGTCCTTGGCAGTCTGCTCCTCATTTTCGAGACGCATGATAGCCGAACGGGTCCAGTCGCGCACAGCGTGCATTTCCAGATGCTCGCGTTTCATTTCTCCAAGGTATTCCAGAACTTTTCCGTCATCACTCACGAACATATCACAACCTTTTTCATTTTCATCTTTAGTATGATGCGTGTTCAGACCTCCTTCTGTGTCAAATCGACAACAGTTAGAGATGCCATCGAGAAGGCTCAACCTTTTGAAACCGTCCCTTGTCTCGTCGTACACGAGAATGTCCCTGAACGAAGAGGAATATTTCTTGCAGTTCGACACATCGATGTGAGGAAAAGAAATCGCGTACTCTCCTACTGTACGGCGACGGGAGAGCACGTTCACGGGGTCATCTGAGTTGGGAAGATTGAAGGATTTAGCTTCAAAGATCAACGCGTTGCTCGCGACGTCCAGGCTTTTTGGGTTTCCATCCGCCAACTGTTCGTTGTACATCTTGGGGCCGTCGGGGCCTTTGAGAAAGTACGCCCAGTTTTCTCTCCGGACGCCAGCGACGTATTTTTTAACTCCGTCGTCTACAACCCACGCATCCGGCGTCACACCGTTGATTTTGAGAGTTTTATGGGCGCGGGAGTTGAGCATGTCCCATCCGTAGTCAGTTTTTTGAATTTCTGCCCAGGATTCCACCTCGAGGTCCAAAGCCTTGCGCGCGCTTGCTCGGGTGAGAGCTCTGCCGTAACACTGCTGAAAGACCTGCGAGTTAGTTTTGCAACGGAGCAAAGACTCGAGCACACCGATATACAGCGACTCTAGGATGGCGTTCCTAATCTGACGCAGGTTCATCTGGTAGGTCATTTGTCCTTTTGGGGAGGACATAAACCCATGCTCGATCATGAACGCGAGTCCGTAACGAACGTAGTGATCCCTCCGCTCAGACACCTGCTGCGTCACGAGGCGAGACACTCCTTCTTCCGGGACTGGGCCCAGCAACGTGTTGTTGAAATGGAACTCATCCCACGTGATCGTGGTCTCGTTCTGGGTTTGGCGGATGGGAAGAAGCACGCGAGTCGGAACGAGTTCCTTCTCTTCGATGATGGTGATGAGAACATTTGTCAAGTAAGGGTTAGACCCCTTGTAAACCTCGGGGAGCGTGAGCGTTTCCCTCGGATGCGATGCATAGGGGTTTTGAGGCAGAACCCCCCCCCGAGGGCAGCCAAAATAGTCCTCCCAATTGGGCGCGCTTTGGACAGAAAGTTGGTTTTCTCCTGGGGGTATGATACCGATGCCTCCCGCGTAGGACGTCATATCGGTCAAGTTGTAATGATGAGTATTCATAGCACTTGTATAAATAGTGATGAGTTTATTTAACGACAATCTGAGGCACAAAAAACACAATGGAAAAAGTGAGCAGAAATCTTCCCGCTATAGTCGCGGCGGGTGTTTTTTGTGTTTGTACAATTTACGCGGCAGTATTCTGCGACCCAAGATATTTTACTACATGGGCTCTATACTTGCACGCTTCTATGTTCCTCTCTCTCATGGTTCTCAGGTTGTATGAATTGTTGAGCAGTAGCGGACGTGATCATTTTGTAAAGCTTATTCATTTCTATCATTTGTTTGTTTTTTGTCCAGCTTTCTGCACATCAATAGCCGTGCTCATGACCTCAGTGTACCTGCTGGTCGAAGCGTGGGAAGAAACGTACATCGATTTCTGCCTTCCTGACCCCACAAAGCTGGATCAGAGCAAGGCTTGTTTGGACTTTTCTATAGAGTTTATTGTCACTCACGTTGCTCCTCCAGTTCTCTACATACTTTTGATTTTTATAGACAAACGCCCAATGAAGTTAGCCGGGGCTGATTACATGCGACACATAAACAACAACATTTTTTTGTACGCAATCCACGTCAGCCTGACAACAACCATCCCCGTTAATGTGTACGGCGTTTTTTTCAGGACAACGGACGTGTACGGTGATTCGACATCGGCAGAGTTGGCGGCTGTAATTTTTGGGGTATCGTGTGTTATAACATCTCTATGTTGTGCTAACTTTTTTATTATGTAATACAATTTCTCAGGGATTCAACAAATTCTAAAAATTTTGGGTTCACCGATGCTTTGTTGTTTCCTAGATTCACGGGCTCATCGGCCGCGGGAGGCGTTACGAGAGCTATTTTCTTTTCTGGATTCAGGGGCTCATCGGCCGCCGCGGGAGGCGTTACGAGAGCTGATTTTTTCTTTTCTGGATTCGCGGGATCGTCGGCCGCGGGAGGCTTCACGAGAGCTGATTTTTTCTTTTCTGAATTCGCGGGCTCGTCGGCCGCGGGAGGCATTTTATTGTCTTCCACTTTGACAACAAGTTGTTTTTTCTTTGTATTTGTGGTAGATTTTTTTGATATTTTTGGCGTAACGTTGAGAACAGATTGTGTCATCTTCTATATTTTTGCGATGTACTTTATCAAGAAGGCTTGCCACCTCACTTCGCGATTTGTTTATTTTCTCACCACGACCTTTGTGGTTGAATTTCTGAGAGGAATGATCTTATACGTAGTTTTCACGCGGGTTTTAAAAGATGAGCTGGCCTTAAAAGATAAGTTGGTCGCCGCTTAAATATTTTCAAAGATGATTACTTCTGTTTCAATATTTTCTACAAAATTCTTGTTCGATCGATTCGACGCTCTACACGAACCGTCAGGTTTCAAAGTTATTTTTTCATGATAGCCTGACCTTAATATGATGACCTCCAGTCCCGTAACTTTCACCATGACGAGCACAGTGTTCGTGGGCAGACTTTTTAACTCTTCGTGGACTTGCTGATGAGTACAAAGGGAGTGGTAAGTGTTTCCATTAGCGCCTGTTCGAGGATTCTCACAAGCTTTAGTCTTTGTGAATAAGGGCGTGACGTCGATTATTTTTTTTACGCTGGCCGCGTCCGCGAGTTCTTTGCTGTTCTGCAGAAAAAAATCAAAAGTGTAAAAGTTTTTCACATCCTTCGAGAGCACCAAAGCCCATTTGAAGAGTTTTTTCATAGCGCTTTTGCCCGGAAGCTTATTTGCTTTTATCATGAACGCCGCCAGCACGCAAGCTCTCGACACGTCTAGTTTCTTCAACTTCCACGTCGGCCTCCCACTTACTTTTCCGCAAATGCGATTCGATGAAGATGCACATTTTCCACCACAAAGAGAAATCATCGGAATTTTTATTGTTGTCGAGATCGATCACGATCACTTCTGATTCTTCTTCCATTTAAAATGAAAAATATATATAGCTGGCCCCGTGACTCGGCATAGAATAGAACGCGCACAAAAAAATGTTGTGCTACAACAAAAAGTTTAACTTCGTACATAAATGCTATGAATATATCGTATGGCTATCGGGCGGTATTTTTGTTTTTGCTCTCCTGTTTGTCCTCTTGATAACGATGAATGTTATCAAGCTCATTCCAAAACAGTACTATTATATTCCAAAAGAAGGTGATAATTATCCCGTGCACGGAAGTAGTTTCTGGGCCATAATCGGGTACATCTTTTTGTTAACCCTAACAAACTCGTACTTGGCTACCTTGTACGGCCTATGGAAATGGAAGAAAGCTTATACCGCGCACAATTTAGCGGGGTGGCAAATTCTAATCGTTACGTTCGGTATGGAGACTTTCTCGACAATAACACAAGCCCTCAGCTTGATACTCGCCATAGGACACCTATTTTATCTCATTAGCATAGTCATTTCAAAAACCATGGCCACGGCACTAGTCATCTATTCGATGCCCTTGCCTCTTGATTCCAAGCCGAGAAAGCAAAACTCTAATCAAGAATCGAAGTTTCTTTCGCATGAATACGGTCATCTTTCAGAATAAACCAAGAAATCTAGATGTTTTTCTATGGTAGGTAGAGATGCTGAGAAGGATCAGAAAAAATGCAGAATACGCCGCGTTCAGTCGCCTCGCAGACGGCGGTAGGTCGGCGCGTTTAGAGGAAGGTAAGCAGGGTATTCCCGATGACCTAAAATACCAACCTCCATCGAAACTATCGCTGTCAAAAATTCTCTTCGCTGCTGTTTTCTTATTCACGGGCATTTGGACACTTGCGTTGTTAGGCGATGGTCACGCAGAGCAAATGCGCTTGAAAGTGATGCGTCAAGTGGACTTCCATATCGAGAGTTCGTGCGTTCCGATACGGGGGAAATGGGTTAATGTGGTAGGATTTCCGTCCATTAAAAAGTACATCACGCATCCTAAAATAATGTCTTCTAGCGGGGATATGGTGTACGCCGCGGAGACGCTAGACATTTTGGGATGTGAGGAAAAGATTATCTACCGGTCGAGACACCTCGCTGTAACGGTGAGACACGGCTCTTTGGATTCATGGCCACTAGGAACCTCTCGTAGGACAACAACCTTCGTCAGAGAACAAGCTGTTTGCGTTCAACACGCGATAGAGGTTTTGCGAGGAAACATCAATTGCTCATCAATCTAGATACGCCTAAAAACAATACATAGCAGAAGTTATCTATATCAAAAAAATGAACATCAACATTGAAGAGCCCACGTTCGAAGAGTACGACACTCTCCCCACACCCGACGAGTGCCCCACTCTCGAGGAGATAACGTACGTTCAGGAAAGGTGCATTAATCGTGTTACCGCGGAAAACATGACTCGGGAGCAACTTTGGATTTTGGGTACGACGATTACTTTACGAGAGGCAACAAAACTTCTTAACGTGAAGACCACCAGATTAAAAATAATTTGCAGAGAAAAAGGAATCAAGTTTTGGCCGTACAGAAAGTATTTTTCGTATACAAAGGTCTTAGTTTCATCATATGTGTGTGAACCGACTAAGGTACTCATAAGACGGATACTGGACTCTTCGATGATTCATCAGTTTTACTTTGCGGAAGACTTGGACGAGAAACTGAAAAAAATTAAACAAAAGGTGTATAAGGCTGAGAATAGGGAAAAGACGAAGTCATGCGATTTTTACAAAGAGGAAGAATACTTATAATATTTCATTTCTAGCGACGACCGTGTGTAAATTCAGAATTTTTTTAAAATGAAAAACTTCGCGCTGCTCCCATTATTCTGAAGCGGGAAAAAATCATTTCTCAATTTTAAAACTCATATTTTTTTTTACAAAGAGGAAGAATACTTATAATATTTTGTTTCTAGCGACGACCGTGTGTAAATTCAGATTTTTTTGAAAATAAAATGCCCCCCTCCTTGGAAAAAAAAACGAGTCCTCCGCCCAGTCGCAGGCATTCGTTTTACGAGTCCGCGTCGGGCGTGTTTGTTTATAAAAAAATGGTGATGCCGCTAGCCGCTAGTGCTGATCTTGATGTTCGTGCTGGCAAGATTTTAAGTGCTTTAGCGCACAAAGAACTTTGAGCCTCCCGTACAACTTCTCTTAATCTTCCTGCCCTCGAGATCGGCAACGTGCGCGTGAGTCACTTCAAGGGAGGTGATGTGGAATTCTTCACCTTCCGTTGTAGTGACGATCGCGGAAGATAGTCGAGCAAGGGGAGACACATTCATATTCCTTCGATACCAATATAAATACATTTCAGAACCCCTTTGAAGCGCGCTGATCCCCTCCGGGACAATATACGCCCTGTTGACCGCGGTTCCACCAAAGTCTCGTTCAAAAAGGTGCGCTTTTTTCAAAAATTGTGATTTGCTGGGCACGCCCCCAAAGGCGTCTGAGAGAGTGGCGCGACCGTCCTCCGTCCTCCGCCTCTCCTTTTCAGCGGTTGGAGTTCGATCAGAGACGCCTCTTATTTTTTCATTACGTTTTCTCGTGCGGCTTGCGATTAAGGCGCGACGAGACGCGCGAACGTCTGCCATCTTGCCGACAGTTGTTACGCTCTATTTAAATAAAACGCTTCATAAAAGGCAAGAAAATGAACCTGTTGCAGTACTCGTCTCTCTCACTCTTGTTACCGTCATTTCAAGCCCTCTACAACGTGATCTCAGGAGGGCCTCGTCGGTTGTTACACGTGTTCGTCGCGGCATTGGTCGTCTCGTCGCTCGCAAACCACTCCAGACCTCATGACGGTCCCGTCTTCGATTTCATAGACTATCTCGACAAGGCGGTGATAACGTGTACATCGCTCGCAGCTGGAGCCGACGCGCTGCTTTACGATCGCCCTATTTGGATTTTACACATCTGCGCCTTCACGACGGTCAAAATGGCCGCCGCCTACGCTTACGCGTGGACGACGAGAGATAGCAAAACGAGTAGGCCGTCGGGGGAGAGTGTTCATGTGTTGGTACACGCTTTCGGCGCTATAACCCTGTGGTTATTATTACTATAACCCTATCAGCTACTTGTCGAAAGTTTGACAAGCGCTTCTTCTAGCTCTGAGTGTAAACAACAGGCCTTATGTCCATGATTTGAAAAGGATAAAGCATATATACTCCGGCTCCAAACTCTTCCGAATTTGTCCAAATGAACTGCATCGGAACTTCGAGAACGGGATAACCATCCTTATAATTCCCATGTGGATCAGAGGTGAACATGTGTATAATGGTTCCAGTGATCCATTCTGGCGGCGTCGTCTCGGGATAACCCGACGTTAACTCCCAATTCAAACTGTCCCACTCTTTGAATTTGTTTTCGATGAACTCGTCTGCCGGAGTCCAATTGTGTTCCCGCATGAATCGTCGTATTCTCACTTCCGCCTTTGCTCCTTGAGGCATCAAACGCATATTATGAACGACATGCGACTCGGTCAAGCTTGCGACGACCCCTCGCGCCGTGTTATAGTCTTCTTTGAGACTATTAAGTTTTTCGCTCATGTCGGATTGCATAGCATCAAGGCGCTGTATGTTTTGTTCAATGTAGGAAGACATTTTTATAATTATAACTATCTTTGTCGTGTTTATATACTTTGAATCGAATTAAATGATTAAAATCTTGCAGCACGCCTAACGAACACACTATCAGCTACTTGTCGAGAGCTTGACAAGCGCTTCTTCTACCTCTAATTGTAAAGGGGATTCTATATTTTCTGCAAACTGAAAGCAGCTCTCATAACTCCGGTCACACCTGAGCGTGATATTTTTTGCACTCCATCCAGAGAGGCACCATCTGACCCACTTTTTGTTGATGAAATCCGCTTCCATTTTTTTTCTAGCGTACAGATCCGCCGCGCGGTCGATCCTGTAGTGCTCATTTCCGACGTCTCCTAAAACCTGGAAAGTGTCGCGTAAGGAAAAGTGTTGGCGAGAGGGGGCCGGTGCCCCTCTCCCGTCCACCATCGGAAGTGCATTTTTCTCATCAATGTCTCTCATACTTTTAGTCATGATCCAGGGTGAGCGCAAGAAATACTCTCTCAATATCATTTCAGGTATCCATTCATTATTTGTATTGCTGAGCAAGCATAGAAGTGCATTTTCTTTTAGCGTCGTGAGATGGTCAATAGCCAAAGAGGATCTTAATCTCTTAGATCCGATTACTGAATTCAAATCTCTCATAAAACCAGATACGGTAGCCAATACTGTTTCATTTTCATTCTTTGACATCTCGTGCGGATGCGGGATGACAATCTTGGGTTTTTGTCTACCGGTGAGGCAAAGTTCTCCGGGGAAAGCAAGTTCGTAAACATCACACTCGTAGCATTCTGTGACCATCAGAAGGCTTGCTTCTCTATCCATTTCTAGATCATGCTCATCTCCAGAGTCTGAATCCTCGTCAGAAGAGTCAGCATTACGTGAAGCCTTTTCAGCACACAAGATGGCGGTCGTTCCTTTTACGGTTAAGAACAAGTCTCCTTCTGCCGGCGGTGTATACAAAACTTGAGAATTGGTTTTGTACGGGTAAAAATAAGAGTTTTCTGTCAATACGAAGACCACCGGAAGTCCGTTGGACCAGGGTCTCGCGAAGGAAACGCGACGGAAAGCAGAGCTGAAGCATTCGAGCTTATTAAAAGCTCCGTCAAAGAAAACTAAGTTATCAGAATCTCGTAGAAACTTTATTGTCTCGTTAGGATCTTCGTCCCCAAAAACAATCGAGAAACGGAGGACGTCCGTCAAATATACCAACTGAACGCGGTTTAATGACTCACATTTCTTATGCGTACCAAATGTGTCAACATGATTCTTAAGGGCGCATTTTAAAAGGCCTCGCAACGCGCGAGCAGGATCAGTCAGAAGTCCGGACCTAGAAAATAAAGTGAAGGAATTCTTGAAAATGTCTCTCTCTGTTTTCCCGATCACGTCGCCCCATTTTGCGTAAACAGATTTGCCGATTGGCGAGGAGAATTTCGGTCCCTTTTTCCGCATGATGTTTGACGAGATGTTCGTGCGGCAAAATTATGAGGAGTTTCGTGTTCAGGCCTCGTACCAGTTTTTTTTCCAAACCCTTTTTCGTTATCATTTTTCGTTATAGCGAAGAAATCAGCGGCGAAAAAAAACATAAAGGCGAGAGAACCTACCGCATAGTTCCATATAAGTCTATGATGGATATATATAAAGGCATTTTTCAGGAGTAGATGCGTCATGGTAAAAATTAAAACCGCAACGACGGTGCTATGCGCACTTCTGTTGTGCGCGTGTACTAGCGCTGCAAACATTTCGTACAAGGTGAATTTTAACTCATTAGTACTTACAACGAAAGATATAAGTACCATATACCATGCGATAAGTCCAACTTATGGCACGAGCAGCAACGGCCAGAAGAATGTGGTTATCCTCCCACCTACACCTGCTGCCTCGCAGGTTTTGGGCAACATCACAGTGGACGCCGTGATAGATGGCTCAGAGTCCCAAATCGCGAAATTGGAGGAGGGTATAGCAATGATGTATGATGTAAGCGCAGATGATGTCACTGTTACTGTGGTTAGTGCGGAAGGTGCTACTCAACGTAGACTTCTAGCCGCGGGTACCGTCGTGAGCTACGTGATTGAGACCACGGATGCATCCACCGCAACCGCTTTAATTGCGACAATCGCCGCGGTTGAAACTACGGAGGCGGTGAAAATATTCAACGAAGTGGGTTTAACAGAAATTACGTCAATTGTGATTTCTGTGCCCATTCACCAAAATATGAGTCCTCCGCCGCCACCTCCCTCACCACCGCCGCCGAGTCCGCCGCCACCTCCCTCACCGCCGCCGCCGAGTCCT
>Ga0115004_10000885_pt1 | contig 23910 bp, 15 predicted proteins | sample ArcticOcean_MG_C_10_FD_88737 | JGI IMG/M metagenome (GOLD analysis project Ga0115004, IMG submission 88737) | Marine microbial communities from western Arctic Ocean - ArcticOcean_MG_CB11_90 | ecosystem: Environmental > Aquatic > Marine > Oceanic | place: Arctic Ocean: Canada Basin | collected... | reverse complement strand
TGCGCCGCGTCCGTGACCACATTCCCGGCGTGCTTGTCCCGTGGCTGTACTTCGGCTCCACCTTTTCCTCCTTCTGCTGGCACTTCGAGGACCACGCTTTGTACAGCATGAACTACAACCACGTTGGCGCGGCGAAGACGTGGTACGGCGTGCCGGGCACAAGCGCGGAGGCGTTCGAGGAGAGCTTCAAAAAAGCCATGCCCGATTTGTTCGCGGCGGCGCCGGATTTGTTGTTCCAGCTCGTCACCATGTTGTCCCCGTCGTGGCTGACGAAGGACAACGTCCCGGTGTACCGAACGGACCAACACGCAGGCGAGTTCGTCGTGACCTTTCCCAGAGCGTACCACGCGGGGTTCAACACCGGGTTCAACGTCGCCGAGGCGGTGAACTTCGCGCCCCCTGATTGGCTCCGGTTCGCGCGCTTCGGCGTGGAGCGGTACCGGGAGTTTCACAAACCGTCCGTGCTTTGCCACGACGAGCTGCTTTGCGTCGCCGCGCAGGACAGCTTGATTGGCCCGGAAACCGCGAAGTGGCTGCTGGGTGACTTGAAACAAACGCTCGCGGAGGAACGGGCGGGGCGGGAGAAACTGTTCGCGGACGGCGTCACGCGGAGCCGGCGGTACGTCCCGAAGAAACTCGTCGCGAAGGCGGCGTTGGCACAAACCAAACTGGAACGCAAACAGGAAACCATGCAAGGAACGCCGCCCGGTGGCAGGAAGAGTAAATACCCTCCGAACGCGGAAAAGATGGAAGCGGGTGAAGACGGGGGAAAGGCCTCCGCGATCGTTCGCGACGACAAAAGCGTTTGCGACAAAAATGCAAACGGCGCGTACGACCGGGAGTGTACTATTTGCCGATACATCCTGCACCTGTCCGGGGTGGCGTGTACGTGCAACCCCGACCGCCCGGCGTGCTTGCGGCACAGCGCCGAGTTGTGCGACTGCCCGAACTCGAACAAAGTTCTTTTTTACCGCAAATCCATCGCGCAGCTCGAGAGGTTGGTGCGAAGTGTGGAGCGTCAGTGCGGGGGTAAGAAACAGAAGGGCGCCAGTTTGGATGCCAAGTCCGCGACCAGCGCGAAAGCTCGGTCACGGAAATCGCAGCTATGGGTCAAGGACGCGAAGGCGGCGCTGGCGCAGAAAACCCCGCCGCTAGCGCCCGAGGCTCTGGAAACCATTCTTATCGCGTCGGAAGAGTTCACGTGGGCGGGTGAGGACATGGACGACGCGCGCGGAGTCGCGCACAAAGTGTCCCTCGCGATTGCGTTTCAACGGGAACTTGGTGTTCTGAAGAAACGAATCGACGCCACTTTGAACAACGTGGACGGCGGCGAAACCGCGGCAGTCGCGTGGCAAGAACAAACCGTGGACGACGCGGATATCGTCGTCGCCGCGGCGGCGGGGGCGCCGGTGCGCGTGCGCAGAAACGGCAAGTACGTGGACCGTGAGACGGACGCGGAGGCGGCGGCGAGACGAGTGGCGGAGGAAACCGCGAGTGCTGCGGCGGAGGCGAAGGTTATCAGGGACGTGGCGGCGGCGGCGATTGATCTCCAAACGCCCGTTAAGATGGAGGATTCGGACGTGAAAGATGTGAAGGAGGCGCCCGCCGTGGCGCCGCCTCGGCGCATGACCCTGCGTCGTCTGAGGGAGCTGCTGGACGCGGCGCCGTTCCCTCTTCCTGATTCCGACTCGGAGGCGTTCTCAAGCGCGCTCGCGGCTGGCGAGGACCTGGAACTGAGAGTCGCATCCGCGCTCGCGGAACGGCCGTTCCCGAACCCGAAGCGGTGTATATCCCTCGCCGCGGAGACCACCCGCGGTCCGCTGGAGGTTACGTCCGCGAAACGTTTACGCGAAACCGTCGCGGCGGCGCACGCGTGGAGCGAGCGTTTGCGGAAAACGCTTCCCGGGAAGAGACACCGCGCAGCGCGCACCGAGCTTCCAAGGGCCTCTGACTTGCACAAGCTTCGTGCGGATGCGAAAGCCCTGCCAGTGCAGCCCAACGACCTCGCGTCTTTGGACGCCGCGCTTTTAGAAACAGAGACGTGGATTGAAAAAAGCAGGGCGCTGCTGGACGCGGTGGACGCTGACCGGTTCACCATTGACTCGGCTGAGTTACTGCTGCAAGAGGGCCAGTTGTTGCCTGTGGCGTGCGACGAGGTGGACGCGGTTGCCACCGCGGTCGCGGAGGCGAAGACGTGGGACGAATCCGCGCGCGTCGCGGATGAGGCTGACGCCGCGCTTGCGGTTTTGAAAAGGCTCCTGGCCCAGGTGGTCCGAATTCCAAAAGAAACCAATACCGCGAGTACTTTGGAAGAAACCCCCGCCCTGACCGTCCGTACTCCGGACGAAACCGAAACCTTTCTCCTGGTGCTTCCCGACGAAACCGACGCGCTACGCGAGCGCATTCGGGTGCGGGAATGGGCGGACCCGGCGCGGCGAATCGCGGCGGGGAAAACGGCCGCCGCGAGCCTGGGCGAGATTCGCGCCGCGGTCGCAGAGGGCGCCGCGATTTTAGAAGGAACAGGGGCGTTTGTTTCGGGACCCGACCCCGACGAGATGGAACGAGCGAAACTGGAACAGCAGGCTTACCGAGAAAAAGAAAAAGCTGACGCGCAGAAGGAAAAGAAACGAGGTGGCAGGAAGAAAGCGGGCAACAGCGGGTCGGTTGTTGCTGAACCTCTTGTTGTGCAACCTCCACCGGTAACGTTACCCGCCGTTTCCGACGACCGCGTGACCGATTTCGAGCGCGCTCTTCTGGAGCGCCTGCGTCTGTGCGTTTCTCTCGGGGAGGTTTGGGAAACAAAAGCGGGTAAGATTTTACGGGACGCGAAAAAGGAGGGACGCAAACCCACCCTTGTTCCCCTGGAGGACGTGGAGAAGCTCGTGAAGGAGTCCTTGGCAATCGCCGCGACCTTGGCTGGCGCGAGCGAGCTCACGGAACTCACATCGGAAGCGAGGAAGTGGAGCGAGAAAGCGCAGTCGTGTTTGAAAGGGAAACAACTCACGCGGCGCGGGGCTTCGTCGGTGGAACCGAAACCCACGCTAGCGCACGCCGAGCGCTTAATCAGAGACGCGGGGAAGTTCGTTTTCTCCATGAAGGAACTGGGTTTGCTTCAGGACAGGGTTGTGAAGGCGAAGGAGTGGGGAGTTCGGGCGGAGGAGGTTTTGGACCGGTGGCGAGAAGAAGGCGCCGAGGTCACGTTCAACGAAATCATGGCAACGCACGACGGATTCGGGTTGGAGCTCCCGGCGGCGACGGACGTGCGTGCGTTTATCGGCGCGCTGGAGTGGGAACGTGAGGCACGGGACGCGCTCGCGCTTGGCGGTGACGGCCAAGAATACGACGACGACGACAAACCCGATGTCGAGGTGTTACAAGACCTCCGGGACCGAGCGGGCGAGCTGGACACCGACATCGCGGAGGAGATGGAGCAGACCCTGTTGGAGCAGGTTAAGAAACGCTTGGCGATGTGCGACGAGTGGCTGGCGCGAGTGGAGAAGACGTTAAAATTCGCGCCCACAGCTACCACCACGGATGGCGAAACCAAGGAGAACACAACGACAAGCACCACCTCGTTGCGCGAGAAGCCCAAGCCCGTGTCGGTTGACCGAGGGCCCGCCGCCGACGCCAAGGTGGATGCGGAAAAAAGACCCACGCCCGAGACGGTGCGTTTGTTAGTGTTGGAGGGCAAAAAGCTCCCCGCCGTTTCCAAAAAAGTCGCCGAACTGGAAACGCAGCTGGAGGAACACCTGGGGTGGGTTCTGGAGGCGCGAGTTTTGTTGGGGCCGCCGGCGCCCGAGCCCACGGATTTGGAGCGCGAGCGAGACGCGGCGGCGGCGATGGAGGAAGCCGTTGTTCGTGAGGAGGAGCTGGCGGAAGAAAAGAGAGCGCGGCGCGCTAAGGACAAGGACAAGCGACGGTGGGGGCAGGGGAAAACCGGAAGGCACGGGGTAAAATCGGCTGGCGGCGGAGGCGCGAGCGAAACGCCAGGGGATGCCGACTCAGCGGTGGACAAAGCTCGCGTCGCGCGGCGCGCGAAAACCATCCTCGCCGCGGTCGCGGTGACTCTTGAGACACGAAAAGAACAAGAAGAACAAGAAGAACAAGAAGAACAAAAAGAACAAGAAACCGGTCACGAAAACAACAGGAGTAAACGGAAAAAAAGACCCGAGATGAACGACGTGCTCGCGCTTTTGCGAAAAGGCGAGTATTCCCAATCACCACACTCCACTGACTGATTGCCCATATGAGACTGACATTTCTTTTATTTCAATCAGGCGAGTCCCTGCCGTTCAAGTCGGAGGAGGGCGCCGCCGTTTCCGCGACGGCGGCGGCGGCGGTGGCGTGGAGTGACAAACTGCGGAAAATGCTGGTGCGGCCGCGGTCAAGCGCTGGCGCGCACGCCGTGGCGGTGGAGGACACGCACACCGCACTCAAGATGATTACACAAAGCATAAGAAACGCGATCCACGACCTGGAAGGCACGGGCGAGCCCCCCGAGCACGAAGAGGGGCAGTTTTGTTTGTGCCGCCTTCCCGGCGGGAAAGAGATGATCGGGTGCGACATCTGCGGCGACTGGTACCACCTGCGGTGCGTCAGCGTCACCGCGGCGTACGCGCGGAACGCGAAGCACTACACGTGTCCTGTGTGCCGCGCCGCGCAGGTTGACGGGGACGTGTTTGAAATCAACAAGCCGGACGTGACGCACAAACACATCCACCGCACGCGGCGGCCGGCGCTGGCCAGCCTGGGCGAGGCGTTGTTAGAAGCGGTCAAGTTTCGAGGCAAGCCGATGGAAGAGGATTTGCTTGTTGAGGTGTTCACCCTGCACCAACTTTGGCGAGCCGCGGTGGTGAGTGCGAAGCAGCGCAGAGCGGGGGTGGCGAAAATCGAAACGGTCGCGGCGCAGGCGAGGGCGGCGTGGGAAGCCGCCGAGGCGATCGCGTCGGTTCCCCGAAGCGAACGAACCAAACGCGCCGACGGCGTGCGCGATCGCGCCGCCGCGGTGCAACGCGCGCAGGTGCTTGCTGGCGCCACTGCGATGGCCGCCGCGCTTCTTGGCGCGGGCGGTGGAGGGACCGCGGCTGCCGCGATGGAAGCCACCCAGCGGGTCGCCACTCTGCCCCCAGAGCAACAGCTGGACGCCCTCGGGCAGCAAGTCGCCGCGGCGGCGGCGATCAAGCAGCAGCAGCTGATGCAGCTGAAAGGCGCCGTGGCGGCTGCGGCGGCGGCCGGCTTGGCGGGTGGTGATAACTCCCAAGAATCAGTCGCCGCGGCCGCGGAAAGCGCCTCCCCATTCGAACAGCTTCTCATCGCGCAGCTCCAGGAACTCGGAACCTTCGTGCACCAGCTCGCCAACTCTCAGCAGCACATCCAGGCGCAGCTGTCCTCGGCGGCGCCAAACGACGCCGCCGCGCAGCAGTACCAGGTTGTGATCCAGGTCATGATGTTGCAGCAGCACTACGTCGCGCTTAGCAAGCAGCAGGACGTGCAGCTCGAGACGCTGGGGTCGGGTTTGCTGGAGCAGCAAAGGGTCGTCGCCGCAGCCGCGGCGGCGGCGATGGAGCAGGACGAAGAGGAGGTTGAGGTGCCGATTGAGCAGGTGGTTCCGCGGGAGGCGGTTGCGACTGACACGAATGCAGAACACGCGCGCGACGCGAAGAAGGCGAATGTCACGACTGACGCCGAGACTGATGCTCCAACGACTGACGCTCCAGGTGATGCTCCAGGTGAAGTCAACGCGAATGCCCCAACTGACCCGGCTCCGGTGGACCCCACGCCGGAGACCACCCCGGCGGAACCCGCCCCCGCCCCAGCGTTTTCCTCGGTGCGCAGAAAGAAAGCCCCCGAGGTCCCGTCGCAAGCGGAACTGGAACTCACCGCGAAGGCTACGTTTTTGAAATCCATCGCGGATACGCAAAACGCGATCCTACTAAAACACACCACCCCGTCACCGAAACGGCAAATGCTCGCGGGCCTGAAAGGCGCGCTTGCGATGGAAATAGAACACGACCCCACGGAACCCGAGCTGCCCATTTTGCTGAGGGAAACATGCGGCGCGGGGTGGGTGCGACGCGCGGAAGGCGCGCTGGCGTCGGTTCCGGGAAAAATCCTGGAGGCGTTTTCGTGCGAGATTTTCGAGAACGAAAACGAGAAAGCAGGCGATGACAACGTTTCCAACGTTTCCTCCGAGGAAAACGCCATTTCGTCCTCCGCGAATTACCCGAGCTACCCTACGTTGTCTACCTTAACAAAGTTACGAGAAACCGGCGTCGCGTGCGGTATGATCGTTCCAGGAAGTTCACCCGAAACGGCGCCCAACTTGCAGGGGCTTCAGATTTTCAATTTAGAGCGTCTCGGGCAGCTTTGGCTGGATCGCGCCGCGGACGCGGTTGACAAGACCCGGGACGTCCCGGTGGACGAAGTCAAAGCCTTACTAACCGAAGGCAAGAAGCTCCCTATTAACCTGAAAGAAGAGCTCGAGGAGCTCGGCGAGCGGTGCGAGGTGTACTGCTTGTGCGCCACGTCCTACGACGCGCAGCGGCCGATGATTTCGTGCGACTGCTGCGAAGGGTGGTTCCACTACGAGTGCTGCGACATGGCGCCGCCGGCACTCGACGAGCCGGAGGACGAGTCCGTGCGGTTCAAGTGCCCGCCTTGTTGTGTTGCCGGTAACATCAAGTACGAGCCTTTCCGGCCGCCGCCCGACCGCGAAGCCATGGCGGTTGCGGCGAAAAAGAAAGCGGACGACTTGGCGAAACGCTTAGCGGAGCGAGACGCGAGCAGCGTCGAGAACGAAAACGAAAACGGTACAGAGGGAGGAGATGCCGGTGAAGAGAATGAAGGTCGGTCGGATAAAGAAGACCCCCCAGTGGAACCCGAAAAAGAAGCCGAAGAGGAACCCGAGAAGGAAGACCCCATGGACACCGAGGAAGGCGCCCGCCCGGAGGAAACGCCGAAAGAGGAACCGGAAGTCGTGGAGGAAGAACCTGCTCCGAAGGAAGAAGAGCCGAAAGTTGAAAAATCGGGGCGAGGCGCGCGGAGAAGCAGGCGATGACCTTTCCCGATGTTTGATCACTAGTTAGTTTGTTAATAATTGAAACGCATTGCTTATATACCAACACTAAGCATCGTTCTATTCCGTTTTATCCCACTTCGGGTACGCCTTTTTGTCGTCTTCGGTCAGCGCGCGCGTTGGCGCGAGTCGCACTTCCTGCAAAATCCTCGCGTTGACTGCGCTCACCGGGCGTCCCCACTTCTTTTTCCGCGGCCTCTTGACGATTTTCGCAACAGACAAAGCGTTGAGCAAGGAAACCTCATCTTCGATCTCGTTGGCGGTTTTTTCCGGGTCCGCCGATTGCGGGGAGTCTAATTGGTCATACAGGTCATCGATATCTTTAAGGCTAGCACCTTGGCCTTGTCCTGACCTTTCTAAGAGTTGCCGTAAGTAGCCTTGCCGTGAGTAATTAGGCACCAGTTTCGCCAAGTACAGCGCCCGCAAAGTTTTCTTCTCGGCGTCCGACAAGTTCCCGGAACAGTTTTTCGGCCCGCTTCTTTTTCTTCGATCTTGCACCGCGTGGTGCATGGCTAGCGAACTCGCCACTGAGACGTTTAAGCTTTCCGTGAATCCGCTCATGGAGATGTACACGCCTCCGTCCGCTAAGGCCTTGGCTTCATCAGAAACGCCTTCTCGCTCGTTGCCCAAAATAACCGCCGTGGGAATACTCCAGTCGTACTCCTCAAGCGGCTTCGCGTCGCCTGATTGTAAATAAATAAATGTCAGTCTCGTATGGGCAAACAGGGAGGCGGAATGTGGTGATTGGGAAATACGTACCTTCAAACACGGTGACTAACACGCGGTACCCCCGGTTTTTCAAATCCGCCACCGCGTTTGTGGTGCTTCGCCACTGATCAAGGTGCGTCCACTTCACCGCGCCTCCCGATGTGCGGCCTGATTGCTTGAACACCAGACCTTCGTCCGAAATCACGCCCAAACAACCCACCCCTAAAGCCTCAGCGCTTCTGCACACCGCTAACACGTTCCCTATGTCGTAAACGCCCTCCAGCACGGGCATCAAGTCGAACGTCCTTTGGTCGATAACCGACTCCAGCCGGGCCTGTGATTGTAACGGAAAAGTGTCAGTCTTGTGAGGCCATGTGAGTGAGTAAACAGTCACCCGTAACCGGGCAGAGGTAATGCGCCCTTCTGGTACGAGTATGAGCAAACAGTCTACTTGGGATTTGGGAAAAACCCAACACGTACCTGGCGCTCTGCGCTGACCAGCGGCGCGAACGCCTTTTCGATATCCGCCGCCGTGGCGTGTACGCCGTCGAAATCAAAGTCGTCGTGCGTGTACGGGAACACGCTTCCTTTCGACGTTTGCGAGTGCGGCGCGCGCTTCACGAACCTCTTGACTCTTTGCTTGCGGTGCACCTCTATGTGTTCCGGGCCCGCGTCGGATCCCACGTAACTTTTTCGATCTAATCCATTACCCCGCGGCGTACTTGGACCCGATTCATCATCGGGAACCCCGTTCCAATCGGTCCTTCTCGACTCCGCGGTGCGTCTCGGGGCTACTTTTCCCGCGGTGCGTTTCACGGTAGGTCCTTTGTGCGCGCTCGCGTTGTTAACAGTGCTCACTGGGGTTGGGGTATCGATCGTGTCTGTGTCTGTGTTCGGGCGGCCGGGAGGCACCGAAGTCGCGTCCGAGGATGACGATGCGGCGAACCTAACCCTGAACCCTCGGAATGTGTCACTGGTCCGGGCGACACGCACGGGTCGCATCATCCCGAGAACCCGCGGAATCACCAGCGCGAGCATCGCGACGCGGGCGCCAGCGGAACCACCGCGGGGGGATGGAGCGAGCGCTCGACAGGGGAGTGCGTGAGGCGCCCGAGCAATTGACGTCGCTACTGGCCGAATTGAAACCTTTTTGTAAGTCCAAAAAGCGAGCCTGTCCAGTAACGCTTTTCTCGGAAGCCTCGACACACAACGACGCGCACACGACCCCAGCCACCGCTTGAGCAACATGCTCTCTATGCTCTTAACATTACTCAGTGACGCTGTTAAGCGCGCGCTCAGACGAGTGTGCGCGGCGCCCGCTACCGATACGCAACAGTCCTCCCCGCAAGAAGCCAACCCCGGCCTTCCCGACCACCTCGTCGTCGCGTACGTTCTCAGATCTGAGAATTTCGACGATCCCGCAGACCTCACACGGCTTCCAGCGGTGAGCCGCGCGATGCGCGACGCGGTGACAGCGACGGGGAATCGACTTGAGCACACATTTAGTGCGGCTCGATTCGCGAGCCCCGGAAGTGTAAGCGCGATGGAGCGCCTGCAACGGGGAGGTCGCCTGCCGAATCAAAAATACCTTAGTTGGGCAGCGGCGAGGAGTGGAAATTTCGAGAAGTTGCAGGAGTATCGCGCGAGCGGCTACCCGTGGGACACACACACTTGCGCGATGGCGGCGGAGGGCGGGCACCTCGAGGTGCTACAGTGCGCACGTGCGAATGGCTGCCCGTGGGGCATCCAGACATGCGCGTTCGCGGCTGAGGGCGGGCACCTCGAGGTGCTTCAGTGGGCGCGCGCCAACGGCTGCCCGTGGGACGAGACTGTCGCATCAAGAATACCTTTGTCGGACAGCGGCGAGGGGTGGACATCTTGAGAAGTTGCAGGAGTTTCGCGCGAACGGCAGACCGTGGGGCGTTATGACGTGCGCGATGGCGGCGGGGCACGGGCATCTCGAGGTGCTTCATTGGGCGCGTGCGAATGGCTGCCCGTGGGACGTTATGACGTGCATGTACGCGGCAAAGGGCGGGCACCTCGAGGTGCTGCAGTGGGCACGCGCCAACGGCTGCCCGTGGGACGAGACGACGTGCTCGTGGGCGGCAAGGGGCGGGCATCTCGAGGTGCTGCAGTGGGCGCGCGCGAACGCCTGCTCGTGGAACAAGGACACGTGTAGGCACGCGGCGAAGGGCGGGCACCTAGAGGAGCTACAGTGGGCGCGCGCGAACGGCTGCCCGTGGGACAAGTGGACGTGTAGGCACGCGGCGGAGGGCGGGCAACTCGAAGTGCTTCAGTGGTTGCGCGCGAATGGCTGTCCGTGGGACATTCCGACGTGCTGGGCGGCGGCAAGTTGCGGGCACCTCGAGGTACTGCAGTGGGCACACGCAAACGGATGCCCGTGGGATGAGTGGACGTGCTCGAGCGCGGCGGAGGGTGGGCACCTCGAGGTGCTGCAGTGGTTACGCGCGAATGGATGCCCGTGGGACGAGGGGACGTGCTCGGAGGCGGCGGAGGGCGGGTACTTCGAGATGCTGCAATGGGCGCGCGCGAACGGTTGCCCGTGGGACCAGTACACTTGCGGAGGGGCGGCAATGGGCGGGAATCTCGGGGTGCTTCAGTGGTTACGCGCGAACGGCTGCCCGTGGGACAAGTTGACGTGCGCGAAGGCAGCCGAGTTCGGTCACCTTGATATTCTGAAGTGGGCGCGTGCAAACGGCTGCCGGTGGACCGCACGGACGCGCGCTGAGGCGGCAGACCTCGGGTACATCGAGAGCGACGGAAGTTTGTCTGACGAATCGGACGACGACAGTTTGTCTGACGACTCGGACGACCCCTATGCCGAGGCTGGTGACTTCAATCTCTTCGATTAGACGTCATCTGTGTGATGAGACGAGCGAATAAGATAGTAATGTGGCGACGCGCTGAATACGATTAAAATGCACCCTAAAACTACCTAACCGCTGTCGCCCTCGCCCTCCTCAAAATTAGTCCAACTCGTAAAGAAGATCGTCGTCGTCAAGCGCCTGCACACCGGCGTACTGCGCGCTTTTTGTCACCGCTTCCGATTCAACCGCGTCTCGCTTGCGCACCGCGGGAGGCGCGTCGTTTCCGCTTTTTGTCGTCGCGTTCGAAACCGGCGGCGCGTGCGCGGTCATCCACGGCGGAAGCGCCGGGGCGTCTGAGTCATCGCCGTCCGAGTCGTCCAAATCGTCTTTGCTTTTATTTTCGGAAGCATCACCATCACCCGTAATCACCGCCGATTTCCGGAACAACGAAACGTCAACACCCTCCGATTGTTTCGGACGCGTCGTCTCACTCACGACGTCTTCCGCATCCAAGTCAGACTCGTCCGACTCGTCTTCCGAGTCGTCCTCCACGACCAGCGCCCGGCGAACAGGCGCCGCCGGGGTTTCGGGTTTCGGTTCTGTTTTCGCGCGCGCCGTATCGGTATCGACCTCGAGAGTCGTGTCAGGCGTCGCCGTCGTTTCCGTCGCCGTCTCCTTCGCCGCCTCCGTCATCGCCGGCGGCACGCATTTCTCCTTATGCCCGTCCCTCCAGTGCGTCCTCTGGCAGTGCCCTGAGCAGTACTGCGCGTTTTTGCACCGCGAACACCGGAGCATCTTTTGCCCCGCCCCCATCGTATCCGAGCGCTCCACGCACGTCGGGTTCGAGCACCGCCGGACTGACTCACGCGTCAGTTTGACGTTCGGGTTTCGCGCCACGCCAGCGCCGTCCATGGCCCGTTGTTTCGCCTTTGTCTCCTCGTCTTCCTTTTTCTGGGAGGCTATCTGCTCCGCTTGGGTCGGGGCGGAACCTTGCATGGCGCAGCTTGAGGAAAAACCGGATGCGTTTTTGTTTTTGTTTTTTTCGGCGCTCGCGCGAGACGCGAGTTCCGCCTCACTCGGCGTATACGCGCCTTCCCACACTGGAACCCTTCGCGTGAACGCGTCGAACGAGGCGTACGAAGACGCCGCGTCGCCGCTGTCGTGCTTCAATTCGTACTGCAGGGGGGGCGACGACGTACTCGCCTGTGATGCGTTTCTTGTACGGTCGTCGCGCAAATCAAAATCAATCTCGGAGTCACCAGGCGCGCACAACGAAAGCACTTCCACGAACCCGGCCGCAGTACCTGAGATTGTAAAAATAAATGTCAGTCTCGTATGGGCAATCAGTCAGCGGAAAGTGGTAAATGGGAAATACTTACCCGCCACGCAGACGCGAGGCAAGCTCGAGTATAGGCACGCGACTTGTGACCCGAGCTCCATTCGCGCTAAAGGCTGCAGACACTTGTTCCACAAAATCACACCCCGATCCGCGCCTCCGGTGACGATTCGATTCGGGTCGCCCGGCACGATTGTTACGGCGCCGACCGCAGCGTTTGTTTTCCCAAATCCGTGTTTGTTCACGAAAGGCGCGTCGCCCGTGGCGAGGTTCCACAACACCACCGTGCCAAACTCTGTGCCTAACACGAAAAGCTCCCCATCAAACGCGCTCGAGGTTGGTGTCCCTTGCCCTATCAGCGCATCCGCGTCCCTAAGCGCACCCCCTTCGCCGGTGGCGACGTCCAGAACCGCCACGACTGGGTTTCTGATTCTGGTTTTTTTAAAAGCATTTTTCGGTTTCTGCGGAACAGAGTTTTGATCATCCGCCGAAGTGTATTTTTCGTCCTCGACTGCCCCAGTCTCGTCGGCGTGTACGCACGCCAGCACCGTGCCGCACGCTTCCGTGATTCGCAGGGGTACTCCTAACGCGACAGCGTCTGTGTTGAACGCGCCTTTCAGTTTGCCGGTTTCTAGCTCCCAAACAACGAACGCGCGTTTGGATGACGAGTGCGCCGCGAGCAACTTGCCGCCGCCGCCGGTTTCGCCGAGCAGAAAAACTTTAGTCACAGGCACGGAATCCACTCGCAGCGGCTGTAGTAAACGCACGTACCCCCGTTTCGCACCCGCCTGCATCAATCGCCACGTGTGCACCATCCCTTCGTGCGTCCCTGCTGCGATCGTGGTGCCGTCGAAGCGCAGCACGCTGACCGCGGCGGGTACCAGTTTAATCGAGCTCGAGTTCTCGTCGTTTGATCCACTTCCGCTTGCGCCACCGTCATCAGACGCCACCGCGCCGACTCGTATTTTTTGCTTTTCGCTCCAATCGCGAACGTCGAACACCCTCAGCGTACACGACGCGTCCCCTTCCGCGGCGACGAGGATGTTCTTGAACAGGGCGACGTGCTGGAAAGCGCCTCTTACCTGGGCGGGGGTGACTTTCACTCTCTGCACTAAAGCTGGGGCCGTGGAGGTATCAGAGCTATCACCCGTGCCGACAGCCGGGCCGAACCCAACGAAACAAGGTGCCAACCCACACGCGGCGAGCATCGGGGGAAACGTCGCGGTGCACACCACCTGCGTCACGGACGCTCCGGGGTGGTACTGTGGTGAGGAAAGGACGCGCCGGGGTGGAGGGTACCGGGAAGCCGGAGGGTCGTAGGGGAGTAGGTGGGTCAGTTTGCGTGTCGGAAGGGTGATGAAAGTGATATTGGGAGTCGGTTCCTTCCACCTCATCCACGACGACGATCGGCGACGATCTGTTGTCTTCCGGAAAGGCAGGCCATCGGAGATCCGCGTTGCCCCACTGAAACGCACGGCAAGGGAAGTTCAATCGCCGCACCTTCAGTGGCGCGCACACGGTATCCATGCGCGACGACGCGTCTTCGATGACCACCATCGAGACGAGAGGACACGTCCTCCGCGAGACGTGCGCGGTGCGAGTGGCGCGTGGTGAGGCCCGAGATGAACTCGGTCATTTCGTTGACAACGAAAGTGAAAGTGAGTGTGTGTGAACGAAAGACTGTCGAAAAAATAAACTGACTCGCTTCAAAATTAAAACTCTCATCATCCCCGTTCCATCTCCGACGCCCTCAGCAAAAACTCCGGGCCATCTTTCAGGAACTTCTGCAGTGCGGTCACCGCGTTCGGGGGCCACAGCCTGTTTTCCACTTCCGCGACGGTGAATATCCCGCACGCCGCGCTCGAACCGCCCGCTCCCGGGATCCCCGCGTCGTCGCACGGCAACGGCGTTCCGGTTGTGAAGTCCTCGCACCTTTTTTTTAAACGAAAAAGGTCAGTCCCAAGTCGGCGAGTAATAGGTATGATGTATGCGTGTACTGTATGGGCAAACAGTGCACTTGTGCCGTGTGTAGTTGCACATGTGCCCGTAAGTGTTACCCGCAGTGCACTTAAAGAGGGGTTGGGAACAGTTTTGGGATTGGGAAAGCCCCAACGCGTACCTTTTATCCATCAGCACGCCGTACGCGTTGAACTGCGCCTGCGCGGCTTTGTTCACCGCGGCTTTGACGCCATTTCTTGGGACCGAGGACGGGTTGGGTTTGGTGGGGCGACACAACTTTTGCCACTCCGCCTCCGCGCGCGGTTTCCCTCCACTCGCCCACAACGAAACCGCCAACGCCGCTCGCGCTTCCCAGAACTGCGGGAACCCGGCGTCGGGCTCGGGGCCGAAATCCAGGCGGTCGAGAGCCGCCGCAGCAGCCGCGGCGTTGCCACTACCCCATAGCGCCATCGCGGCGTCGAACTCCACCCTCTGCGCAACAGTGGGCGCGCCCCCTCGCATCCCCGCGGCGAACGAGGTGGTCGGGACGCCGATATCGCGTCCCCCCAAACCGCCCCTTCCCGCCGCCGCGGTCGCGGCTCGTGACGCCGTCAACGCTAACGGCCAGTCGCCAATCGCGCCGGCGCTCAGGGACCGGCCGTCGTGCGCCATCGCCAGGCGGGCGGACAGGGGCGTGGCGTTCTCTGGTACGGTGGCGCCGCTGGCGACCACCGCGGCCAGCGCGTTCGCGGCGTCCGCGTAAGCGCGCTCCGCGTCGTGCCATCGCCGCAGGCTCGCCAGGCAATCGGCCCTCGACGCGAGCCACCCCGCGACCTGTTCATCCGGCAAAGGAAAGCCCGCCTCTGCCGCGACGCCGGCGAGCGTAAGGGCTTCGTTCCAGGCGTCCACCGCGATGTCGGCGTCCGGTTCGTTTTTCGCGAGTTTCGCAAGCGACAACGCCTCCTTCACGTACGCGTTCACCTCGACGCCTTTCGCGTCACACCTCTCGTCGATATTCAATCCCAGAACAACCGACAGGGCGGACAAGCCAAGAGCCGCGCGACGCGGGAGCGCTGGATTGCGAGGGAGTGTCTGTGTCGAAGAAGCAGTAGGGTCGGCACCTTTGCCTTTGGTGTCGTCGACGTGGTGGCCACATCTGACGGTTCTCCTTTGTCTTCGGGACCGCGCAACGCGCTCGGCGGCGGGAAGCGGCGCAGACGCGCGAAGAACGGTGCGCATCATGCCAGACATCGCACGCACTCGAAACCAAACTATGATTCGGACAAGGAGGTGCTCCACCGCAGCGCAGGCGGAAGTGCTTGCGTGGTAGATGGTTGTCCAAGAAAAGCGAGTCGGCGGTCGACCGAAAAAAAATATGAAGGGCCAGCATTATTTTGAAAAGCTCCTTCTCCTCCTTCTTCGAGGCACTCCCGCGCGCGCTTGGACGTGTCCTCCACCTATCGGCGCACACGAAGCGTGCCTCGAGGCTTTCGAGGACATCGTCGATCCCGTGACCTGGATCGGTGGCCAATAAAGCGCCTGATCGCTCTCTAGGACGGGCTCCGCGCGACACGAAAAACGCGCGATCTGGTGGGGACATCTGCGAATCCCTAGGACGAAGGCACGCGACCATGACCGCGTTCTCCCCCCCCCCCTGTCCCCCGCCTTCGAGCTCGCGCTGGAGAGCCTGGTTTCGTGCCACCCCATTGATTTGTCAAGGGTCGCGAAGCTCCGGGAAGTGCATGCCGTGTGCGTCAGCGCGGGGGTGGTGGACGGGTCGGTGGCCGCCGCGTGTGCTGAACCCGGTTCGTCAGACGCGGACGGCGCTCGCGACGTCGCGCGGCTGCACTCGTTGTTCCACGCCGCGGTGACACACGGCGCCGCGCAGTTGGTGTGCCACTACGTAGACGAGGTTTGTGGCCGGGACGACTTCTCATCACCGGATGGGGTCGAGGCGTATCTTCGGGACGGCGAGATGGTCGCGGAATGGGCGGTCTCCGCGACGCGCGCGGCGGAGCGTGTGCTGTTAGACGCCTCGGCCAACGCGAGCGCGACCCCCCAAGCCGCCGCGGACGCCGCGGAAGCCGCGGCGTCAGCCTTTGAAGCCACCAAGGACGTGCTCACCGCCCTAGGCGCGAGCAACGAGTTCGCGGGCGAGCCCGTGGATATGAGCGGACGGGACGCCCACCGAAACGCAAACGCGTCGTCGTCGGCGAACTCGTTTCGAACGCGCCTTCAGCACGCGAGGGACGACTGCGTGCGCGGGGAGAGTCATGCGGTTGCGCTGGCTTGGCTGCTTCGTAATCAGCTGGGTGGGGTCACGACGGTTGATAGACATGGCGGCCCGGCGGCTTGGACCGGGTCCGTTCGAACGCGCAGAGCGGCGAATAGCGACGCGGCGCGCGGCGACGGCGGCGTCAGTCTGGGCGTCCCCGCCATGGACGGCGGTGCTTTGTTCCTGGACGACTTGCTCACTCAGGTCAGCACAAGACCGCCTCCGTACCCGTTCAAAAGCGCCACGGAGGCTGCTGAGCGCATATTCAGCGCCGGAAGCGCAACCCCAAACGCCCTGATCGCCAAGCGGTGTTTGTTTGTGTACTACCTCCTGGACGCCGGGGCGCCCGTGGCGGGCGCGCCCGCGTCGTTCGCGCGGGTCGTGAAACTCTCCCCAAAACTGTTCTCGCAAACCGTCGCCGCGTGTTACTTGGACGACTGGGATAAAAGTGACACGAGTCTTGACGAGGCGTGCGTCTTGGTACCGAAGCTGGCGCAAAAAAGTTTGCCCGCGCGCTTCGTCGCGAGCTTAGTCGCCCGAGGCCGCCCGCGCGCCGCGCTGGACGCGGCGAGAGCGCGAGGCCCGCCTGAGTTGCAGCGTGTGGGTGACGGCGAGTCGTTTGGTGACGCACACAGTACGTCTGACGAACATCAGAGCGATGCCTATCTCTCCTTCGCGGAGGAGTGTGACCTGACGGTTACCGTTCGCCTGGAGTGCGGGCTTGCGACCGAGGCGTTTCTCGTGGCGAACCACGTTTTGGCGAGCGCGCCGGCTGCGTTTGCGGGTACGTGTTGCGCGTTTCCCAAATCCCTCCCTCCGACTACTGTTTCACCAGGTCAAGACTGACACTTTCTTTTCTTTATCGTAAGACGAACTCGCCACAAGGCTCGCGTCCCGGCTCGCGTTGCACGCCGCGTCCCGAAACGCGTTGGCCAGCATTCTGGAGTTGCCTTTCAGCGGCTCTTTGGAGCGAGGTTTATTGGCGTGGCTCCGGGGGAACTGCGGGGTTGCGCCTGGGGCGCCGGCGCACCTGACGGTTTCGTACTTTCTTCAAAGAGGCCGGGCTGTGGAGGCCGCGTCTGAAGCGTCTTTGAAAGCACCGCCTCTTCCCTCCGAAGTCAAACAAGACCTGGAACAAGCACTACGGGCGCTTCCGGACCCGCAAAGAAGGCTTCGCTTGGACGGCGCGGCTGCGGCGGCAGGTACGTATTCCCTTTCCCAAATCCCGACACTGTTTTATCTCTCAGCTGGTGACTATTTGTCCATACATTGCGATATTCAAGACTGACACTTTTCATCCACAATCACAGCCGTCGCGGGGGAAACGCGCGCGCTCGCCGTGGGCGTCGCCACTGCCACCGCCGCGCCGAATGAGTTGGCCCAGACTGCGTTTGGTTGTTTCGGCGCTGACTCCGGCGTCGGCGTCGGGTCCGGTTCCGGCGGCCCCTCGTTCGACCCCGCGGGTGGGACGCTTTGTGTGCTTGATGGGCCGTTCCAAACGTCGTCGCTAGGGAATGGGAATGGGAATGGATGTGGCGGCCGCCCGCCGTTTTTCGCGCCCCCCGTGTTCGCGAGGTACGAATCGAGTTCAGTTCGGCTGGAGACGAAAAATTGCCCGACCCGCCACGCCCTCAGCGGCGACGCAACGAAAAACTCGTCCAGTGGTTTGCAGTTCACCACGAAACTCGGCTCCCCCAACGCCCAAAACGACGGTGACCAGTGGACGCAGCTCAAGTTCGGCGAAACGCGGGTGGGTTTGGGTGCAGGGGAAGATTTTCCGATGCGCGACGCCGCGGCGATTGACGGGGCGGAAATTTTGCCGAATGAAACGGTCACGGTTGAAAAAGACCGGCAAGGCGCTCCAGCGAAGGAAAGCGCCAAACGCGGTTCGTCGATTTTCGTGTCTCCCTTTGGCCGACAGCCGCTAGGTTCTTTGGTAACGAGGTCAGGCCCTAACGCTACAGGTACTCGTAACCCACCCTATACCTCAGGTGCATACCTCGTTCCCAAGACTCCCGGTCGTCAATTCGCGGATTCGGGAATCGGGCCGCACCCGGGTACCACAAACGCCAAAGCGCGCCTTCGGTGGGCGCCACCTCCGAAGTTCGGCGCCGGCGGCACGCCGGGGCCGGGGACGGGGACGGGGAAGGAGTTTGGAAACGCAGGGTCCGCGGGACGCAAAAGCCCGGGCCGGTCGTCTTCTCGACACGTAAATAAGGACACGTCGCAGGTCGTGGCGATGGAACACTCGGGGGGCGGGGGCGCTTTGCTGGCCGGGGTGGTTCCCATCGCGGCTTCTAAAACCACGCGAAACTCGCCCGCGCCAAAGTCGCTGTTCCATGGGACAAGCCGGCCGGCCGGAACGCCGGGAGTCACGAGGGCCACACCTCGGTCGTCCTCGCGATTCGATCTTCCGGGACCTGCGCCTGGGAATGATGCGTAGTCGTGTTTAGATGATGAGCTTGTTCTTTGCTTCACACTTTTTCTCCATACAACCGTACCTTACAACTGTACTTACAACTGTACCTTACACCTTCCGAAGGTAGATCGGTACTCGCCCATCCCATCTCATCTATTTTTTCACCAACTCAATCACGCTGGGCGTTTTGTCCCCGAACATCTGGTACACCGCGACCTGCCTGTCGATGAGGTCGCGTTCTGTTTTCGCCACCGCGACCGCCGCTTGCGCGTCTACACCCACCAAACCTCCGTTTCTTCGGAACTCCTCCCGGACCTTTCGAAGTGCGTACCTGTGGGGGTGGGTGGAAACAATGTGGGCGAGGGTTAGGGTTGATGTTTGACGTGGCGAGTCAGATGGGTTTTTTGACCAAGCAGACGATCGGTGACGATCGGTGTCGAGACACAACCCTCACGCACTCTCGAACGTTGTAGTTGGTGAACCGCTTCGCGCTTTTCTGCATGGCGCGGTACAAACCGAGAACCTCAGCGGCGGCCATTTCGACCCAAACAGCGCGAGCGTGAGTGATCGAGACCGGTGGAACGCAAGGGCGTTCTGAAGGAAAAGCTGAGGGGTTGAATTTTAGGCGCTGAAATATTTCCGCAGACTTTGACGAGACGAGCCGACCGTTCCGCGGAACAAGACGGTGCCCTTCATTACATTATTCTTATCAATCAACCGCTACGTTTCATACCTCGGCACCCAGGCACCCTACGACCTCTCGTAGTCGTCGTCCTTCCCGATCCTCCCAAGCCGGACGCTTTCCAGTTTCCCTACCTTCCCCTCGGATTCCAAAAACGTCTTGATGAACTTACCGCAATCCTCCGCGAAGTCCTCGTGTGGCATATGCCCGACCTTCCGCATCACGTCGAAGCTGGCTCGGGTTTCCTCGCACCACTTGTACATGGGCGCGTCTGCTAGGTACTTGTCCGCGCCTCCCCAGACCACTCGCACTTTCGGCGTGCCTGCTTTCGAAAACGCGTCAATCACGGCCTGCGTTGTGTCTTTTACCGAGCCGGACGCAGTGGCGGTTGCTTCAAACGCGTCTCGCGCCGCAATCGATTCGCTCCCCACGTACGGCGCTTCATAAATCTCCATTCGCTCCGCGCCAATCGCAAACTCGTTCCCGAAGTAGGCTAATCGGTACGCATCCGCCTTAGCGCCTTTTCCCATGCCGAACGGCCGCGAGTACACGCCCAACGGGTCGGGGAGCTTGTGGCCGTTCCCCAGCGGCGCGTTGAGCACCACCACGCGTCGCACTTTGTTTGGGTTCGCAGCGGCGAACAGAAGCGCCGCTTGCGAGGTGAAGAACCCGGAGACCACCAAGTCGATTTGATTTGTATCAGCAGTGGTTAGGGTGAGTTGACCGAGAAACTCGCCGAAGCTCGCCTGGTACGCCGCGAGGTCGTATTTGTATGAACCAGGCGGAGGCTTTGACGAGGCGCCGTGTCCGGGCATGTCGGGCGCGATACACACAAACCCAGAACTCTGCAGCTCCTTCATGAGCTTTGAATACGTGTAGCTAAGCAAACCGGCGCCGTGCACTAGCACCACGGTGTTGGGTTTCGAGGGGACGCCATCCTCGGGGACGCCGAGGCGGTACGACCAGTCCAGCCCGCCCGCGGACAGCGTCTCCACGGATTGCGACAGAACCTTCTCCATCTGCCCGCTCACGCCGTCGAACACCTCGTCGTACGTCGCGGCGCGGACAGCCACAGCGCGCGCGGGGCGGCGAGTGCCGCGACGCCCCCGCGCGCGGAAACCCACCGCGCCGCGGGGCGCGATGCACGCCGTGGAAGCCAGGGAAGATGCCATCGTGCGCTGCGCGATGAGGAGTGGAAGGAAGGCACGTGGAGGGCTTAGGATAAAGAAGTGCCAAGTTATTCGTCACTCCACAAAAGTGCCCGCCAAGAGAACTTCGCCAGCGCCGATCCACCGCCCCTCATTGCTTCGTCGCGTGACTCGGACGTCCGCGAGTCGTCCTCGCACTTGCGTTTCCTCTCCAGCGCGATGGTGGCGTCTACGACTAAGAAGCCAGCGGTACGTGTACCCGTGTAACCGTGTACCCGCGTCTCGCGTCGCGTGCGTCGCTGGCCAGATTTGAACGAAACTTCAGATCCGAGTAGTAGGCACGACACACGAAAGAATGACGATGCGGACGCGTGACGCTTTGGAAACGTCCTCCCTGTCTTCCCACGTACGTACCCGCACCTACCCGCGTGCGTCTAACCACCCGTCACACCACTCCACAACCAGGCGGCCGCGAAGCCAACGAAAGCGGCGTTCGGGACACAGCAGACGGGGAAATCGCGGGCCAACGCGAAGCCTCATCGGCGACAACCGAAACGCAAACCGCAGTCGCGGGAACAAGTCGCGTTCCACGCCGCGAACTTGGAGGCTTCGAAAACAGGAACAGGCGCGTGCGCACGGAACAACCCAGGGGACGTGTACAACCGAACCGGAACCGGCGCCGGTCCCAGTGGACGGCGCGTGACCGAAACAAACGGCGACGTCATCGGACACATCGCGAGCGAGGCGGAAAAACGCTTGGCGCTGGCGGAGGCGGAGCATCTAAAAAAGAACAAAAGGGGCGGCCGCGGGTACATCGCGGCGAAGGGCCGGCGGGACGCGTCCGCGGCGTCCGTGTCGCGGCTAGACCTTGCTGATGAAGAGACGGTAAGGGAGTTGTTGGGGCGGCTGCCTGCCGGGCACTTAAACGAGCGCGCAGCGCTGATGCGCAACCTATCGAATGAATACGCGCGGTGGTGGCAGTTACTGCAAAGCGAGTTCTCGTTGCTCCTGTACGGGTTCGGGTCGAAGAAAGATCTGCTCGAGGATTTCGCGCGGCGAAGTTTGACGGACGGGGGGGTGGTGGTGGTGAACGGTTTTTTTCCCGGGTTGACCGCGAAGCACATCCTCGCGAACGCTGCCGCCGCGGTGTCCCGAGAAAACGTCACCGCGCTGCACAACGGAACCGTGGACTCGCTGTTCACGAGGATCGCGAGCGCGACGCGAGAACGGAACAGGGACAAAACTTCTACAAGCGTGTCGCTTGACGGTGGTGGCAACGCGATGGGCATGACAACCAACGCAGACCCAGCAAATGACACCCGAAATTTACGACGCACCGGCAGACGAGTATCGAACGTGGATGCTTCACACGTGATCGATACCTCGGCTCTGGACAAAACCGCGACCGAGGGCGATTACCAACCCGCCAAGCGCCTGTACGTAATCCTGCACAACATCGACGGCCATCAGTTACGCACACCGGAGGCGCAGGCTTTGTTGGGCGAGCTCGCGTCCATGCCAAACGTCCACCTCGTCGCCTCCGTGGACCACGTCAACGCCCCCCTGCTGTGGTCAAAACGCGAAGCCGCGCGCTTCAACTGGGTCTGGGTCGCCGCCGCGACGTTTGCGCCGTATGCGATTGAAACGAGCTTCACGCCGCAGCTTCTGGCGAGCCGAGGGGAGGAGCGGCATATCAGGGGGGCTGTTAACGTGCTGCGCAGTCTTACTAGCAACGCTCGTGACATTTTCCGAGTCCTAGCCGAGTACCAGCTTGCCAACCCGGACGAGAAAGGTATGGGGTTCCACGCGTTTTACAGCGAGTGCAGGTCGCACTTTTTAGCGGCGTCGGAGGTTACGTTGCGGTCGCACCTCACCGAGTTCGTGGACCACGAGCTGACAAGAACCAGGAAGGGTAGCGACGGGGAGGACCTGGTACACGCGCCGTTCGCGAACGACGCGCTGGTGCAGCTGCTGAAGGAAATTCAGATGTAGGGGTAGGTAGTTTTTATTGAGAGTCACGCTTTTCTCGGAAGCCCCGACACACACCACGACACGCACACCACACCCAGCCACCGCTGACCAACATGCCGACTGAATCACTCGGTGGCGCCGGCTGCAACTCTGCCGAGACCAAGATCTCAAACAGCGAGGCGATCTCGGTGACCTACGAGAACTACAACCAGGCCGAGACCGCGCGCAACTTCGCCAACTGGGCGAAGCTGGGCGGCGAGAACAAGCTGCTCCACCTTACGGAGCTCTCGCCCATCGGCCCCGACGCGCCTACGATCCGCATGAACCTCGACACGCTTTACAGCGTCGGCGTGTTCGACAACACGGTTGGTGGCGGTCTGACGGTTACGGTTCAAGAGTCGGGCCTGTACCAGTCCGTCATGATTCTGGACACCGACGGCTACACACCCTTCTTCTTCACCGAGCCGGGTGTTTACCACGTGAAGCACGCCTCCAGGACGCTGTTCATCGGCGTAAGAACCATGGTCAAGGATCGCCACGACAAGGCGTCGTTCGCGTTGGCCCACGTGGCACAAAAGGGCGTCACGGTGAGTGGCGGCGGGTCGACCCCGTACGTCGCTCCAGCGTTCAACCAGGAACAGTTGAAAGCGCTGACCGCGGAGTACAACAACACGGCGCTCGCCGGTGGAATAAAAATCACCTACGGAGACGGCGTCACGCCAGTCAACGAAACGCACCGCACGTTGTCCAATGCGGTGGGGTGGGGGGGCATGGTCTGTGAAGTGGGTGTGTCGAATTCCTACACCACGTCACGTCAGCTGTCGGGCCAGAAGAAATACGCCGTGACCTTCCCTGACCCCAAAAACAAGTTCTTTACTTCGTTTACCCTTTACGACGCAAACGGTTATCTGTTGGGAGGCAACTCGCACGTCAACAGCTACACCTGGAAACCCAACCACGACAAGTCGATCACGGTGCACTTCAACTGCGAAGGCGAAATCAACAACATCACGTCCAGCGGTAAGGACTTCAACTACGTGGTTCGTAACTACGGCGCGAGCCAAGCGGTCATCGACGGCGCGATCGATCCGACAACGCCATCGCTCGTGGAATAGGGACCCTATCCGGCGGCGCTCGGAGGAAAGAGACTAGAGTTTTAGATACGCATGAAATATCCACAGCAGGTCGCAACGAAAGAAAAAAAAAGCAGGTCACAACTCGCGTAAACTGAGAGTTCTTGAATTTTATTCACAAATCCGCGCTAACTGGAACTCTCGCTGACGCTACTGAGCTACTTTACCACTGAACATCCGCTCTCCGCTTTTACTGGTAAAGCTCTGCTTGCTTGAAAGAATTGAAATTGCTGGTTGCCATCAACACAGGCATGTCGATATTTTACCCACCCCGATGAACGCGCTAATGCTTGTTCAACCCGTACGTCCCGCACCCCGGGAGCTTACGCATGAGCCACCCTACGTCTCCGAAGTCGCCCGAGGGCCCAATCGCCATGCACAGCGCCCCGAAGAACCC
>Ga0115004_10000884_pt1 | contig 23913 bp, 22 predicted proteins | sample ArcticOcean_MG_C_10_FD_88737 | JGI IMG/M metagenome (GOLD analysis project Ga0115004, IMG submission 88737) | Marine microbial communities from western Arctic Ocean - ArcticOcean_MG_CB11_90 | ecosystem: Environmental > Aquatic > Marine > Oceanic | place: Arctic Ocean: Canada Basin | collected... | reverse complement strand
AGAGCGAGTTTTTGGATCATATCTGTTTATAGTTACTACTTCCTTATTTAACAAGGCTTTGATATCTTTTTCAACAGCGTCGTATTGGTAACGATTACGAACATCCATATCGAGTGTTCTTTGACCCTCAGGAAGTAACCAGTTATCCAGTTTCAGTATTTTTACTTTTATCCCGAAATGTTCAAGATATTTACGGATGACCGAAGTAAGCGTGGACTTTCCACTTCTAGATAAACCACCTACAACCACAACTGGATTTTCTTTATTCTCTAATAGTATCTTCGGGAGACATTTGTTCATATCGCCTGACAGATTATCGTAACCATTAACAATAAATCTGGTTGCCTCTAAAAGGTCATCAAATATAAAGTCAGGCTGACAAACATGCTTTTGATCCTCGCCCGCATAGCCCTGCCTGACTAACACCGTATGTAAATTAGCATTAATACCTGTCATTATATCTACAGTACGATCACCAATAATGAAAGACTGATGCAAATCAATATTCATTTCTAATACAGCCTTATCAATCATCCCTGTGTCAGGTTTACGGCACTTACAAACTATTTTGTATACTTTGTTCTCTCCTTTAAACCCTTTTTCCGGGTGATGCGGACAATAATAGATTCTGTCCAGGTAGACCCCTTCTTTGCCTAAAATACATTCCATATAATTATGGATTTCACAGACCTGTTTTACCGAAGCGAAACCCTTAGCTATTATAGGCTGGTTGGTTACAACCACAGAGAGGTAATCTGACCTATTTAGTATCTTCAGAGCAGTATCAACATTAGGCAGAATATTGAATTTATCAGGTGTGTTTAATGGCTCTGCTTCAAAATTGATTACACCGTCACGGTCTATAAATACGGCTTTTTGCTTATTTGATCTGTTTAATCGCTGAACTTTTCCTGATAAAAAATCTTCTTCCACTTCTTTCAGTCGTTCGATTGTTCCAATATCTTTTATGTATTCAGCCGTATTGTATGCATAAAGAGATTTATTCAGGGATGCTAGCTTGGGAAAAATATCTTTACCAAAATCCAGAAAGGTATCTTTTTCGATGTATTGAAATACCTCAGGAGACAGAACATATAGAGCAGCATTCACAAGATTACGATGATAGACTTTCTGGTCATGAGGTTTGCTATAAAAAGCTAAAACCCGATTATCCTTATCTGTTTCGAGAAGATCGCTATCATGAGGGTGATCATTCGGATGGACCACCAATGTAGCCATACTTTCTTTTTGTAGATGTGTCTGCACCAACGAGTCTAGATCAATATCCATAATAGTATCGCCGTAGAAAAGAACAAAATCATCCTTAAGTTCTTGCTCCAAGTGTTTTACAGCTCCGGCAGTTCCTAAAGGAAAAGGATCGGGTGAATACTGGATATGTACACCCCATTCTTTTCCATCTTTAAAGTAGTCCCTGATCACATCACCCATATAACCAGTCGATATAATAATATCTTCAAAGCCATATTTTTTTGCGAAATTAATCTGATGCTCTAAAATAGGTTTTCGCATAAGCGGAACCATAGGTTTAGGATTAGACTCGGTCATCGCACCCATTCTCGTCCCTTTGCCACCTGCTAAAATAACTAGCCTCATAAATTTTCTTTTCTATACTCTAGCTCTTTTTCAATGCTTAACATGACTGCCTGATTAGAGGTCATGGCAGGAGACCAGTTTAGGCTACTGACTTTTGCTATATCATAGCTAAATTTTGGAACATCACCTATCCAGCCTCTAGTTTCACCAGTGAAACTTATTTTTGTATTTTCCAGTCCCGTGACGCGCAGCACCATTTCTGCAATTTCTTTAACAGTTGTCACACTTGCAGCTGCAACGTTATAAATATTCACCTTATTATCAGAACTATTAAAAATACACTCAATAGCATCCAATAGGTCATCTACATATAGATATGGTTTTTGTTGCATTCCATCCCCTAGAACTAAAAGTTCTGATGGATTCTTTTCCAATTTATTCAAAAAATCGTAGATAACCCCATGAGTCAAACGCCAGCCTATTACGTTGGGGAAGCGAATCATCCAAGACCTAACACCATAGTTTTCACAAAAAGACGATATATATGCCTCTGATGCAAGCTTTGCTGCACCATAATTTGATATGGGAAGTAATGGACCTGTATCTTCTGATACAGCTTCATTTGTTTCGCCGTAAATAGCGGACGAGGAAGCAAACACTATTTTTTGTACTTTGTGCGTCTTCATACAAGATAAAATATTAAATGTGGTCAGGAATGTATTATTAAGGTCTGTCATTGTTTTGCTGTGTCCCAACTGGATGTCAGAATTCGCAGCCAAATGGTAAACCACATCAAATTTTTCTGTTGCAAATAATAAATCTAACTTGTCTAAATCAAGCAAATCAAATTCATGCAGTTGGAAGTGTTTATTTTGCATAACACCATTTAGATGTTCTTTTTTCCCCAATAAAAGATTATCCACACAAACTACGTCTTCGCCTTTGTCAATCAATCTGTCGATCAGATGACTGCCGATAAACCCTGCCCCACCAGTTACCAATATTTTCATAGAATCACTTCTTCCTTTAGTGTTTGATTAAAATTAACCAAGTATACTTTGATAGATTTCATTATAACGATTTGCCTGAATTTCGAGTGTACACTCTCTTTCAACGAAAGATCTGGCATTTTTGGAAAGTAGTTGCCACGAGTCGCCATCTAATATCCATTGTATTCCAGCAGCCAAGTCATCAGTATTAAAGGGTTCAGCTAGATATCCATTTTGACGATGTGTGATCATATCCGGCATTCCACCAATATCGAAAGCTACTACTGGCGTACCGCAAGAAAGGGATTCAAATACAGTTCCGGCAAAATTTTCTTCAACCGACGGTGCAACAAAAACATCTACGGCTGAATACAGTAAAGCTAGAGAAAGGTCGTCACGATTAGCACCGTAATAATGGGTTTTAAATCCAAAATTTTCTTCGTCCCTAGGGGCTGAAATACCCAAGACATATACTTCCACATTTTCATTGAAACCGGATTCGCTAAGTGCATCAAAAGCCTTTTTTAAAAGATGACCGCCCTTACGTTTGTCATTTAAAAAATTCATAGCGCCAATGAGGATGAGCTTTTTATCTAATGGCATACCTAATATTTCGCGGATTGAATTTTTGTTGCGCGGGCGATATAAATGGTGATTCAAACCCACCGGTACAACTTCAATCCTGCGATCTTTAAATAACATGCTTTCTGAGGCACATTGAGCCATCCATTTACTGGGAGTAACAATAGTGAGGTTTTCAATGTTCGACCAAGCTTTCATTTTACGCCTCCAAACCCAGCGGTTTAAATCAAAGCCCGATTCTCCATCAGGGCGGTTATTATTGTTGTAGCCGTCTTTATAGCGCTTGGAACCATCTGAATAATGTTCCGCACCACTAAATGGCCACATATCATGGAAGGTCCAAACAATGGGTTTGTTTAACTTCGAAATTGTATTTATTGATAGGAACCCACCTTGAACCCAATGGATATGAATAATATCAGGGTTCATTTTCATAATTTCATTCGCTTTTATATTAGAAAACCAAGCCGATGAGTGTAGATTTTTATTTTGTGATGAAAGAAATCTATTAGGTAAAGCATCAATGTGCCAGGCAAGCTTGGATCTGACTTTCCCCATCATTGTTTCCGGGCCCCTTACACCATAATCTGCTGTAGCTTTGGTTGAAACCAGCATTTCTGAATTGATACCCAAATCTTTTAAGCTACCATACAGATTATGAGCGGACCTCGCAGCGCCGCCCGAACTGTCATGAGTGCTAAGAGTTAATATTTTCATAATTGTTTCGCGAAAATATTAAGTTGTAAGTCCATACCCAGTTGAATTTGATCGTCAACTAGCGGCTTTTTACTGCAAAACTGAGTATGAATGTAATAACGGAAATTGTTTTTTGCGAGACATGATAATAAATCTCCCAAATTTTGGGTTTCATCAACAAAGGAATGATATTCAATAAACAACTGTTTCACCTTATTCAACTTTCTTGAAGCACAAAGGACATCAGTTTCTGAACCTTCAATATCCATTTTTAAGAAATCAACTTGACCATCAATTAAGTCATCTAATACCACTGTATCCACACTGCTGGTATTTTTTGGATCATCCATTTTGTGAACCCTGCCACCATCTGCTCCTTCACTAAAAAACTCAATAGATCCAATATTATTGGATACCGCTTTGTTCAATAACGTGACAGAGTTAATGTTCCTTTTAGCAATATTGTTATTGAGAATCTCATAAATACATGGATCTGCTTCTACTCCAACTATTTTCGCATCAGGGTATAATTGCTTGAAATAAAGAATACTGACACCATAGTTAGATCCACAATCAATAATGGTGGGCTGTTTCGAATCACACTTAAATTTATAAATCTCATCTATAAATATTTCTCTATGGCTATAATAAAATGAGTGCCCGTCTGCAATTTCAAAAGGCATGCCCATTAAGCTTACTGTATGTTTTCTATATCTTTGCTGCTGAAGCAGATATTCAAAGCCGGAACTTGGCGATCTGGAGACCTGCACTCCAAGCCTTTGCAAAGTAAGCGCCACATAATCCTTCAACATTGTTTTATTACTCTTTATCATTACTTAAATCCTTCTGTGTAAACACATATCAAAAGCCTCTTTAAGATGGCGGGATAACTTCTCTGCTTTCTCAACAGCGTCTTGTTTAGAAAAAAAGGTCTCCGCCTCCATAGGAACATCATTAGTGATTTGAAACATTTTCTGTAAGTAGCTTATGGTATCTTCACGCTCTACATTCATGTTTACCAGCCTTACCAATTTAGCACCCAATTCATAAAGATCAGAACAGTAATCAGCGGCCGGATGCAGTGGGTAATACATATTAGGCGAAAATGATAGGACAGGCTTTCCATGCATAAGAGCCTCGATCCCAGTAGTCGCGTTGTAGGTAATAACACCCTTTGAATTTCTTAAAATAGTATGAATTGGAACGCCTGTTGAAATCAGCCGTACATTTGGTAGTTCAGAAAGTTTTTTCAAGTGTTCCAATTTAAAGTCGTTTCTCCATGAAGGATGCTCCCTAACATATAAAAAATATCCATAAGGTAAAACCCTACTAATGCTCTCTATTAAACTGGTCTGAGTGAGGTATGGAAGACCACGCAAGGATATAGTTGCTTCCGTTGTCAGATGAAAACCCCAGAAAAAATAGTTTTGAGTTGCATCGTAATCACTGTTTAATATGTCTTTCCTCAATCTTTCAACAAAATAGAATAGTTTCATAACAATCTTTCTTATCACTCGATACAATCTTTTGCCTGAAATAAAATCCACAACCGATGGTATATTAAGGTTTCTTTTTAAACGCGCTTGAAAAGAACTCGGCTCATGATAAAAGACTTCAGGAGGATAAGGGCTGCGTTCGTTATCCAAATAATCGTCCAGGAAAGCCTCTGCTTTTTCATAACTAAAGTCTGGGTCATAGACCGCCTCAACGACCTTATCTTTACAAAACCCATATTCTTGATGGATAGATCGCTTCCCCAAAAAGTCAGGCCAAATTCTAAAAAATAATTTATTATTCTTTAGGCAAATAGCTCTGGCGAATTCAATTTCTGCATCAGTCGACTGATCTGAAATGACTACATCGATATTTTCATTCAGAATAATATTCTCAACATAATTAAACCTATCTACAAGATGGTCTAAATCAGAAATCACATCCTCCGGCAGATGGATGGCACGCCATTTATTTCGCACAGAAAAATCAGAAGCTTGCAACATTTCAGGATAATAGGCCTGCTTAAAGGTAAAACCGTAAGCGTTCTCTATACGATTGGCCTCTTTTTCTAAATCAGCCTTATCAACACTAGCAATACTGCGTTCATAAAAAAAATCATCCGACGTGAGGAATGAGTTTTCAACATCCTCCCCAAAAAAAACATATTTCAAGTTAATGTCTTTCTCTTTAAAGCAGCTGGCTAAATGCCTAAGGAAAAAGGGGTAAAATTTTTGACCCCCCTGGCAGGTTACATACTTGTTTACGACAAATAATACTTTAATCATAATTTATTCCAAATGAAATGGCTCCCAGTGTTTAAACAGTTAAATGTCTAGCCATCTGTACTGGAAATTTAACACCAGCATGGTCTGCTTATAAAGCAAACTGAATCAAGTTCATGATGGATTTAGACGGAAGCCTCGAAATCAAAGGCTACCTTTTGCCGAGGAATCGCCCCATAGCGAGATAATTTGTTTGTAACTTTTTCTATAAAACAGATGCAATTAATAAAAAACCATTTTAGCATAGAAATCCTAGAGTAGGTTGAGGTCCCCCGATAAATAACGGAGGTCAAAAGTAGAATTTTCTCGTAAACTTTACGAAGGAGATCTACCTAAAAAAAATCGCTAAGAAAGAAAGTAGTATCCGGAAGTTATTATAATTCGCAAACTATTCTTTCTCCCTTGTCTTGATCAGTTTGATAATTTCCATAAACGAAGAAATGCGTAACAAATAACACATGCCACTATAAATAACTATCCCTGTGACAATTTGAGCAATCAACAAAGTTAACTCATCAGTAATTAATACATATTTAAGAGCATAAACACCCAAGCCCATTAAACCTGACAACGCCAGACTTGGTATTAAATCTCTAACCTGCTCAATAAAAGGACAGTCCAGCATTTTTTGATTGTAATAAGCACATAAATAACAAGCAAGGAAAGAAATGACAATTTGCCCATATATCATGGCGGCAATTCCCCAGCGATAAGTAATTAAGACATTAATTGTGATTAGAATATATTGCATGACCTGAACTCTCAAGAAAAGATCAGACCTCCCTTGCGCATTTAGAACACTCAAGTTTATTACCTGAATCGGATATAGCATACCTAGCACACAGAATAATTGCAGATAAGGAACACTGGGAAGCCACTTTTCAGTAAGCAACACAAGCACCAGGGGTTTTGCCACAATTGCTAAACCCACCATCATAGGGAAAACAATTAACTCCATCATATTCAATGCTTTACTTAGAGCTCGTTTCAGACGTGGTTTATCATCTTGTATCGATGAAAACATTGGAAACGTGACCTGGTTAATTACACCTGCAATGCTCAGTACAGGTAATCGTTGGAGGGATTCTGCACGAGTATAAAATCCCAGAGCCATCGGAGAAAATAGCTTAGCTATTACTAGGCTGTATATATTTACAAAGAGAGCATTTGCGAGCCCGACGAAAAAAATACGTGAGCCAAAACCAAACATGCTTCGCAGAGCGTCGAAGCTAAATGTCCATGAGGGGCGCCAAGTATTAAACAACCACAACAAAGATGTGCGGAACAGAGTGTTACTAAGCTGCATTATCACCAGGCTCCAAACACCAAATCCAGTTAAGGCCATCGTCACCCCAATTGTTCCCGAGCCTATAGCAGATATAAAACTTACCTTTTGCTGAACCTTGAAATTGAGATGCTTGCTAAGCAGAGTTACCTGTACCAGACCGAGAGCACTGAGAATTAAATTAAATGATAAAGCGTATATCATTAGAATTAATTGAGGTTGATTATAGAAATCAGCGACCCAGGGCGCGGCCAGGCTCAACAGCGCTGCGGCAAGAAAACCAACGAGCACATTAAAATAAAAAATGGAGCATTCATCAACATGAGTCGCTTCCTTCTTCTGAATCAGAGCATGCCCAAAGCCGCTGTTGATAAAGGCATCAGCTATGCCTAAGAATATTGCCAGCATAGCAATTAAACCAAACTCTTCAGGCAGGAGAAGACGAGCTAGGATAATGGAGATAACAAACTGAATACCCTGCAGGCCAATGCGATCTGCAGCACTCCACAAGAGAGCATTTAATGTTTTATTTTTTAAATCGTCTGACATTAATAAGGTAGCTAGCAGTGATTTCTATTTATGTTTCTTGATTAAAGTCTAATGCTTTATTCGCTAAAATATTGATTAATATTCCGACCATCGTTATCGAAGTCAGAATTAATAGTGTTCTTGTAAATTTTAATATTTGAGCATTCTTCAGATATTTTTTCATCGCGTAACTCCCAGTAGCTTGTGTAGTTACATAACTCTGCATATCAGCGATGCTTAAAGACGAAGATTTGATATTATAGATGATCAACCCCGATTCCCAAGAGCCTTTTCAACTTAGCATTGAAACCGGTAAACCGTTCTCGGCCCACTAAGCCACTTTGAACCGGACTGTTTTCCGTCTTACGTTCGGCAATAGAACATTCATGACCTCGTACTTCGCAACTCATACAAACATTGCTTATACTCATCATTGAAGTCTATATCTACTCGAAGACCTTCAGCAATGAAACAATCCTAAAAGATGATTAAAATTGGCAATCAAATATTACCCATGGAAAGACTTAATGGCGCGAATCACTGTATCACATTGTTCCGGATTTAGGTGGGGCCCCATAGGAAGACTCAATACTTCACGACTAATCAAATCAGCAAGAGGTAGCTCTCTTTCCATAAAGCAATACTCAGAATATGCGGGCTGAAGGTGAGGAGGTATTGGATAATGAATTAACGTTTCAACTCCTTCTGATTTTAAGTGTTGTTGTAATAATTCGCGCTTAGGGCTTCGCACCACGTACAGATGCCATGCGTGAGAACTCCACTCCGACACATTAGGCAAGGTCAAGTTTAAGACTCCGTTTAATTCTTTGTTATAAATCCCTGCAATCTCTTTCCTGCTAGCAAGATCTTCATCAAGATGCGGCAGCTTGACCCTGAGAAATGATGCCTGCAATTCATCCAGCCGGCTGTTATATCCTTTAAAAGAATTATGGTATTTTTTCTCAGATCCATAATTCCTAAGTATTCGGACTTTTTCAGCCAGAGAGGCGTCATTGGTAGTTACGGCGCCGCCGTCACCAAGTGCCCCAAGATTTTTACCAGGGAAAAAGCTGAACCCGGCTGCATGTCCAAGTGAACCCGCCTTGCGACCTTTATATAGAGATCCATGGGCTTGGGCTGCGTCTTCAATTACTTTCAAACCATGTTTTTCTGCAATCAACATAATTTGATCCATATCAGCACACTGACCATAAAGGTGAACTGCTAAAATAGCCCTGGTATTTGGCGTAATTGCACTCTCAATCCGCTCGGGGTCAATATTGTATGTTCTCTCATCCGGTTCGACAGGTATTGGCTTGGCTCCGGCATAACTTACAGCCAGCCAAGTTGCTATATAGGTGTTGGATGGGACAATGACCTCATCACCTTCTCCTATACCGTATGCTCGCAATATCAAATGCAGCGCATCCAATCCATTACCAACCCCGATGCAATGATCACTTTCGCAATATGCTGAAAACTCAGATTCAAACATCTCTGTTTCATGCCCAAGAATAAACCAGCCACTGTCCAGCACACGGTTCGAAGCTTCTAAAAATGCTTCTTTAAAGCGTAGGTTGATGGATTTCAAATCAAGAAACGGAATACTCATTTGCTTTTTACCAACTCGATAAATTCATCATAATTACGTATATATTCAGATTCATCATACTTCTCCGATGCCAGTACCATTAACACTGCATCAGCTGAATATTTATATTGGATGCCCCACACCATTGGCGGAATAAGAATAGCCATTTCAGGACTATTTAATTTATATTCTTCACGGTTTTCACCATCATCAACGACAACTGAGCAGGAACCTTTCACACAAACCAAAAACTGTTGAAGCCTTCGATGCGCATGTTCTCCACGAACCTCATTACTCTTAACATCATAAACAAGAAAATAACGTTTCGGATCAAATGGAAGGAACTGTTCAACTTCAGCAAAAGATAGACTACCGCGCATATCTTCAATAAGCGGTAATTTATAAATACCTACGCCTTTTACCTGAGCACTTTCGATTTTACCAATCTGATGGCCGTTAATGCTCACCTGTTCCAGATTTATCGCTTTTTGAGAATCTACATAACCATTAATGCGTGCCGGATTGCCTACTACAATTCCATATGGCGGAACATTTTTGGTGACTACAGCGCCTGCACCAACCATAGCATGCTTACCTATCCTAATGCCACCGAGGATAGTAGCATTTGCTCCGATTGAAGCTCCCTTTTCAATAAGAGTTTTTTCAAAGCTATCTGGATACTTCTTACTGCGAGGAAATAAGTCATTGGTAAATGTAACATTTGGTCCAATAAAGACATCATCCTCTATAGTTATGCAGTCCCAGACCTGTACACCACTTTTTATTGTTACCCGGTCACCTATAGTTACATCATTCTCGATCAGAACCTGTGCACAAATATTACAATCAAGACCGATCTTTGCACACTTCATGACGACACAAAACTGCCATATTTTTGTTCCAACCCCTATTTGATCAGATTGAACATCTGCAAGTTGATGAATAAACATTTAAGATACCTCCTTACTTGTAACTAAACCAACAAAAGTACCAGCAATGACCAAAAATAATATCCTAAACATTCCAAACAACTGAAATTTTTTAATTGTTCTCAAGATTTTTGCACGCTGCTCAGATAATTCACTATAGAAGAACATAACCTTTTTATACAATGAGTCCTCAGAATTATGGAGCTTTATCATCAAGATCGCATATCTGGGACGATGGTAGTCCTTTTGGTTAGGAGAATAGCTGGTTGTTCCCCCTCCATAATGCGTAACACTGGCGTTGGCCAAGCCATGAGTTGTATATCCATCTTTTCTAAGTCTGATAAAAAAATCCATTTCCTCGCCATAGTATATGAATGTTTCATTCCACAAGCCATGTTTTATGAGACATTCAGTTCGCATAAGAAAAGATTCAGAAATGTTAAATTCATGGCCCATTCGTATTTTCTTTACTCCATTTCCCCAACAGACCGTTCCTGCTGCATTTTTTACTATTGGACCAACAGCACCACAAGTCTCATTTTCTTCCATATAAGAAGTTAATTCTTTCAATAAACTGGTTGAATTAATTTTCATATCACTCTGTAAAACATATATATATTTTGATTTTTTTGCAATCGCTTGCTTAAATCCATAGTTATATTTTTTACACAATCCAAATTTCCATTTTCCAGGATATTCGTATAAAAAGAAATTATCATCCATAATAGTATTGTATTGACTGCAATCATCAGAGTTATCATCTACAACAATAAAATTGAAATCTTGAAATGATTGATGTTTTAATTCATTAAAAATATTTATCACTTCTGGCGTGTTGTTTCTACTCGGAATAACGATACTTAGTAAAGGTGTGTTCATAATATTCTTTCTCTAATTTTCTTAAATAATAATTCAGCCAAATCAATTTTCCCATTATTCCCCCAGGCTACTAAATTTGTAACCAGATCTTCCGGATTTGAAAACGGTATCGAATTTAAGTCAAAATCATCAGCAGAAGAAATATATTTGACGCTTGAATGCTTTAAAGGACTGTGAATTTTTTGGTATTTTGGAATATGTTTACCTCCAATAGCTACTACTTTTTTACCAAGTACCATAGGTTCAAATATCGTTGAGCAATGGTCGCTACACACGACAATGTCAGCCCATTTAGTTACCCTGGAACGATCGGTTTCTTTATTAACAATCAATAAATTATTAAATCTCTCAAGCATGCGCAGATCAATAAACGGGGCTTCCCTTGGATGTAGTTTGAGCACCATGGCCACATCAGAATTTTCTGAGTGCTCAATAATCAACTCCAGCATTGTATTCCATCCATTGGTTGAGGTTGGCATGACAGCGCCTACAAGAAACCCTATTTTATACTTTCTGTCATTCAAAAAATTAATTTCACAAATATTTTGCTGGTTTATAAAGTGTACATAAGGGTAACTAGATGACATATCTCCAAGGATTATTCGGTTAGCATCTTTTGATCTGGGTTCATTTTCACTACAGGCCAAGACAGTACAGCCGTCATGGGCATCGAAAGCCCATTCAGAAAATGCACTGTGCAGACCGGCAGCAGCCCCATGAGTAAAAATGTAAACCGGTATTTGCATCTGGATTGCAATATTGCGAAAAATCTCTGGTGTATAGTCGCTATCGGTTAAAGACTGATCTGTTAAAAGCACGTTGGGCTTAATAGAATGAAGCACCTTTATAACCATTTTTTCTTTTTTTGATGCAATGTAACGGCGTAAAAATGCATTAAAAAGCCATGAAATAAAGAGTGTTTTCTTTTGATAAAACTGTTGCATGGAAACCGAAACACCACCTGACATTTTTTTAAAGAATCTACCCCACAAGCTGATTTCGAAGAAATCACTTATTACAAAACCATGTTGATTGAACAATTCCTTCTGAAACTCATCCAGAATACCATCGTTAAAGAATGGAGAGAAATCGCCAACAAACACAAAGTGTTGATCATATTTCTCTTTACCGGCAATGGCCAGGCAAACTACCCGTTCAAAATCAGCTTCTGTTCGGATAATGTATAATATCTTTTTCATACTGTTATCGCTAATAGTAGTAATATTTTATTCACTTTATTTTTAACAGTTGCCCTGCCAATTTAAAATCTTCTTCGTAGCTTATTTTAATTGATTTTAAAAATGATACTGGGTAGAAGCCAAGATTGCCAGAAAAAACAGCGTGACCTGTATCTTCAAAACTTTTCATAAATGTTTCCCTTTTCCAAATACACACAGGCCAGGCACAAATTAAGATTGGCGAGATATCCTGCGTCCTTGGCAATTGCTCATCTATATTGAAATTAATCGCCTTTCCGTCACAAAAAGCCTGAAACTGTTCTTTTCTAACCGTAACCAATGAATCAATCTGATTGTCAATATAGTATTGAATAATTTCATCAATATCCTCTCCTGTAATAAAAGGACATACAGGGTTTATCTGAATCAATAAATCAGGCTTGATATTCTCAAAGAAATTATAATTATATTCATCTGAAGTAGCTGTGTTACTGCCCAGGTGCTCCGGGCGCTTATAATATTTCACACCCTGGGTTTTCGCATAACTACCAATCTTATCACTATCCGAATTGACATAAATATCTGTCAGTAATGTTGCACTCTTCGCAGCTTCTATGGCATAACTTATCAACGGTTTACCATTGAGTAATTTTAAGTTTTTATTTTTTACTCTCTCGCTTCCTGCTCTAGCAGGAATTTCAGCTACAATCTTCATAAAAAATCCACGTATCGTTTGTTATTTGATCCTTTGACCAATTTTAGATCCATTCATCTGAGTTAATTTATCTTAATCTTAATGGTTATTTTTTTTATAAGCTCTGCTTTGTCCAAAAAATGCTGGGGACTATGCCCATCGTTTGGAAACATGATGACAAATACTCCGTTCCCGATATCTACATTCACGCCTTGCTTGGATGGATCGCCATAAAAAGTTCGATCTTTTTCTTTGTCATAAGGTACATTAACCTTCATTCCTTCAAGCGGGGACCACTTTACCCGCTCAAGTCCAATGATCGGGTATTGAATATCGATAACATGCTTATGCGCCTCATATCCACGCTCAAAGCACGCAATCGTCTCATATTCACTAACGATAGCAGACACATTTTTATCAATAACATGGACACCTAATGCAATGCCTGGATCTGCTTCGGCAAGAAATTTTAACCCTTTATATATATTTTCTGAAAGACTTTTATACTGATTAATATTATCTAAAGTATCTACTATCATATTAAGATCCTAATTGTGTGCTGAAATAGTCATTAAGCCAACCGGTAAACTCTTGCCCCGGCGTAATACCATGCATCATCATATTACCTATACCTCTGGTTAGAATGAGCTGATACGTATTGCCAATATTTTTCTTGTCCCTAGACAGAGCCTTTTCAAAATCTACTACAGAAATATTCTTAATGCTTGTGCCTGCCCATACTTTTTCCAGTTGCAACCTCATGCGATTTCTAAGCGACTCATCAATGAAGCCTAACTTGAAAGAAATATAGTTGGCCATGTCCATACCATAACTCACAGCAATACCGTGAGGGATTGTATAGTTGGTCAGTGACTCGATAGCATGACCGAAGGAGTGACCATAATTCAAGAGAAGCCTTTCGCCACGATCAAATTCATCACGCTCGATAAATCCTTTTTTTATTTCCAGATTCCTTGTGATCAGACTCATCAGAGCACTTTCATCAGTAAAGGCCTTATCATAATTTTGCTGATAAAACCTAAAGTCATCCTCACCGGAAACAAGGTAAAAATGCAGCATCTCCCCCATACCGGATTTGAAATCTGACTCGGGCAATGATTTTAGAAACTCTGGAATGATAAATATTTTTCGTGGCGGGTAAAAATTGCCCAACTGGTTTTTAAATTTACCGATATTGATTGATGTCTTGCCACCGATACAGCTGTCAGCCTGGCCTAGCAAAGTAGTGGGGAAAAACAACCAATCCACACCACGGTACATTATAGAGGCGATGAAGGCCGTAATGTCGTTAGTGATGCCACCGCCAATACAAATAAGTCGGTCATTTTTGCGAAATTGGCTTTCGATCAACTGCTCAATTATGGGCGCCAATGCCGTATAGCTTTTTTGGCCTTCTGTAGCTTCAATGAATATGTGTTTTCTAGCTGTTATCATTCGCTTCATGTCATCATTTAAATGGCAGAAAACTTTCTTATCTACTAAAATGACATCACTCGGATTGAGCTCATCATTTAGTGCTTGGTGAGCGGATTGAGTAAAAAACACATCATAATTCTGGATTGAGCTTTTTATAGACAGGTTAAACAAGAGTATATCCTCCATCGATTGTGATATTCTGACCGGTAATATAGCTATTCAAATCACTACATAGAAATAGAACAGCCATGGCAATTTCATCTGTATTGGCAAAGCGCTGAAGCGGAATTTGTTTCGAGAGCAATTTCATTTCATCTGCTGACAATGATTGCTTTGTCAACTCGGTGCATGTAAACCCAGGAGAAACCGCATTCACTAAAACATTCCAAGGTGCATACTCAACAGCCAAAGCCCTCGTAAAACCAAGCATGCCTGTTTTCGCTGTGGTATACAATGCACGTTCAGGTTTAGTAATTTGACTCCAAATCGAGGCAACATTCACTACCCTTCCGAATCCTCTTTCTTTCATGCCAGTCACAAGGTACTGAGTTAGGCTGAAAGGCGCGGTCAGATTGACTGATAATAAACGCTCATATTCATCCTTTGAATAGTCTTCAAATGGCTTAATGGTATTAATGCCAGCGTTATTTATACAGATATCTATGCAGTCAATACATTTTAATTTAGCAATCAATAAATCAATGCCTTGCCGAGAAGAAAAATCAGCCTGCAGCCAATGAACATTCGTATTTTTGTTTGTGCGTGTTAACTGCTCAATATCCGCTTCATTTGTTCCTGTCAGAAAAACTGTAGCTCCTGCCTCTATAAATTTTTCAGCAATTGCTTTGCCAATACCACGAGTGGCGCCAGTAATAAGGGCTGTTTTTCCACTAAGATTAATATTAATAGCCACCTTTAAACACCAAGGTCCCGCAATAGCGTATTCACCGCCTCTGTTTCCATGTCCTTGCGGCATTGAACAGAATAGGTGCTCATATGAGGTGTAAGCAACACCTGCTCATATTCGGTCAGCCTTCCAATATATGGCTCCTCAGGAAATACATCGAGCCATGCAGAAGATACTTTCCCTGACTCCAAAGCTTCGATCAAAGCTACTTCGTCGATTAAAGCACCTCTAGCTGAGTTCATTAATATCACACCTTCTCGCATTGATTCGAATTCTGAACTTTTCAGGATAGGTTGATTTCCTCCCGTGTGCAGAGTAATAATTTCTGCATTGCTAAGACCTTCTTTTAATCCTACAAGTTGAAAATGGGGACTCAAGGATGCCTGCTGGATTATTGGATCACAAACCATTATTTTTGCGCCAAAGGCATGAAAAAGCTCAGCTACCTTTTGCCCTATACGTCCATATCCTAAAACTAACACCTTGGTGTGCTTAAGACCCTTTCCAATTATTTTGGACCACTGCTTTTGATGCAAAGCCGCATTTGCCGGTAGAATTGAACGCGACAATACCAGCGCGGCAGCCAAGGTCATCTCAGCTACAGAATCCGAAGGGCCGTCTGGGGTGTTAGAAACCTTGATTCCGGCTTTTTTGGCCGCATCAAGATCAACATTTTCCATTCCGATACCCACCCTGGTAATAGCCTGTAATTGAGGACATTTTTTAAATACGTTTGCATTCAACGGCTCAAGTCCGGCCAACAAACCATCCACTCCTTGCAGGTGATTAATAATTTCGTCTTCATTCATTTTTCTTCCGAAAGGGTTTGAGACGACTTGTAACCCATTGGCCTTTAATAACTCCAGAGGAGTTGTATCTATTGAGGCGAAAGAAGATGTGCTGATTGCAATTTTCATTGATTATGACCTAACGTTATTCTAAGCGGGGTATTCAGATTTTCCGATTTAAGAGCTAAATTTCATCGGCAATTTTGGAGTTTTCTTGTGCATTGAAAAAAAACTATATCTCCTAACTTTTCATGTTTTTAATAAGTTCCAGTTTAAATTTCAGAACAGGAGATGGCGTACCTGTATATAAAAACTTTCATTATTTTATCCAGCGCACTTTAACATAAATTTCGGTTAATAATTATTAAGCTTGCTTAAATTTTTAAAGCCATCGGAAGTTTTTCTGGAATCAGAATTTTGGCCTTCACTCTCGCCCGAAAAGTAAACCCAAAGCTATCAAAAATCTAAACCTAAATCTAAATCCAATATTTAGAATCCTTGAGTGTATGGCAAACTGAGTGATATCTTTTGCTACCTTCCAAGCAATCTTAAATTGCAAATATTTAAGTTTCTTTCGACCTCAAGTGCTGATGTAGTGAGAAATTGGTTACAAAAATAGAAGTTATCACTCAACGTTTACCTTGCTGGAATACCATTTTTCCTAAGCGCTTCTCTGCAGTCATCAGGTGTATAATTTGTAAAGTGAAAGATACTTGATATACCTAAAGCATCAACATCACTCATCTTAATAACTTCCGCTGAGTCTTCTGGACTTGAAATTCCGCCACAGTATATTAACGGTATATGAAGAACTTCATTAATAGATTTGGCCAAATATACATCACCGCCAGCCATGCTACCGTCTCGTGATACGTTATTAAGAAGTATTTCTCCAGCACCAGAATCTTCCAGTGCCTTCAAATAGTCGTAAAGATCAATATCAACTCGGACAACGCCATCAACATAAATATAGTATTTCCCTTCCTGTTCAACAAGATCAATTGATACGACAATACATTGCGCACCGAACTCATCAGAAAACTCCCTTACGCTGCCCAGGCAATTTAACGCAACTGAGTTAATGGATATCTTGTCTGCACCTGCTTTAAGCAGATCTTCGATATCTTTACAGCAGGATATCCCACCGCCCACCGTCAGTGGCATAAAACAATCTTTTGATATTTCAGCAATTGTAAATTTATCTATTGCCCTTCGCTGCCTTGTTGCATCTATATCCAAGATGATCATCTCATCGACGTTTCTAGTATTGTAGGTCCGCATCACCGTAACAGGACTTCCCAAATTCCTACGCACATCAAAATTAATAGTTTTCACAACAGAAAACCCATCAATCAACACTATGGGTATTATTCTTTTTTTCAACATAGGTTTATAAAATTCTCTATAAATTTCATTCCAAATCGCTGACTTTTTTCGGGGTGAAATTGCGCCCCAAACACGTTATCTCTTTCAATATAAGCCACTACCTTTGAACCATACTCAGTATGACAAACTAATACTTTTTCATCCGTTACATCCATGGCATAACTATGTACAAAATAGAAATCCGAACCATTAGGTATGCCCTCAAAAAGTTTGGCTGATCCAACCTCTATAGAATTCCAACCAATATGTGGCAAGCTAAGCTTATAGGGTATTACCATTTTTTTTACATTAGCCTTAATAACTCCGAGCCCTAAATGATCTCCACCCTCCTCTCCTTTTTCCGCCAACAACTGCATCCCAAGGCATATACCGAGAAACGGGACACCGCTATTGATTATCATTTTTAAAGGGTCTTTAAGGCCACTTTTTTCTAACTTCATAGATGCTGATCTGAAGTTGCCAACACCTGGGAAAATTAGTTTACTAACGGCAGTAAGATCACTGGGTTTAGATACCAGCTTATATTCAGTCTTTAGGCAATCAAGAACCTTTGTGACACTATTGATATTACCAATTCCTAAATCAATTATAGAAATCATTTAAGTTACTCCGGAGAATATTTTTTAACAAGATTTCCATCAACATCTTTCTTAAGCATACCTGTTTCATCATCACGCACAAAAATTGATTTATTTGTAAACCTATCTAAGTTCTCCAGAAATTCCTGTTCTGTTATATCTAAATAGTCCATAAAATCGGGGGCATATTTCCAAGGAATACTACCTTCATCAGTTATTTTCAAAGCTTTTACCGCTTCGTGACGAGTTATTCTGCCAGCACGAATCTCAATGCAGAGCTGATCGGTTGCGCGACCGTAACCATATTTTATAAATTTCATATAATCATGCAGGCCACCAATCCATTTACAATCTAGATTCTCTAGATCGTTATAGGCGCCTTCAACCGGCCCCCCGGGATTCCTGTTCCAGCCTAAATTACAGCAAAGATCAGCATTTATTTTAGAATCCCATTTTTCAAAGTAACCAAGAAACAGTCCAGTGACACCTACCTCTCGGATTTCATCGTCAGATGGGTAATGGAGTGTTTTAATGTCATCCATCCTTACCCCATCATGAACGACATCTTGCAATCTATGACCGCTCATCTGAAATTGCTCAAGCCAATTCTGATCTAGAAAATTATTATTTTTGTGGGTAGCAGGGCCACCATATTCAAACTGGGAGTTTTCCCCCCAAATTAATAAGGGAATTTTGTAGTTAACTGCCAATCTAACTGGGGCAGTGAAAATACCAATATGCTCTGGCCAGCAGCAGTCCCCAACTTTAAAAAAACCTATTCTTACAAGCTCTTTATAATTTTTCCTATTTGCAGAGACTTGTATTAGATCGAACCCCTGATCTCTTAAGAAATTTAAATTCTTAAGCCCAACATCAGTCAAGTCACAAGGTGTATGGGTAACGCATAAAGGCGTCATACCATAATTGTCCCGCATGGAAATTGCCTGGTAGCAACTATCTTTTCCCCCACTTACTGGGATGATGCAGTCATAAACAGAACCATCACCTCTATATTTAGCGAGAATCTCTTCAAATTCTATGCGACGCTTACTCCAATCAATATTTTTGTGTTTGTCTATTGCAGAACAGCATGCATCACAAATACCATTTGCAAAAACCTGTTCTGGCCTAGTTGTAGGCATAATACATTTGCTACAATAATGCATAGCATCCTCCCTTCATTTATTTAATAAGCTCAGGCTTTAATGCCACGCCCTTCTTGAGATCTTTTGCGGCCAATTTTCCAATTATTTCATTTAAAAGCTTTGGGGCCATACCGAAACCTGGTCGGATGCTTTTTAAATTTTCCATAGTAAATGCTTCTCCCTCTGCAATATCTGATACTACGTATAGAGACCGCCTGAATTGGGCGTTACCTTTTTCTGACTCTGTTCTTTCATAGTTCACTTTCCCCACAGCTTGCCAGGCTGTATTTGCGTCACTGCATAGCCGGGCTAATTCAATAGGCTCAATTGAGAAGCTATCATCGGCCCCGCCTCCAGCACGGTCCAGCGTCACATGTTTTTCAATCACACAGGCACCGAGCGCCACAGCTGCAACTGCGGTTGCGTTATCAATAGTGTGATCCGACAAGCCAGATAAAGTATTGAAACGTTGTGAAATATCGGCGATCGTTTTTAGGTTGTATTGATCTGCAGGAGCCGGATAACCACTTACGCAATGCAGGACAACAAGTTCATCACATCCATTACTCCGCGCAGTATCTATAGCGTCCTGTATTTCCTGCGTGTTGGCCATACCCGTAGAAAGTATAAGCGGCTTGCCAGTTTGAGCCACACGAGCGATCAAGGGGAGATCGATCAGCTCGAATGACGCTATTTTATAGGCAGGAGCCTCAAGCTTCTCGAGAAAACTCACCGCACTAGTATCAAAAGGCGAACTAAAAATCGTAATCCCTAACTCCCTTGCTTTTTCAAATAAAGGCTCGTGCCACGCCCAGGGCAAATGAGCACTCTTGTACAATTCATATAAAGTTTGCCCATCCCAAAGCCCTCCTTGAATTTGAAAATCTATCGCGTCACAATCAATGGTAATAGTGTCTGGCGTATACGTTTGCAACTTAATCGCATCTGCGCCAGCTTTCTTGGCTTCTTCCATTATTTGGAATGCCCGATTTATGTCCCCATTATGATTTGCCGACAATTCGGCAATAATATAAGGCTTAAAGTCAAGACCAATTTTACGTCCATCAATAGTAATAAAGGGATTCATTGTCATCTCATATAATTGGTAATCGAATAAAGGTATCTTTTGAAATTCGCTGATAATTGGCAGCCATGAATAACCTTTGTGATGGAGAATTAGTCTCAAGTACTGTTGCATGAAGCGTTACATCTTTGTGGATATCATCAACATAGCTTAGTGTTTTTAGCCCTATTCCTTGACCATAATGCTCTGGCGATACAAAAATCGAAACGATATATTCAGCCTTTTTTATTCGATCTAATCGAATAACAGCCACTGATTTATCATGCTCGGAAAACGTTACCATATAGAAGAAATCTTCAACTGACTTAAGCTTTTGTTCCATCCATTGCCGATGCTCTTCCCAGCTAGGCCGATTAGTTGTTAAGGAATATTTTCGCGTGTCTGCATGGCATTGCCATGTGAATACTTGCTTTATATCATTTTCACAAGCCAGCCTAAGCCTAATAGATAGCTTAGCATCCTGCTCGAAGAGCAAGTTATTAATTTCTTGTACAACTCGTCTAACACCCAAACCATCACATAATTTTAGATTTTCCTGACGGAACGCACTCCAATTTTCAATCAACGCTTTATATGCGCTAACTAGCTCAGTGATAATGTTTTCTTTCTCTACCAAAATCGAAGCATTTACTGCAGCAAGATTTCTAGCAACCGTAAGTTGGTTATCTGCCAATGGAATAATTATGCTAGGAATACCTAAACAAGCTCTTTCCCATGATGTCGTTCCTGCCGCACCTATCGCTAACGAATGCGCCAACATTGTCTCAGCCATATCATCAGTGAAATCAATATGCTCAATCCAATCACTATTTAAAGAGCAAAAAGCTTTAACTTCATCGTAACTCGGACATTTACTACCAAGCAGAACTGTTACTTGAATTTTATCACTCAATCCGGACTGGAGTATTTTGAGGATTTGTAGGGTAACATTATTTTTATCAATTCCGCCCATGGAAAGTAGAATCTTGGGCTTTATTGGAAAACGATTACCCTCTAAAGCATCCTCTCTTTTAGCTGCAAATTGCAAATTGAGTAAAGCATAATCACATCCAGTCAAGATAGCGGTATCACTATTTATCGCCTTATAATCATCTGGGGAGCGCATTAAAGTCTGATCGACAATTAGTTCAGCATGATGTTTGCGAACAAGATCATCAATTGCAACAATTTTGCAATCTAGTCGATTTCTTACCTCATTTTCCCACTCTGCGCCTAAAGCATAATGATCAACAATAACTAAGTCAGCGCATTTAACCGCTAAAATGAATTGATCCGCATCCAGTTCAATCGGAACTTGTAACCAAGCGGCGTAATCAGAACTATTTTTTGGGATTACATATTCTTTTGGTGGCGGTAGCTCGCAAACATCGAAGCCTTGATATCTAATCCAGCTGACAGAATCACCATTTTGGGGGCGAACTGCAAACCTAATACTATGACCTTGACTCTTAAGCTCCTTAGCCAACACAGCGCAACGCACGATATGGCCCGAACCAATGTGTACCGAAGAGTCCGCCCTAATAACTATATTCATTAATTCTTACAATACAGAAAAGAGCGCTTCTGCCAATTCCCAATCTTCGGGCGTGTCAATATCTTGCACTCGTTTCCTGGGTAAAATGACCGCCTTAGAGTGTTCCGCGAAGATAGCTTTTCCTTGAATAAACGCACTTGCTTTTCCCCAGTAAAATTGTCCTGCATCATGGTATGCTTCTGTTAAATCTTGTGAGCGAGTAATGGAATACTTACTATTAAACATTTCGACTCTCCCCATATCTGTAACATTAAATGCTCTTTGAATTGGATATGGAAACGAAGTGGCACTAAAGGTATATTCAACTTCTGAATTATTTAATTCTAACTGCCCTTGCTGTAAATATTCTGGGAGAAGAAATGGTGCTGTCGGATATATACAACACAGTAAAGTCGGCTTACAGCCTTGCTCAGCAAAGTGTTTAATTGCGTGCTGCATTACATCCATTGTTGTCGCATGATCGTCAGATATTTTAGCCGGCCTTAAAAAAGGCACTTCCGCCCCATAAGCCTTAGCAACCCCTAAAATTTCTTCATCATCTGTAGATACTATTATTCGATCGAAACATCCAGACTGTTTTGCCGCTTCAATTGAATAAGCAATAATAGGTTTACCATGAAAGTCCTTAATATTCTTTCTAGGAATTCTTTTACTGCCACCCCGCGCTGGAATTATTGCTATATTCATAATCCTTAAGCTAGAATTTTGGATAAAACTTGTATAACGGTATCTTGTTGTGTTGCAGACATAGCTGGGTACATAGGGATACTGATCGCCTCCTTATGGTATTGCTCCGCATTTTGGCAATACCCTGCCTCAAAGCCCATAGTTTCGTAATACGGTTGTCGGTAAACAGGTATGTAATGCAGGTTAACCAGAATACCCGCAGCGTGAAGTGCATCGTAAACTTGCCGCTGGGTTTTTTCGATTTCACCTAGCTTTAGTCGAATTGGGTACAGGTGATAGCTTGAATAGCTATCGGGATGCTGCCATGGGGTATGTAATGGAAAACCAGCCAGCGCTTCATCATAGCGCTTTGCGATGCGCCTACGCTTGTTAACAAATTCATCCAATCTGGCCATCTGACTCACGCCTAAAGCCGCTTGTATGTCGGTCATACGGTAGTTGAAGCCAAGGCTAATCTGCTGATAGTTCCAGATTTCGTTCACAGGTCTTGCCTGCATTTGATCCACGTCACTAGTTATACCATGGCTACGATTGCGCACCATGCGATTAGCTAACTCTGGATCATTGGTGAGAGCCATACCGCCCTCTCCGGTGGTGATGATCTTGACAGGATGAAAGCTGAATACTGTAATGTCGCTATACCTGCAGTTACCAATAGCTTCATTTTTGTATTTACCTCCAATGGCGTGCGAGGCGTCTTCAATAATTTTGAAACCAAAGCGCTGAGCCAGCTCATGAATCGCCAACATGTCGCACGATTGGCCGCAGAGGTGAACGGGTACGACAACTTTTGGTAGACGACCCTCACGTTCTGCGACAATCAGTTTGCGTTCCAGTGTCAGCGGGCAAAGGTTGTAAGTTCGAGGGTCAGTGTCGACAAAATCCACTTGAGCACCGCAATACAAGCCACAGTTTGAAGAAGCGACGAAGGTATTGGGGCTGGTCCAGAGCCAGTCGTCAGGGCCCAATTCAAGGGCCATACAAGCAATGTGCAACGCCGATGTCGAGCTATTTGCAGCAACGGCATGTTGGGCGCCACAATAGCTGGCAACGGTTTGCTCGAACATCGGGACGGCCGGGCCTTGGGTGAGAAAATCCGAACGCAGGACTTCGACCACTGCGTCGATGTCAGCTTGTGTTATATCTTGTCGGCCGTAAGGGATCATAAAACGCTTCCTTCTTCTTT
>Ga0115004_10000879_pt1 | contig 23970 bp, 26 predicted proteins | sample ArcticOcean_MG_C_10_FD_88737 | JGI IMG/M metagenome (GOLD analysis project Ga0115004, IMG submission 88737) | Marine microbial communities from western Arctic Ocean - ArcticOcean_MG_CB11_90 | ecosystem: Environmental > Aquatic > Marine > Oceanic | place: Arctic Ocean: Canada Basin | collected... | reverse complement strand
TCGATCATTTGTCCTTTTCTTCTATTCATTGAATCTATAACTTTTGATGAGTGTTCCTCATCTAAATCTACCGTGACTTCTTCGATAGGCTCTAATTTATTTCCGGAGGCATCCTTTTGAAATAATACCTTCGGAGGGCTTACTGTCATTTCAAATCCTTCTCTTCTCATTTGAGTTAACAAAATCTCTAGCATTAACTCGCCTCTACCACTAATAACGAAAGCGTCTCTATTTTCGTTCTCCCCAAATGTAATACCTACATTATTTTCTGCTTCCAACATCAACCTGTCTCTTATTTGTGTGCTAGTTAATTTTTTTCCTTCAGTACCTGCTAAAGGAGAACTATTTACTGTAACAGTAATAGACATCGTTGGAGGATCGATAGGTGTCGCACTAATTGCTTCATTTACCTCTAAATCACAAATAGTATCAGCTACATTGGCTTTCTCTAGCCCGGCTATAATAACAATATCTCCAGCTTCCCCAACTTCAATTGGAACTCTTTTTGTTCCTTCATATCTAAAAATTTTTGTTAGCCTTCCTTCATCAACTTTTTCGCCTTTAAGATTTATAGCCTTAATTTGTTGATTTGCTTTAGCTCTACCTTGAGTTATTTTTCCAACCAAACTTCTTCCTAAAAAACTATCGGCATATAAAAGTGTAGATAGCATTGCAAAAGGTTTTTCTTTATCTAATTTTGCTGGCTTAACGTGTTCCAAGACTAGATCTAAAATAGGATGAAGATTTTCTCTTGGTCCATCAACTTCTTTACTAGCCCAACCTGATCTTCCACTTGCATAAAGTACTGGGAAATCTAATTGTTCTTCATTTGCATCTAAACTTACAAACAAGTCAAAGGTTTCATCTAAAACTTCATTTGCTCTTTGATCGGCTTTATCTAACTTATTTATTATCACAATTGGTTTGAGGCCTTGTTTAAGAGCTTTTGCTAAAACAAATTTCGTTTGTGGCATCACACCTTCAGCAGAGTCTATAAGTAATAAAGCACCATCTGCCATAATTAAAACACGCTCAACTTCGGCAGCAAAATCTCTATGACCTGGAGTATCTATAATATTAATTCTAGTGTCTTTCCAATCAACAGAAGCAGGTTTAGCTAAAATTGTAATTCCTCTTTCTTTTTCAAGCTCTCCCGAATCCATTACTCGTTCCTCAACAACCTCATTTTCTCTAAATGAGCCACTTTGCTTCATTAGATTATCAATCATAGTAGTTTTACCATGGTCAACGTGAGCAATAATTGTAATGTTTCTAATATCTTTCGTCATAATGTTTATTTTTGGTTGCGGGGGTAGGATTTGAACCTACGACCTTCAGGTTATGAGCCTGACGAGCTACCAGACTGCTCCACCCCGCGTTGAATTAAATTTTTTTAATATTTATTGCCTGTAATTTTTTATTTTCTTCTTTTATATCAAACTCTAAAAACTGTTCTTCTTTTAGCATTCTAAGCTTAGATTCTTCTAAAGCTGAAACATGTAAAAAAATATCTTTTTTTGTTTCTTCATCAGTAACAAACCCATAGCCTTTTTTGGAATTAAACCATTTAACTTTACCTGATGGCATGATTGATCCTCTCATTTTATATAAATTTAATATCTATTTTTTAATTTTTGAAGTTTTTTAATTCTCTTTATGTTTTCTGTTGTAACTCTTTTTTTTCTCTCTGAAGGCTTTTCATACGTGCTTTTCATTTTCATGACTTTAAAAAAACCTTCTTTTTGAAGCTTTCTTTTTAGCACTCTAATTGCTTGCTCAACATTATTATCTTTTACGTCTATTTTAATAAAAACCTCCTGTTAATTTCACGTTAGTTATCATTTGCTTTATGAATTGTCTACACTGAAGCTGCCTGAGCTTTTTTTTCTTCTTTAATTTTAGCTTTTTTCTCTCTTTCAACTCTTCTTTTGGCTTTTTCAAGACTTTTTTGGAATGTCTCTTGTGTACATAGAGCTAAAATAACTGGATCTCTAGGTTTGAGGTTTGAGAAATTCCAGTAACTTCTCTTTCTTATCAAAGAAACTGTTCCTTTTGTGCTGCCAACTAATTTTGAAATCTGCCCATCGTTTAACTCAGGCGCATTTTTACATAGCCATAAAATTGCATCGGGTCTATCTTGCCTTTTTGATAATGGAGTATATTTTGGTCTTTTTCGTTCTTTTACTTCTACTTCATCAATTTTTTTTATTAAATTCAAATTTTTTTCAGAATCTTTTGAACATACTTCAATTTCCTCTCTCGACAACTGTCCCGACAATATTGGATTGTAAGCTTTTATTCCTTTAGCCACATCTCCATCAGCGATACCTTTAATTTCGAGCTCGTGTAAATTACAAAATTGAGCGATTTGTTTAAATGTTAATGTCGTATTTTCTACCAACCAAACAGCAGTAGCTTTTGGCATAAAAGGTGCGTCGGGCATAATTTATTTTTTTGCTCTAAGGTTACTAAATTTTTTATTATATTTACTAACACGACCCTTATCTAGAAGTTTTTGAGTACCACCGGTCCAAGCAAAATGAGACTTTGGATCAATATCCAATTTTAAAGTATCGTTTTCTTTACCCCAGGTAGATCTTGTTTCAAATTCGCTTCCATCGGTCATAACAACTTTTATTTTATGGTAATTGGGATGTAAATCTTTTTTCATGAGGCGAGTTTTATATGATTAAAGCTTTTTACTCAATATTTTTTTTTAGAATTAAATCGCTCAATTCATCATGAATATTTGAATTAGAGGCCAAAATATTCTTTTTTAATGGGGCTTCACTATCTATTTCGAAGAAATCAACAAATCCACCTGCTTCTTTTATAATAATTATACCAGCTGCAATATCCCAATAATTTAACTCTCTCTGCCAATAACCATCAAATCTTCCGCATGCGACGTAAGCTATATCTAATGCTGCGCTCCCAAATTTTCTAATTGGAGAATAAACATTTTTTGATACATCGACAAACTCTGAAAAAATTTCATCTTTTTTTTTACTTTCGTGTTTAGGACCACCCGAAACAAGCAAAGCATCTTTTAATTTCTTTTTATTAGAAACTCTTATTCTAGAGTTATTTAGATAAGCACCATTTCCTTTTTCTGCACAAAACATTTCATTTTTAATTGGATCAAAAATAACCCCACATTTAATCTCGTTTTCTTCTTCATACCCTATAGAGATAGCAAAATGTGGAATCCCATTTAAAAAATTCATGGTCCCGTCTATTGGATCAATAATCCATCTATTTTTTTTATTTGATTTATTAATTACGCCTGATTCTTCAGTAACAATTCCATATTCTGGATGCGCTCTTTGTAATTCTTCTATAATTGTTTTTTCAGTTCTTTTATCCGCTGATGTTACAAAGTCCCCTGGACCTTTTGAAGAAACTTGTAAGTTTTCTATCTCACCAAAATCTCTAATTAAAGATCTAGATGCTTTATTACAAGCTCTAGTAATTATATTTATTTGAGGAGAATTTAATCTCATTAATTAACTCTCTTTACATATTCTAATGTGCGTGTATCAATTATAATTTTTTCTCCACTTTCAATAAATGGTGGGACGTTTATCTTTATACCACAATCTAATAAGGCAGGCTTATAAGAAGAAGACGCTGTTTGATTTTTTATTGCCGCATCAGTGCTTTCAATTACACACTCAATATTATTAGGAAGTTCAATCGAAATCGGTTTATCCTCCATAAATGCTATCGTTACTTTTAAATTTTCTTTTAATAACTTATATTTTTCTCCGGTCATAGATTTTAAAATCTCAACTTGTTCAAATGTTTCATTGTCCATAAAATGACAATTATCTCCATCTATATAAAGAAAGTTAAATTTTCTTTCATCAACTTCTGCTTTTTCTACTGTTTCACTTGATCTAAATCTCTCATTCAATTTTGTACCTTTAATTAAGCTTTTTAATTCTACTTGATTAAAAGCACCACCCTTTCCCGGCTTAACATGCTGTGTTTTCAAAACATTCCAATAGTCATTTTTATGTTCAATAATCATTCCTGGTCTAATTTCTATAGCAGTAATTTTCATTTAAATTTTTTTATTGCAAATTCTGGTTTTAATTTCGGGTTATCCCAAATATAACTTGATATTGCAATATATTTTGCACCAGCCTTAATTAGTTTTCTATAATTTGAATTATTAATGCCCCCTATTGCAACGATTGGTTTTTTTATATTTTTTTTTGCCCATTTTAATATATTTAAATCGGCTTTTTTTGCATCTGGTTTTAAATGAGACTTACTAAAGGACCCAAAGGCTACATAATTAGCTTTATTTTTAATTGCTATTTTAGCCAATAATCTAGAGTTATGGCAAGTTACTCCAACAATTTTATTTTTTAGATATTTTTTTACATCATACGCTGATCCATCCAATTGACCTAAGTGGCACCCATCCGCATTAACTATTTTTGCAATTTTAAAACTATCATTAATTAAAAACTTAACTTTATATATTTTTGTAATTTTTTTTATTTTTTTAGCCACTTCAATAACTTTATTTTTTGAGGTTTCTTTTAATCTAAGTTGAAAAAACTTTATTTTTTTTGATTCTAATACTTTTTTTAAATCTTTATAAAAGCCATTGTAAATTTTTTTCGGGGATATTAAATATATTAACTTTTTCAAGTTAATTAAACCGCTGCTTCTTTTTCTAATTCTTCAGACCATTCACCTTTTGAAGCAAGACCGTTCATTTTAGCTCTATGAGCAAAAGCTTTTTGAATTTCATTTCTATTATTCTGATCTTTACCAAATGCCTTCAACGCACTTGCTTGCAAACCTCTTCCGTATGAAAAAGTAATAAGAAACTCTGTATTATTAATTTTATTTATTTCGTTTAAGTTTCTACTTGATTCAATTTCTGATTGGCCACCAGATAAAAAAGCAATACCTGGAACCTCACTCGGAACATTTTTTTTTATACACTCTAATGTTTTTTTTGCAATTTCCTCATTATTGGATTTTTTAGAGGACTCTGAACCTGGAATAATCATATTTGGTTTTAATACTATTCCTTTTAAATTTACGTTGTGCAAAGAAAGTTCATTGAAACATTCGTTCAAAACATTTGTTGTAACTTGATAGCATTTATCAATATCATGTGAGCCATCCATTAAGACTTCTGGCTCAACAATTGGAACCATATTTGCTTCCTGCACAAGAGCGGCATATCTAGCAAGAGCATGAGCATTCGATTTAATTGATTGTGCCGATGGAATTTTATTCCCAATTGTATAAACGCCTCTCCACTTTGTGAAACGCGCACCAATTTCATAATATTCTATTAACCTCTCTCTAAGTCCATCCAGCCCTTCTGTAACCATTTCTTTTGATGATCCAGCGAGAGATTTAGCACCTTTATCAACTTTAATACCAGGCACTGCACCATTTTTATTTATTAGTTCTGGTACCGTTAATCCAAGTGTAGTTTTTTGCTTTATTGTTTCGTCAAAAAGAATAACTCCACCAATATAATCTTTCACAGCGTCAGAGCTAAAAAGAGATTGCCTGAAGGTTAATCTATTTTTTTCAGTGTTTTCCACACCTATACTTTTAAATCTTTTCGCTATTGTTCCAGTGCTTTCATCCGCAGCCAAAATACCTTTGCCTTTTGAACACATTTTTTTTGCAATTTCTTCTAAAGTCATAAGGAGTATTTATTTTAAAACGTTTAGTCCGGGCAAGTCTTTTCCTTCGAGAAATTCTAAAAAAGCTCCACCTGCTGTTGATAAGTGTGTGAAAGTAAACTTTTCACTACTCTTATTGATTGCGTACAAGGTGTCACCACCACCAAGAATTGAAATCAAGGATCTACTTGCTGTATTTTCAGAAATTTTTTTTGCTATTGCCAATGTGCCTAATAGAAAGTTTTTATTTTCAAAATAACCCGCTGGCCCGTTCCATAAAATGGTATTAGATTGATCTATAATATTTTCTATACTTTTAATAGTTAAAGGCCCTATATCTAAAATAATTTCATTATCGTTAATAGCATTTTTTTTCTTAGTTTGACCTGAGCCTTCAAAAGTATCAGAAACATTGTAGTCTTCAGGAATTAAAATATTACAATTATTTTCTTTAGCCTTGGCATAAATTTCACTAATTATTTTTTTAGAGCCTTTTTCCACCAATGATTTTCCGATTTTAATTCCTTCATATGCTAGAAAATTATTAGCCATAGCTCCAACAATCACAATATTATTCACATTTTTTATTAAATTATAAATAACATTTATTTTAGTTGAAATTTTAGAACCACCAATAATGCAGGTTACCGGTTCTTTTTTGTCTTTAATAACTAAGTCAATTGCTTCAACTTCTTTCTTTATTAGAGGACCTGCATAAGACTCTTTGATATATTTTGTAATTTTATGAATCGATGCTTGCTCCCTATGAGAACATGAGAAAGCATTGTTAATATAAATATCTCCAAGTGACCCAAGTTTTTTTGCGAAAACTTCATCGTTTTCTTCTTCACCTTTAAAAAACCTGATATTTTCTAGTAAAATAATCTCACCATCTTTTAGATAAGAACATTTATGTTTTGTTTCTCCATCAATATCTCCCATAAAAAAATAAATATTCGTTTTTAATTGTTCTTTTAAAAACTTATAAATTGGCATCAAAGATAAATCGGCATCTTTTTCTCCTTTGGGTCTACCTAAGTGACTTATAATAATTATTTTTAATTTTTTTTTAATTAAATCTTTTAAAAAGGGGAGGACTAAAGTAATTCGAGTGTAATCTTGAATTTTTCTCTCATTTAGAGGTACATTTAAGTCAAGTCTAAGAATGATTGTTTTATTTTGAATATTTTGATTGTCAGAAAAATATTTGATTTTACTCATTTAGATTTTATATTTGTTTTCTGAGCTTCTCCTGAATAGTAGCAACTATTTTTTCAGCTGTTAAGTTGAAGTGGTCATATACTTCTTTAAATGGAGCGCTTTCACCAAATTCATTAATTCCTAACGCAATTCCTTTTTTTCCCAAAAATTTATTCCAGGAAGTTACGTTTCCAGCTTCAATAGAAACAATTAAAGCGTCAGTATCTAAAATATCATTTTTAAATTCTTCAGTTTGTTTTTCAAACAATTCATGGCAAGGCATAGACACAACTTTAGATTCAATGTTGTTTTGTTTTAGTGAATCCTGCACATCTAAAGCTAATTCTACTTCAGACCCAGATGCGATTAAAGTGACCTTGCTATCATGGGAGGTTATTTTTACTACGTATGCTCCACTCTCACATTTGTTTTTTTCTGACATACCGGGGTTAATATAGGGTAGTTTTTGTCTCGACAGAGCAATTACACTTGGTGTGTTTTTACTTTTTAAAGCTAATTCCCAACATTCAAGAGTTTCATTCATGTCTGCCGGTCGAAAGACGTTAAGGTTTGGTATTGCTCTTAATCCAGTTAATTGTTCTATAGGTTGGTGAGTAGGTCCGTCTTCTCCGAGCCCTATAGAGTCGTGTGAAAAAATATAAATAACTCTTAGCCCCATTAGCGCTGATAATCTTATAGAGGGCTTGCAATAATCTGAAAAAATTAAAAAAGTTCCTCCGTAAGGAATTAATCCACTATATAAAGATAAGCCATTCATCACAGCGGCCATACCATGCTCCCTCACACCGTAATGAATATAATTTCCATCAAAATTTTTGGCATTAATTACTTTAGAGTTATTCGTTTTAGTATTATTCGAACCACTAAGGTCTGCAGAACCTCCTATTAATTGAGGTAGAATACTAGAAATACTTTCTATTGCAGCGGATGAACATTGCCTTGTAGCCATACTAGGTTTTGAGTCAAAGTATTTTATTTTTTCTTTTTTAATTAAATTTTCAAGATCTTTAATATTTGATTGAATATATACATCTTCTAATTCCGATTTAATCTTAGAGTCTTTTTTATTTAATGTTTGAATCCATTTTTCCTCTAATTTAAACCCTTTTTCTCCAATGTCTCGCCATGCGTTTAAAATATCTTCATTTATTTTGAATGGCTCACTACTCCATTTAAGTTTTTTTCTTACTAAAGAAATTTCATCATCACCTAGAGGCGAGCCGTGTGAAGAGGCTTTACCAGATTTATTTGGAGATCCAAATCCAATTACAGTTTTACAAGATATTAAAGTTGGTTTATTTGCTTTTGAAGCGTTTGATATGGCTTTCGATATTTGTTTTTCATCATGTCCATTCACCTCTAAATAGCTCCACCCATATGCCTCAAATCTTTTTTTATAATTATCTGAAACGCTCAAAGAAGTAGACCCATCAATTGAGATCTTATTATTATCAAAAAATACAATTAAATTTTTTAATTTTAAGTGGCCCGCTAAACTCATTGATTCGTGACTAATTCCTTCCATCAAGTCGCCGTCACTAACGATTACATATGTTTTATTGTCGATTAAAGTTGAACCAAATTTTTTTCTTAAAATTTCCTCACCAATTGCCATACCAACAGCATTGCCAAGTCCTTGTCCTAGAGGACCAGTTGTGGTTTCAATTCCTGTTCCTTTTTTATATTCAGGGTGTCCAGCACAAATAGAATTAAGTTGCCTAAAATTTTTAATATCATTAATTGAAATACTTTTGTAACCATTTAAGTATAGTAAAGAATATAAAAGCATAGAGCCGTGTCCAGCTGACAAAACAAATCTATCTCTGTTAACCCAATTTGGATTTTTTGGATTAAACCTCAGGTGGTATTTAAATAAAACTGTAGCAACGTCCGCCATACCCATAGGCATTCCCGGGTGTCCAGAATTTGCTTTTTGTACAGCATCAATAGACAAAAATCTTATTGCATTTGATAATTGGTTAAATTTTACGTTCACAATTATATTACCTATATAGACTTAAACTAAGTATATCAATAATATGGTAAAAAAAACATATGAATATTTTTGACCAAAAAGAAAAAAACTTAAATAAGCTGATTGATAAATTGAATAATTTAACTTCAACTTATTCACAGTCTTCATTTGAAGGAGAGAAAATAGAAATAGAAAAAAATGAGATACTTGGGCAAAAATTAGAAATTGAAAAAAAAAATCAAGAATTAATGAGAGAACATAAATATTTAAAAGATAAGATAATAGATCTTCAAGCTGAAGTTAACAAAAAATCAATTGTAGAAGATGAGTTTAACAAAGATATTGAAGACCTTAGTCAAGAAACAGAAAATTTAGTAAAGGAAATTGATAAATGGCAAATGTAAATATAAAATTTAATAACAAAGATTACCTACTTTCTTGTGATGACGGACAAGAGGAGTCTTTAAAAAATTTAACTAAATTTCTAGACAAAAAATATACTGAACTCAAAGATAAATTAGGTAATATCGGGGAAAATAAGTTGCTATTAATTACTACGATTCAGTTAATTGACGAATACTTTGATTTAAAGCAAAGAGTTGTGCAACAAAAAAAAAAACTAGAAGATATAGCAAAAAAATTTCATGAACTAAAAGAACTAGCCATTCAATACAAGCAAGGTAAAGACAAAGAAATATCTAAACTGAATGAAAAGTTAGATGGTTTTAAAAAAACTATTGAAGAAAGCAATAGCCTTTACGAGTCAATGCTAGATAAAACAACTAAATCTCTTGAAAAAATATTATCAAATACTGAATCAATTTCTAAAATTCAGTAAATGCCGAATAAATATATATTAAGAAAAAAATATTATGCTATTAGAAAAAAAAATTATTTTAATATTAAATTGAGCTATTTTGATCCACTAATAAAATTAATTCAAAAAAAATATAATAAAAGGATTATCAACTTGTGCAGTTATTACCCCTCATCTTTCGAGGTAAATGTTCTTAGAATATTTGAAACAAGCTTCGCCAATAGAGTAAAAGTATTTTTACCAACATTAACAGGAAGTAATTCAATGCATTTTTATCAATGGAACAATCAAGACACTTTGCAAATCAATAAGTTTGGTATGTTGGAGCCTTTTAAATCTCAAAAACATTTGGTTCCCAATATTATGCTAGTTCCGTTGTTAGCCTATGATAGTAAAAAAAATAGATTAGGATATGGGAAAGGGTTTTATGATCGTTATCTTAAAAAATATAAAAATATATTAACAATTGGCATTGCATTTTCATTTCAAAAATATCATAAACTTCCTATGTCAAGCAATGATGTGAAAATAGATTATATTTTAACCGAGAAAGGAATTTTTTGATGAAAATACTTATGCTTGGTGATGTGATGGGTGTATCTGGAAGAAAAGCAATTAAAGATAGATTAAATAAGATTATTAATAATAATGAAATAGATTTTACAATCATAAATGGTGAAAATGCAGCTGATGACGGAAGAGGAATTACAAAAGCAATAGCCGAAGAATTTTTTTCTTATGGAGTGGACGTTATTACTTCCGGCAATCACATTTGGGATAAACAAGAAATCATAGATTATATAAACTTAGAAAATAGACTTCTTAGACCCGCAAATCTAGCAGAAGGATCACCAGGAAATGGTTATGAAATTTACTCAACAAAAAATAAAAAATTTAAAGTAGGAGTTATAAATTTGATGGGAAATGTTTTTATGAGGAAAACTGAAGATGTTTTTGAAATTGCAAAAAAAATTAAAGATAAAATAATTTTAAAAAAAAATGTAGATTTTATTGTAATTGATTTTCATGGGGAGATTACAAGTGAAAAAATGGCAATTGGTCATTTTTTTGACGGGTTATCAACTATTGTTGTCGGGACTCATACTCATATACCAACTGCAGACACGAGAATTCTTGAAAATGGCACCGCTTTTCAAACGGACTTAGGAATGTGTGGTGATTACAATTCTGTGATTGGAATGAATAAAGAAAATTCACTTAAAAAATTTCTCAAAGATAAAAGTGCTATTAAACATTTTCCAGCTGAAGGTGAAGGTACATTATCAGGAATAATTGTTGAAGCAGATAAGGAAACAGGGTTAGCAAAAAAAATTACAAGACTAATTGAAGGTGGAAGTTTAACCAAATAAATATGGCGGGTCATTCACATTGGGCTGGTATAAAACATAAAAAAGGACGAGCTGACAAAGAAAGATCAAAAATTTTTTCAAAACTTTCAAGAGAAATTACTGTTGCGGCTAAACTAGGAGACAAGGACCCTGATATGAACCCAAGATTAAGAACGGCAATACAGGCAGCTAAGCAACACAACATGCCCAAAGACAATATTGCTCGCGCAATAAGTAAATCAGAAATGAGTGATGATAAAAATTATGAAAATTTAAGATATGAGGGATTTGGTGCATTTAATACTGCTTTAATAATTGAGACATTAACAGATAATAAAAATAGATCTGCCTCTAGTATTAGAACAGTTTTGCAAAAAAAAGGAGGCAGATTAGGAGAAGCTGGCTCAACAACTCATTTATTTTACAGCTGTGGAGTCATTCATGTAGATAAAAAAAAATGCAATGAAGATGAAATATTTGAAATAGCTACAGATTCTGGAGCTAAAGACTGTTTTCATTTAGAAAATATTCACGAAATAATCTCAGAAAAAGAAGACTTTTATAAAGTTAAAAACATCTTTGAAAAGAAAATAGATAACTTCGAATACTCTGGTATAGAATGGAGAGCTCTTAATTATTTAGACTTAAACAAAGAGCAGATTAAAAAAACTGTAGAAATGTTAGAGTCGTTAGAGGAACTAGATGATGTTCAAAATATATATATTAATGCAAATTTAGGAAATACTAAGTTATGAAAATTATAGGAATTGATCCCGGTTTAAGTGGCGGAATAGCAGTTTTAAAAAATAATAAAGTATTATCTATTTTTGATATGCCGGTGATGCCTGAGGGTAAAAAGAATAAAAGACAACTTAATAGCGCTCAACTAGTAAAATTGCTGAAAGATAATATTTCTAATGATGAGGAAGTATCAGTGATTGTGGAGCAGGTAAATGCGATGCCAGGTCAAGGTGTTACAAGTATGTTTAATTTTGGTCAAACTTTTGGGGCAATCAAAGGTGTATGCGCAGCATTAGGGTTACCAATTTTTTTTGTACGCCCCTCGAAATGGAAAAAACATTTTGAATTAATCAACTCGTCAAAAGACTCAAGCAGAACTAAAGCAATCGAAATGTATCCCTCTTTATCGAATGATTTAGCTAAAAAAAAAGATGTAAATAAATCAGATGCTATTTTAATAGCGAGATTTTATAGTGAGACGCGATTAAACGATACTAATTAATAATATATTATCTTTAAAACCGCCAAATTCATGACACATTCTAAAAGTAATCAACTTTAATGGAACAAGAAATAGCAGCTCAAGTTGTTGGTCTAGGCGGAAGTACAGACTTTTCTTTATGGAAATTATTTTTGCGTGCAGATTTTGTAGTTAAATTTGTCATCATTCTTTTAATTGCAAGTTCTATCTTTTCTTGGGCGCTGATATTTAATAAATATAAACTATTTAAAAAGATAAATGCTTCAACAGAAGATTTTGAAAAAAAATTTTGGAAAGCTAAATCTGCCGAAAGTTTCAGTAATAATTTACCAGTAAATTCAACAGATCCTGCAACTACAATTTTTAAGGCCGCAATGAATGAATTGGTAAAAACAAAAAGACAGTCTTCAGCTATTCAAACAGCAAGAGTCGAAAGAGTTTTAGAAATTTTTACAGATATAGAGATAAAAAATATTGAAAAAAATTTTACTTTTCTTGCGACAGTAGGGTCTACCGCACCTTTTATAGGATTATTTGGAACTGTTTGGGGTATCATGAATTCTTTTCAATCAATAGCAATTTCTAGAAATACAAGTCTAGCCATAGTTGCCCCAGGAATAGCAGAGGCTCTATTCGCAACTGCTCTTGGACTTTTAGCTGCAATTCCTGCAGTCGTTGCCTACAACAAATTTAACAGTGACTCTAAGAGATATACCTCAAGAATAGATAACTTCTCAAAAAGATTTTTATCAATTATATAATAAATGGCTTTTAAACTTAACCGCTCAAGAAATGAACCAATGAGTGAAATTAATGTAACGCCATTTGTTGACGTGATGTTAGTTCTATTAATTATTTTTATGGTTACTGCTCCTCTTTTAACTGTAGGAGTGCAAGTGGATTTACCAGAGTCTGCCGCAGACTCTTTACCAGATGACCAAGAGCCTTTGACAATAACTATTAATTCTAAAGGTGAAATTTATATTCAAGAACATAAAGTTAAATATCAAAAAATTATTCCAAAACTTTTAGCTATTGCAAAAAACAGAACTAATACAAGAATTTATGTTCGTGGAGACAAAACCATAAATTATGGAAGAGTTTTAGAAGTTATGGGAACACTATCAGGTGCAGGTTTTTCAAAAGTTGCCTTAATATCTGAGCCATACAAAAATTAGATGAAACATGACAAAAAGCTTAATTTATTCTTTGATATTTCACTCGGTAATGATTTTATTAACTGTTCTAAGCTTACCATTCATGATTAGACAGCCAATAGATTTACCTCCTATAGTTTCAGTTGAGTTAATTCAAATTTCTGACAAAACAAATATTCCTTTTGCCCCCAAAGCAAGAAAAATTATAGAAGAAAAAAAGAAAAAAGAAGAAAGAATGGTGTCAGAGCAAGCGCCACCTTCTGCTAAAGCTAAAGAAAAGCCAGATAGAATACCTATGCCTAATGAAAAAAAGGAAAAAAAAGAAATAATTAAAAAAAAACAAAATCCCAAGGAAGTAAAGCCTGAAATAAGACAATCATCAGAATTTGAAAAAAAAGAAATCGTGGATACAAATCAGATTGCAGCTTTAATTGATAAAGCCAAAGAAGAAGAAGCTGTGAAACAAAAAAACACCAATAAAATTACACAAAGTAGTGTTAAAAATTCTTTTGCAACAGGTTTATCTCTGTCAGAAGAAGATGCTCTCAGAGCTCAAATTTTCGGATGTTGGAGCGTACCTCTAGGATTGCCTTACGATCAAAATTTATTGGTAAGAATAAAGTTAAACTTAAAAAAAGATGGAACAATTATGAAATCAGAAATATTAGACCATGAGAGAATGAACAGACCAGGTCAAAAATTTTATAAAGTTTTAGCAGAAAGCGCGTTAAGAGCTGTTAGATTATGCCAACCCCTAAAGGTCCCGCCAACTGGCTATGAAAAATGGAAAGATATTCAACTTAACTTTAACCCAACTGAAATGTTAAAAGGATAGTATGAAAAAAATATTTTTAATTTTAACAATATACCTCGCTTCCTTGAACCCTTTATTTGCTTTAATTGAAGTCGATATAACTAGAGGTAATCTAGATCCTTTACCAATTGCAGTTTCCCCTTTATATGTTGATGTAAAATCAGAAAAAAATGATGACATTAAAGTAAAAGAACTAGGAAATAATATATCTGAAATAATTGAAAAAAATTTTAAAAGTACGGGTTTATTTAACCCATTAAAAAAAGAAGCATTTGTTCAAAAACCTGACATAGCTCACCTTAAACCAAGATTTGAAGATTGGAGATTAATTAAAGCACAAGCATTAGTCACTGGAAAATTACTAGTAAAAGATGGAAAATTGAAAATAGAATTTAGACTATGGGATTTGACAGCTGAAAAAGAAATGACAGCTCTAGCCTTCACCACAACCCCTTCAAATTGGAGAAGGGTTGCTCACATAATATCAGATAAAATATATGAAAGGCTTACTGGGGAAGAAGGTTATTTCGATACTAGAATAATTTATGTTGCCGAGAGCGGTGCTAAAAATAAAAGAGTAAAAAAATTAGCAATTATGGATCAAGATGGAGCTAATACAAAATATTTAACTTTAGGAAATGAATTGGTATTAACTCCTAGATTTAACCCTACAAATCAAATGGTTACTTACATGTCTTACTTTAGAAATATGCCAAGAGTTTATTTACTGGATATTGAAACTGGAGTTCAAGATGTAGTAGGTAATTTTCCAGGCATGACGTTTGCGCCTAGATTTTCTCCCGACGGGAAAAAAATAATAATGAGTTTTGCTGAAGATGGTAATTCAGATATTTATACAATGGATTTAGACACAAGAGTGGTAGAAAGAATTACAAATCATTCTTCAATAGACACGTCACCTTCATTTTCACCCGATGGTAAATTTATTGTTTTCAACTCGGATCGAAGTGGTTTGCAGCAAATTTATGTTATGAGAAGTGATGGAAGCGACGTTAAAAGAATAACCTTTGGTACTGGAATTTATGGAACTCCAGTCTGGTCTCCAAGAGGAGATTTAATTGCCTTCACAAAAATGAGAAAAGGAAGGTTTTATATAGGGGTGATGAGAACCGACGGCTCAGGAGAAAGATTGCTTACTGAAAATTTCTATCAAGAAGCTCCATCTTGGTCACCAAATGGAAGAGTTTTGGTGTTTTACAGAGAAACTAAATCAGGAAAAAAAGGAGAAGGCTTTTCTGCTAAATTATGGTCAATTGATATAACAGGCTATAATGAAAGAAAACTTACCACCAAAACAGATGCGTCAGACCCATCTTGGTCTTCTTTATTATCAAAGTGAGGACAATTATCAAAGTAAGAGGATTTTTTATGTAATTTAGCTTGAATAATCTTAAATAATTTGAAATATTCACAATAATCAACTTAGGGGAAAAAATGAAACTTAACACGAATTTAAAAAATATATTTTTAATAATTTTTACGACATTAATTTTAAACGCCTGTTCAACAGCAAAAAAATCTGGAGCTGGCGTAGACGGAGATGTATATACTGGAAATAAAACTGTCGAATATTTAGCATCAGGTGTTCCTGACAGAGTTTTCTTTGCAACAAATAAATCTTCTCTTACAACTAAATCAAGAGAGACATTAAGAAAACAGTCAACATATTTAAGAAAAAATAAAAAACTTAACGTAACTATTGAAGGACATGCCGACGAAAGAGGAACAAGAGAATATAATTTAGCTTTAGGCGAAAGAAGAGCAAATGCAGCTAAAGATTATTTAATGACTTACGGTATCTCAGGAAAAAGAATTTCTATAATTAGTTATGGAAAAGAAAAACCTGTAAATCCAGGTTCAGATTCTTTGTCTTGGTCTCAAAACAGAAGATCAGTTACAGTTAAAGTTAATTAATTTTAATTAAAATTTAGGACCCTTTAGTATTAATTTATTAAAGGGTCTTTTTTTTGCCATTTTATATAATTACATATCTAATATGAGCTTTATTAAAAATAATTTAATAATTATTTTAATTACAATTTTTTTATTCAATCCGGTGCTGAAAGCAGAAGAAGAAGAAGTTCTGCTTCAAGCAATTACAGATCAAATTAAAGTTTTGAGTAAAGATTTAAAAACAATCGAGAAAGCTGTTTATCAAAAATCAGATATTAGTTCTTCCTCCAATGCATCTTCAACATTATCAAGTGGTCTCAATGAAGATATTTTGACTAAACATCTTTTAAAATTAAATGAAATTGAGGATCAATTTAGAGAGTTAACAAATAAATTTGAGGAAGTTAATTTTAAATTAGATAAATTATCATCGCGAGTTACTAAAATTCAATCAGATTCACAATTAAGATTTTCTGATATTGAAAATTTAAATTTAAATAATAAAAAGATTAAAACAAATTTACCAGGTTCTAGTAAACCAAAAGATTTTGGTGCGAACCCCGGTTATTCAGTTTCAAATTTACCTGAAAGACAAGAAATCAATTCTATCGAAGGGGCGCAAACTGTAATTACTGAAAGTCCTGAAAATAAAAAATCATTGTTACCTGATAAGATTCCTGAAGAGCAGTACGAATTTGCAGTGAGCTTTATGAAAATAGGTGATTATGAAACAGCAGAATTTGCTTTAAAAGAATTTATAAATAAAAACAAAGATCACGATTTAGCTGGCAATGCGCAATACTGGTATGGTGAAACATTTAGGATTAGACAATTATATTCTGATGCTGCTTCGGCATATTTGGATGGGTATCAAAATTATCCAAAAAGTAAAAAAGCTGCAGACAATCTTTTAAAGTTAGGTATCACAATGGTTCAATTAGGTGAAAAAGATCAAGGATGTAAAATGATATTAGGTTTAAAAAAAGAATATCCAAAAGCAAGTAAGTCTGTGTTACAAAAAGCACAGTATGAGCAAAAAAAATTCAAATGTAATTCTTAAAGATGGTTTTAAAAATTACGATGAATTATCAAAAATTTATTATACATTTACTAAGAAATTAAACTCTCTTAAAAAAAAAACTTTACTGATTGCAGTATCAGGAGGACCAGACAGTTTAGCTTTAGCTGCTTTAGCAAAAGCTTATAGCTATAAGCATAAATGCAAAATCTATTATGTTTTAATTGATCATAATATTAGGAAAAATTCTTCAAAAGAGGCTCAATCAGTAAAAAATTTACTAAAGAGACATCAAATAAAACTAAATATTTTAAAAAATAAAAAGCAGATAACTAAAAATATACAAAGTCAAGCTAGAGAGGTTAGATATAATCTTCTAGTAAATTTTTGTAAAACAAAAAATATTAAAATCATTTTAACTGCACATAATTTAGAGGACCAAGTAGAAACATTCTTTATTAGATTGTCCAGAGGCAGTGGTTTGCACGGTCTATCATCAATGAAGCAAATTAATACAATAAAAAATAATACTATTTTAGCAAGACCGTTATTGAGCTTAAGAAAGCTTCAATTAATAAAGATATCAAAAATTATATTTGGTAAATATTATAAAGACCCAACCAACAACAACACTAAATATTTAAGGACAAGGATAAGAAAATTTAAGAAAACACTTGAAAAAAGTGGAATTCATTACGACCAAATTTTTAAGTCAATAGAAAATTTATCATCTAGTAGAGATACGTTAGATTTATATTTTAATAAAATTTATAAAGACGCAATAAGAAAAAAAAAAAATAAATTATTAATTAATTTAAAAAAGTTTAATACCCTTAATCAAGAGATGAAAATGAGAATTTTTAATAAGTCTTTAAAGGATTTTACAAATTCTTACTACTCACCAAGGTCAAAGAAAACTATAAATTTAGTTGATCAAATAGAATCAAAAAAAAATGTAAAATTAACCCTTGCTGGATGCTTTATCTTTAGGGAAAAAAATCACATAATTATTGAAAAAGAGAAAAAAAATTAGATATTCCCTCAAATAAGGGTTATTTTGACTAGTTTACAAGTTAGTTAATCTTAAAATATACTTGTTATATAAATTATTGTACCTATTTTAGATATATGAACTTTAAAAACTTAATAATGTGGGGAATCATAGTCTTACTTTCTGTAGGATTATTCAATATGTTTCAGGATCCAAAAAAAATAGATTCTAATAAAAATAGCCTCCCTTTTTCCAATTTTTTAACTGAAGTAGAAAATGGAAGAGTTGTTGAAGTTAAAATTCAAGGCAATAACATTTCAGGAGTTTTATCAGATGGAAAAACTTTCATTACCTATTCTCCAAATTATCCTGAATTAGTAGAAAAACTATCATCTAAAAACATTAGTATAATTGCAACTCCTCGAGAAGATAAGATGCCTTCACTTTTAGGAATTTTATTGTCATGGTTCCCAATGCTTCTTCTTATAGGAGTATGGATATTCTTTATGCGTCAGATGCAAGGTGGAAAAGGTGGTGCCATGGGTTTTGGAAGATCAAAAGCAAAACTATTGAATGAAGCCCAAGGTAAAGTTACTTTCAACGATGTGGCGGGAGTTGAAGAAGCAAAACAAGAGGTTGAAGAAATAGTTGAGTTTTTAAAAGATCCAAAAAAATTTAGTAGACTTGGTGGAAAAATTCCAAAAGGAGCATTGTTGATTGGCCCTCCAGGAACTGGAAAAACTTTATTAGCTAAAGCTATTGCTGGAGAGGCAAACGTGCCATTCTTCTCTATATCTGGCTCAGATTTCGTAGAAATGTTTGTTGGTGTTGGAGCGTCAAGAGTAAGAGATATGTTTGAACAAGGAAAAAAACATTCACCATGCATTATTTTTATTGATGAAATCGATGCTGTAGGTAGAAGTAGAGGTGCCGGGCTTGGTGGAGGTAATGACGAAAGAGAACAAACTCTTAATCAGCTTTTAGTGGAAATGGACGGCTTTGATACAAACGAAGGAATAATATTAATCGCCGCTACTAATAGACCTGATGTTTTAGATACCGCACTGTTAAGGCCCGGAAGGTTTGACAGACAAGTTGTGGTAGGTAATCCAGATATTATAGGCAGAGAAGCAATTTTAAAAGTCCATGCAAAAAAAATAAGTACTGGCCCAGATGTGAAATTAAGAACTATAGCAAGAGGTACACCAGGATTTTCTGGCGCAGATTTAGCTAATCTAGTGAACGAGTCGGCTTTGTTGGCAGCAAGAAAAAACAAAAGAGTAGTCACAATGTCAGATATAGAGGAAGCTAAAGATAAAGTTATGATGGGTGCGGAGAGACGATCTATGGTCATGTCAGAGGATGAAAAGAAATTAACAGCATATCATGAAGGTGGACACGCAATCGTAGCATTGAATGAAAAAGCATCAGATCCTATTCACAAAGCAACGATCATCCCTAGAGGAAGGGCTTTAGGAATGGTTATGAGATTACCAGAAAGAGACCAGCTATCAGTCACAAGGGAAAAAATGCATTCTGATATCGCAGTTGCAATGGGTGGAAGAATTGCAGAAGAAATAATATTTGGCCATGATAAAGTGACCTCTGGAGCCTCATCAGATATTGAGATGGTCACTAAGTTAGCAAAAAATATGGTGACCAAGTACGGCATGACTACAGAATTAGGTACGATAGCTTATGGTGAAAACGAGGAAGAAGTATTTTTAGGTCGCTCAGTATCAAAAAGCCAAAATATGTCAGAAGAAACAGCTAATAAAATTGATGCTGAAGTAAAAAAAATTGTAGACAAAGGTTACGAAAGAGCAAAACAGGTTTTGACTGATAAAATTGATGATCTTCATAAACTTGCAAAAGCACTTTTGATTTATGAAACTTTATCAGGAGATGAAATAAGAGATTTAATATTAAAAAATGTCAATCCTACAAAATCTTTTAAAGAAGAGAATGAAGTTGGTGGCAAAGCATCATCAGCTCTTGGTTCACTGGGTTTAAACCCAAAGCCAGCAATCTAGAAATCCATGAAAAAATATTACACAAGAGCGTGTAATTTTTATTATGGTTTTTTTTCAAAGCAATTAGTAAAAAAAAAATTATCACTTCCATTATGTGGAAGTAAAAGTATTTCATTTGATAAAATTGAAATATTTTTAAGAGATAAAAATAAAATAAGCTCAAAGGTAATAGATATAAAAAAAATTAATTTACTACCTACCATAGTGAAAAATAAAGTCTTATTTGATATTAAAAAAATTACTTCAAAAAGGAAATTTTTTAACCAAACATACATAATGGGTATTCTAAATATGACGCCAGACAGTTTTTCTGATGGTGGAGTATATAATAAAAAAGACAAGGCGCTTAGCAGGATAAAATCGATGGTAAATTCAGGAGCTGATATTATAGATGTTGGAGGAGAGTCTACTAGGCCCGGCTCTAAAATAATTTCTACACATGATGAGTGGAAAAGAATTAAAATTATAATTAAAAATTTTAAAAAAAAATATCCAAAAGTTCTACTTTCAGTTGATACTCGAAAATCTAAAATTATGTCAGATTCAATTAAATTTAATGCTGATATAATAAATGATGTCTCTTGTTTCACTTTTAACGAAGACTCAATATCAATAATTAAAAATAAAAATATATGGAAAGTAATACATCACATGCAGGGTACGCCTCAAACCATGCAAAAAAACCCTAAATATGACCATGTATTATTGGATATTTATGATTTTTTTGAATCACAAATTACGAAACTAAAAAAAATAAAATATTCAAATAAAATAGTTGTAGACCCCGGCATAGGATTTGGTAAAAATTTGAAACATAACTTGATGATTCTTAATAAGATTTCTTTATTTCATTCTTTAGGATTTCCTATACTAATTGGAGCATCGAGAAAAAAATTTATTAGTCAAATTGCTAAAAAATTTGATACAAGAGAAAGGTTGGGAGGCACAATATCTTCGATAATATTTGCTCTTACTCAAGGAACACAAATTTTTCGTGTGCATAATGTTAAAGATACAAAACAAGGAATTTTAATTTTTAAAAAATTATTAAATCAATGAAAAAAAAATATTTTGGAACAGATGGTATTAGGGGCGCAGTAAACCGTGGAAACATCAATGGTGAAAAATTCTTTAAATTCGGACTTGCTGCAGGCACGTATTTTAAAAATTTAAAAAAATCAAAACAATCAGCAATTATTGCCAAAGATACTAGGCTTTCCGGCTACACTCTTGAACCTGCTTTAGTTTCAGGTCTCACTTCTGCAGGAATGCACGTCTTCACACTTGGTCCTTTACCGACTAATGGTCTCGCTATGTTAACAAAAAAAATGAAAGCAAATATGGGAATCATGATTACTGCTTCTCACAACCCATATTATGATAATGGATTAAAATTATTTGGTCCTGATGGGCTTAAATTATCTGATAAAATTGAAAAAAAAATTGAGAAATTAATAGACACTAAAACTACCTCTCAACTTTCAGAACCAAAAATACTTGGCAGAGTAAAAAGATTAGAAGACGGAAATGATAGATATATTAAGATTTTAAAAGACAATTTTCCAAAAAACTTTAGCCTAAAAGGTATAAAAATTATAATAGATTGCGCTAATGGTGCTGGGTATAAATCGGCTCCAAAAATTTTATCTTCTCTGGGAGCTAACGTTATCTCATTAGGAGTAAATCCAAATGGACTAAACATAAACCAAAAATGTGGCTCTACTTATCCTTCTAAAATTCAATCTGCTGTAAAAAAATATAAAGCTAATATTGGCATAGCTTTAGACGGTGATGCAGATAGAGTTATAATGTGCGATGAAAAGTCTAAAGTTATAGATGGTGATCAAATTATTGCAATGATTGCAAAAAGATGGAAAAGAAAAAAAATTCTTAAAGGAGGTGTAGTCGGCACATTAATGTCAAATTATGGTTTACAGAGTTTTTTTAAGATGGAAAAAATAAAGTTTATTAGATCTAACGTTGGAGATAGATACGTTAAGGAAATGATGAAAAAAAATAATATAAATTTAGGCGGTGAACAATCTGGTCATATTATACTAGGAAATTTTGCAACTACAGGTGATGGATTATTGGTAGCCTTAGAGGTTTTATTCTCTTTGAGAAAAGGTAGAAAAGCAAGTGAAATATTTGATGTTTATAAATCAGTTCCACAAAAGTTAGTTAATATAACTGTTAAAGATAAAGATATTATTAATAGTTTAAGATGTAAAAAAAATATTAAGATAGCAAAAAATTTAATTAAAGATCGTGGTAGATTACTGGTTAGAAGATCAGGAACGGAACCTAAAATTAGAATTATGTGTGAGTCATTTGATAAAACGATGATTGATAAATGTATTAAAATAGTAAAAAAATCTATTAATTAATTTATGCTACTTAAATCCAAAGTTTTAGTTATAGCTGGCTCAGATTCTTCTGGTGGTGCCGGAATACAAGCGGATATAAAAACAATAACTTCTTTAGGATCTTATGCTATGACAGCAATTACTGCAGTAACATCTCAAAATACTACAGGTGTTAAATCAATTGTGCCTATTTCTCCAAAAGAAATATCAATGCAGATAGAATTTTCATCGGAAGATATTAAGCCTAACGCTGTTAAGATTGGCATGCTTCATTCTAGCGCCGTGATTGACGCTGTACTAAAGTCACTAAAAAAAATTAAAGTACTTAAAGTTATTTTAGACCCAGTAATGGTTGCAAAGGGTGGAACTAAATTAATTGATAAAGGCGCAATAAATAGTATTAGAAAAAAATTGATAAAAAAAACCTTTTTAATAACACCTAACATTCCTGAAGCTGAATTATTAACCAATCATAATATAAGATCAGTTGACGACATGATTCAAGCTGGACGTATATTACTTAAATTTGGTGCAAAAAATGTTTTGATAAAAGGTGGTCATTTAAAGAAAAATAAATATATGACAGACGTTTTGATAAATAACAGAGAAATAAATATTTTTTATAACAAAAAACATACAACTAGGAATACTCATGGAACTGGATGTACATTATCTTCGGCTATAGCGACCTATCTCTCGTGTGGAAAAGTATTAAAGAAAGCCTGTGAGCTGGGAATTAAATATGTTAACCAGGCTATAGGATCTAATCCTAAGTATGGCAAAGGAAACGGTCCTGTTAACCATTTAAATTCAATAACAATAAATAAAAAATTTAGATAATGAAAAATGTAGTCGTCGTAGGTTCACAATGGGGAGATGAAGGCAAGGGCAAGATAGTTGACTGGCTATCAAGTGAAGCAGACGTTGTCGTTCGTTTTCAAGGCGGGCATAATGCCGGACATACTTTAGTTATAGATAAAAAAGTATTTAAACTAAGATTATTACCATCGGGTATAGTGCGAAATGGAAAAATATCTATTCTAGGTAATGGCGTAGTTATAGATCCTTGGGCTTTACTAGATGAGATCAAAGAAATAAAAAAACAAGGAGTTAATGTAAATCCAGATAATTTTATGATTTCAGAATCTGCTTCTTTGATATTGCCCTTTCATCAAGAAATGGACGAAATAAGAGAGGATGCTGCAGGAAAAAGTAAAATTGGAACAACAAGAAGGGGGATTGGTCCTTGCTATGAAGATAAAGTTGGAAGGCGATCTATTCGCGTGATGGACCTAAGGTCTGAAAGCAATCTAGATAACAGATTAGAAAATGTATTACTTCATCATAACGCTATTAGAAAAGGATTAAAAAAGAAGATTTATAAAAAAGATGATCTCAAAAAAAAATTATTAGAAATCGCTCCAGAT
>Ga0115004_10000878_pt1 | contig 23974 bp, 19 predicted proteins | sample ArcticOcean_MG_C_10_FD_88737 | JGI IMG/M metagenome (GOLD analysis project Ga0115004, IMG submission 88737) | Marine microbial communities from western Arctic Ocean - ArcticOcean_MG_CB11_90 | ecosystem: Environmental > Aquatic > Marine > Oceanic | place: Arctic Ocean: Canada Basin | collected... | reverse complement strand
TTTAATCCTTCAATCTTTTTGTAGGGCATTGGGATTTTGACGGCATTGTAGATGTATTCGTTCAGAATGGGGTAGAGGGTCTCATTTATTAATGTGGATTTTCCGCTTCCCGAAACTCCTGTAACACCAATCATCATTCCCAATGGGAAATCAACACTGATGTTCTTTAAGTTATTTCCAGTGCAGCCCTCCAACCTCAAAACTTTGCCATTTCCCTTTCTTCGTATTTTGGGAACTTCAATAAATTTTTCTTCGTTGAGGTATTGTGCAGTCAACGTTTTTGCTTTTTTAAGCATCTCAGGAGTTCCTTCGGAGATAATCTCCCCACCATTTTTACCAGCCATGGGTCCAATGTCGATCACATGATCAGCCTTAAGGATCATTTCCTTATCATGTTCAACGACAATGACTGAATTTCCAATATCCCTCAAAGCGGTCAATGAATTAATCAAACGCTCGTTATCTCTTTGATGCAAGCCAATACTCGGCTCATCCAAAATATATAGCACACCCACTAGTTTAGATCCAATTTGTGTAGCAAGCCTTATTCTTTGCGCTTCACCTCCCGAAAGGGATTTTGAGGATCGGTTAAGTGAAAGGTAATTGAGTCCAACATCTAATAAAAATTGAAGTCTATTTTTAATTTCTTTAATAATTTCCTCAGCAATCTTAAATTCCTTCTTGTTTATTTTACTTTCGATTTTATCAAACCAATCATACAATTCACCGAGATCAAAAGCGCTTACTTCGGAAATATTTTTCTTGTTTATTCTAAAATAGAGCGCATCTTTGTTTAGGCGTGATCCTTCACAAACAAGACACTTTTTTTCATCCATAAATGAAAGCGCCCATCGCTTAATGACAGAACTTTCATTTTGTTCGTATTGATTGGCGATGAAGTTTTCTATTCCTTCATAATCTATTTTATAATCTCTGGTAATTCCAAGTGTTTTTGAAGCAACAGAAAACTTCTCGTTTCCACCACGTAGAATAATCTCTAGAGCTTCTTCAGGAATTTTATTGATAGGATCAGAAAGTAAAAAATCATATCGTTTTGCGATGATTTCCATCTGCTTAAATCCCCAATTACTTTTCTTTTCTCCCAAAGGAACAATTCCTCCCTTATCGATCGAAATATTTTCGTCTGGAATGATCTTTTTTGGGTTTATAACATGTTGGTTTCCAATTCCCCTACAATTTTTACACATTCCCTTTGGGGAATTAAATGAAAAGGAATTTGGTTCTGGCATTGAATAGGAAATCCCCGATGTAGGACACATCAGATTTCGACTTAAATAACGAAACTTTTCCGTTTCCATATCAATCAACAGTAACGAATCTTCCCCATAATGCATGGCGGTTTTAATCGACTCACTCAACCGATTGCGATCTGTTTCATTATCCTTAACCTGAATTCGGTCGATTACCAACTCAATGTCGTGAGTTTTATAACGATCCAGTTTCATTCCCGGCTTAAGGTCCTTTAAAATCCCATCTATGCGAACTCTCAAAAAGCCTTGTCTTGAGAGCGAATCAAACAACTCGCGATAATGTCCCTTTCTAGATTTGATTAATGGGGACAACAACATTATTTTTTTATCGGAATATTCGCTTTTAATTAATTCAAGAATTTGCTCATCATTATAATTCACCATTTTTTGATTGGAAATATAGCTATAAGCTGTTCCGACCCTTGCAAAAAGCAAACGGACATAATCATAAAGTTCTGTGATGGTTCCTACAGTCGAACGTGGGCTTTTGGAGGTGGTTTTTTGTTCAATGGCAACTACAGGTGAGAGTCCGTCGATTTTGTCTACGTCTGGACGCTCTAGATTGCCTAGGAACTGCCTTACATAGGCCGAAAATGTTTCCATGTAGCGCCTTTGTCCTTCAGCATAAATAGTGTCAAAAGCCAATGATGATTTTCCGCTTCCAGAAAGCCCTGTGATAACTACTAATTTATCTCTAGGTATTTGAAGCGAAACGTCTTTAAGATTGTGAACTCTTGCTCCTTGTATTTCAATTGTGTTGTTCCCTGTTTTCTCCATAGTCAATTTTGCAAAAATAACACTTTAGATCGACTATTTACTCCGAATCAATGTCTTTTAGTTTTAAGTCTAGTATAAAGCTTCAAGTTTGTTTTTTACAAAATTTTCAAGCGCATCGAAAAAGATGAAAAAATCAGCTTTGATTAGATCATAATGCAATTCAAGTTCCTCAATTGAATGGTGAAGATCTGATTTGAATTTTGTTCGCGTGGACATTTGTAAGAGGATGTTTTCAAGACCAGAAAGGGTTCTGTAGGACAAAAACCAATTGTATTTTGAGATGATTGGAATCACTCTTTTAATTGAATTAGGAAATAAGTCTTGCATTTCTTCTAGAGTTTGATAAAAACTCAAGCTAAATTCTTCCAAGGAGTCGCTGTGATAATTGTCCCAATACAACGCCAAGAAGTGATCGTAATACATGTCCACAATTACCCGGCTGTAGTGCCTGTATCTTGGAAAAAGAAGAGAAACATGTTTCTTAAATATGACATGCTTATCCGTAAAGTCATCAATGGATCGGTGCAATAAAATTCCTTTATGCATCATGGGAGGGTAGTCTAGGTATTGTTTTCCCTTAATACTGTCGGCGATAAAATTTCCCACAGCCAATTCAGGATTACTTCCAGATAAATAAACATGAGCAAGATAATTCATTTCGTTTTTTGGTGTTTTAGCCCAATATAAATTAATATTCATATCATTAGACTTAATTTATAAAAACCTTATATTTTTATAATTAAAATTCTTCTAATTTTTATCTTTAACCCCACATGACATTAATAAAATCTATTTCAGGAATCCGCGGAACGATTGGCGGTAAAACACAAGACAATCTTACGCCATTAGATACTGTTTTATTTGCTTCGGCCTATGCTTCATGGTTAAAATCAAATGTTACAGCCGACCATTATACCGTAGTTGTGGGCAGAGATGCTCGGATTTCAGGTAAAATGGTTCAAAGTTTGGTCAATGAAACCTTGGTTGGAATGGGAATTGATGTAATCGACTTAGGCCTTTCTACGACACCTACAGTTGAAATGTCGGTTGTTGAGCTAAAAGCGCAAGGAGGGATCATTATAACTGCTTCTCACAACCCAAAGCAATGGAATGCGCTTAAATTATTAAATAATAAGGGAGAATTCATAAACGCAAATTCGGGTATGAAGATTCTTGAGATTGCAAAAAGTAAAGATTTTAATTATGCAAGTGTTGATGAATTGGGTAAAATTACACCAGTTTCAAACGCCATTGAAAGTCATATTGAACAAGTTCTAGCCCTTTCAATAATTCAATTAGAAAAAATAAAGAAAGCAAAGTTTAAAGTGGTTGTTGATGCTGTCAATTCAACTGGGGGGATTGCATTACCCAAGTTGCTTAAAGAATTAAACGTTGAAGTGGTTGAATTGTATTGTACCCCTGACGGTAACTTCCCTCACAATCCAGAACCCTTAAAAGAACATTTGGGGGAACTTTGCAATCAAGTGCTTTCTCACAAAGCAGATTTTGGTATTGTGGTTGATCCGGATGTCGATCGTCTTGCTTTTGTTGACGAAAAAGGAGAGATGTTTGGTGAGGAATATACCCTAGTCGCATGTGCTGATTATGTTTTATCAAAAAAATCAGGCAATACGGTCTCTAATCTATCTTCAACCAGAGCACTTGCTGATATAACCAGCAAACACCGAGGAACCTATCACGCCAGTGCAGTTGGGGAAGTAAACGTTGTTGAAAAAATGAAAGAAGTCAACGCTGTAATCGGGGGGGAAGGAAATGGAGGAATTATCTATCCCGAGCTTCATTATGGAAGAGACGCCTTGGTTGGAATTGCAATTTTCCTTTCTTTATTGAGTGAAAATCAGCTTAAAGTTTCTGAATTAAGAAGTTCTTATCCTGCCTATTTTATGAGCAAAGCAAAAGTAAACCTAGATCTAAAAAGGGATGTGGATGGTTTGCTTATTAGAATGAAAGAAAATTATTCAAAACAAAATCCAATAGCGATTGACGGGGTTAAAATAGAATTTGATAACTCATGGGTGCACTTGCGGAAATCTAATACGGAACCAATCATCAGGGTATATACGGAAGCTCCTTCTCAAGTCGAAGCGGACGATTTAGCAAAACGATTTTTGGAAGAAATCGAAACTAACTCCTAATCTTTCGGAGCGAGGTGGCTGTGTTTGAACCGGTTGTGAGACCAAAGGTATTGAGAGGGGTCACTATAAACTTGTGCTTCAACCCAATCTGTAAAAAGATCAGTAATTTCGTTAGGTTTTGTTGCTTTTGGATTATCTGTTAAAACTTTAAATTCTGTCTCATAATGCCCCCTTTTAACCCTGTTTATTTCTGCAAAAACAATTGCAAAATTTAGTTCTCTTGCTAAAAGTTCCGCGCCTAAAAAAACAGGAACTTTAACCCCTAAGAATTTTCGCCAATAAGATTTTGGTTTGGGTTGTGGAGATTGATCGCTGGCAAACCCGTAAATTCCTCGCTCATTGTTTTTATCATGGTTGCGAATAGTGTCCAAAGCCTCATACCTAGAAATCACATAGGCATTGTGTCTCTTTCTTATACGTTTAACCAATCGATCGAAATGCTCATTGATTAATGGGGTGTAAATGCCATGTCCCTTGTGTTTTAAGTGATATCCTAATGACATCATCCATTCCCAACTGGCATAATGCCCACACATAACGATAACACTCCTGTCTTTTTCTTCAAACTGCTTTAAGGCTTCAATGTTTTTTATTTTAAATCGTTTTTTCATCTCGTCTTCAGAGATTTTAAAAGATTTTATGGTCTCGAGCATAATATCACACATGTGATGATAAAACTTCCGTTCTATCTTTTTATACCATTTGATATCCTTTTCAGGAAAGACAAGCATTAGGTTCTTTCTAACTACTTTTTTTCTGTATCCAAAAATATCGTACATCACAAAACACAGAAAATCAGACAACATGTAAAGTAGTGGAAAGGGCAGGGAAGCAACCCCACAAATAAAAGGGTAAACAACAAGATAGGTTAGTCGATGCAAAACGGTTTGTTTTCGGCAAAGATAGTATATTTGTCAATGAAATTATAAGCTTCATGTTAGGACTTTCTCCTGTTGTTACCGTTGTTATTATTGCAAACATCCTTTTTTCTATGAAGGGGTTTAAAGACTTGGAATTCTTCAATAAATTTAAATTTCACATTGGATGCATCAAAGCGGGTGAAAAAATCCGTCTGGTAAGTTCTGGGTTTTTACATGCAGATTATCACCATTTGTTTGTCAATATGTTTACCCTCTATTTTTTTGGAGATCAAGTGGTCTATCGTTTGGGAGCAGTTATGTTTATTGTGGTTTATATGGTGAGTCTGTTTTTGGGAAACTACCTTTCATTTAAATTTCATAACAATCAAAACAATTATAGCGCAGTGGGAGCCAGTGGAGCAGTTTCGGGAATTGTTTATAGCGCAGTACTTTTATATCCCAACATGAAAATGGCTTTATTGATTATCCCCATTCCTTTGCCGGGTTATATGTTTGCAGCAGGTTATATGTTATATACCCTCTACGGCATGAAAAAACAGCAAGATGATATTGGACATACAGCGCACTTTGGCGGATCAGTTGCAGGGCTTCTGGCGACCATTGTCATTTTACCAAGCGTGATTGTAGAATCTAGTTTTACCTTGCTGATTTTAGCAGGAATAATAGCAGTTGGTGGTTATTTATTTTATAATAATAAAAACCTGTTTAACAACTAGTTAAGGAGTAACTCTTCAATTTTTTGTTCAAGCGCTAATCCTCTTAGATTTTTAGCGATTATTTTACCATTCTCATCCAAGATAAAAGTAGCAGGAATAGAAGTTACTTGATAGAGTTTTGCAATGGGTTCACTCCAAAATTTCAAATTTGAAACATGTCCATCCCATTTGAGACCATCGTCGTCAATGGCTTTGATCCAGCTTTTTTTGTCTTTGTCAAGCGAAACACTTATTATCTCAAGTCCTTTGCTATGCAACTTGTTGTAGGTATTAACCAAGTTAGGGTTTTCAACCCTACAAGGTCGACACCAAGAAGCCCAAAAATCAACAATTGTGATTTTACCCAGATTTTCTTTTAAAATGAAATTTTTTCCTGTGTGATCAGGACCATTAAATTCAGGTGCCAATTGACCAATTTTAGCTGGAGCTGGAGCCTCAGGTAAATCAATTACTTTGGAAATATTTTGACCAGATTTACTGGCTTTTATTCTTTCTGTAAATCCATCGAACAATGCTTTTACCTCATCATTAGAAATTTGCTTAGACGAAAGGAACCGCTCTAGAATTAATGGAGAGATGTAGGAATCTCCATTAGTTTTAATAAATTCTAGCTCATAGTCTCTGATTTGATCTTGAACATCAACATACTGCTCTTGTAAATCAGCTGATAACAAAGAATCCTTAGCAAATCGCGCTTGCTGCATGTCTTTCCCAATTGCGTTGAGCGAAGTGACAAACATTTTTGTTTCTACTTTATAAGTCATAAAACCATCGTTTGAAACAGTACCATAAGCCCTAGAACTGCTAAGACTGTCTTTATATATTGAAGTTTTGATTGTTCCTGATTCAACAATAAGTGGGAAATTTCCATTCACACTTTGAACGGAAAGAAATTGAATGTCAGGCGTTTCAGCAATTCCACTCATTTCAAACTTACCCGAAGCAACCGCAACAGAATCAATAATCATGGGCTGATTATTAGCATCTGCAACTATCCTATAGATCATCATTCCATCCTTTGTGTCGGCCATACCTTTTATTGAAAACTCTCCTGGTGTGCCTGAGCAACTTGTTGTCAAGGCAATTATACTTAGTGTAATAAAATTTTTTATCATATTGCTAAATTAATAAATTTTATGAATTGGAAGATTAATATACCCTTTGAGTTATTTATTAATTGATTCAGAATAAACTAGGATTATAACTTATATTTGAATTCCACAAAGTTAATCAATGGATTTCGACTATATAAAAAACAAACTTGAAGGAACGATTGAAACAGATCGTTTGCACCAACAGCTTTACGCAACAGATGCCTCGGTTTATAAAAAATACCCCATTGCTGTTTGTTTCCCAAAGAGCAAATTAGACATCAAACGAATTGTTGATTTTGCAAAAACCAATCGTTTAAGCTTAATTCCAAGATCGGGAGGAACCTCTTTGGCTGGGCAATGCGTTGGAGAAGGCATTGTAGTTGATGTCTCAAAGCACATGAATAAAATCATTGACTTTGATCCAAAGAACAAATTGATTACTGTTGAGCCAGGAATCATAAGAGATGAGCTTAATGATTATTTAAAACCACATCAACTTTTTTTTGGCCCTAACACCTCTACTTCCAACCGATGTACAATTGGCGGAATGGTTGGGAATAACTCTTCCGGGACGACATCGATTCAATACGGAGTAACCCGCGATAAGACAGTTCGATTGGAATGTTTTTTATCTGATGGATCTGAAGTTGTTTTTGAAGAGCTTAATCAAGAAGGTTTAATATTAAAGCAACATCAAAATGATTTAGAAGGAGCGATTTATAAAAAAATAACTCAACGCTTGTCAGATAAATCGACACAAGAGGAAATCATAAAAGAATTTCCATTGGCCAATGTCCATAGACGAAATACAGGATATGCAATTGATTCGTTGATTGATGGTTTGAGTGATCCGGAAAATTTTTCCATAAACTTAAGTAAACTACTCGCTGGAAGTGAGGGGACATTGGCATTTACAACCGCAATTACCTTAAAACTAGAAGCTCTTCCGCCTCAAAATGGCGTTTTAGTAGCTGCTCATTTTGAGAGTATAAGCAAATGTCTTTCGGCGGTATATCCAGTCATGCAATACCGTCTTTTCACTTGTGAAATGATGGACAAAACCATACTTGATTGTACTAAAGACAATATCGCTCAGGCCAAAAACAGGTTTTTTATTCAAGGTGATCCCAAAGCAATTCTACTATTAGAATTAAGGAATGATGACGCTGAGGAGCTGGAAAATGACCTTAAAAAACTTATAAACACGATCGATGAGACCGGGTTGTCCTATGCCCATTCGGTTTTAAGAGATGAGGAGATAGAAGCTTCGGCCACGCTTAGAAAAGCGGGATTGGGCCTTTTAGGGAATCTTGTAGGAGATAAAAAAGCGGTTGCATGTATCGAAGATACTGCCGTTCCGCTTGAGAGTCTTTCTGATTACATAGCAGAATTTTCTGAGCTAATGGAGCAATATGACCAAAAGATTATCTATTATGCTCATGCAGGAGCAGGGGAGTTGCACTTGCGCCCAACGTTAAATTTAAAAATAGAACAAGATCGGGTTGACTTCAAAAAAATCACTCTTGATGTTGCACGCTTGGTCAAAAGATATAAAGGTTCGCTTAGTGGAGAACACGGTGACGGCATTGTCAGATCAGAATTTATTCCCCTTATGGTGGGTGAAAAAAACTTTAAAATATTTAAAGAGATTAAATCAATATTTGATCCAAGTGGAATTTTTAATCCTGGGAAAATTGTTGATCCCCTTCCGATGGATGAAAATTTTAGATATGATTTAGGACAAGAAGCCCCTTTAGTAAAAACATTTCTTGACTTCAGTAAAGATGAAGACTTGCTCAGAGCGACAGAAAAGTGCAATGGTTCGGGAGATTGCCGAAGCACAACAAGCGCTGCAACACTTTGTCCGAGCTATCGTGCAACAAGAAATGAGAAGGATTCGACACGTGGTCGTGCGAATGTTTTAAGAGAAGTTCTGACCCGCCAAGAAAACTCCAATCCTTTTGATTCGAAAGAACTTTCGGAAGTTATGGAACTTTGTATTGGCTGTAAGGCTTGTGCCTCTGAGTGTCCGAGTAGTGTTGATGTTGCTACTTACAAAGCAGAATACCTTTATCAGTATCAAAAAACCCACAGTCCCTCATTAAGCGACCGACTGTTTGCCTATAATGGAAAACTAAGCCGTATACTTAATCCGTTTAGGTCGATTCAGAACGGACTTTTTAAAATCCCGCTGCTTAGTACTGTCATCAAAAAGTCTTTAGGAATTGCAGTGCAACGCTCCCTTCCAAAACTTTATGCTCCTTTGGACAGAGGTTTGAAAAAGAAAGCCCCTAATAACGTGATTAAAACAGTTTACCTCTACTTTGACGAGTTTACCAACTATCTTGATGTGAAAATTGGAAATGACGCTTATGAATTACTCATAAAACTAGGTTATCAAGTCGAGTACTTGCCTTCGACGGAAAGCGGCAGAGGTTATATTTCGAAAGGCTTTCTCGAACAAGCAAAATCTTGCGCTGAAAAAAATCTTAGAATTTATGGGAAAATTATTTCAAAAGAAACTCCATTAATAGGCATTGAGCCCTCGGCCATTTATACTTTTAAGGACGAATATCTAAAGCTTTGTGAGGATAAAGCCGCTGCCAAAACCCTCGCATCCAATTGCTTTGCAATTGAAGAGTTTCTGTCCAGTGAGATGGAATTGGGAAACATCACTCAAAACTCCTTTAATGAGGAACAGCATGTTCTTAAAATTCATGCACATTGCTATCAAAAAGCACTCGGGAATCCAGCCGATACTTTTAAAATATTGAATTTGCCAAAGAATCACAAAGTAACCCTACTCAATACTGGGTGTTGCGGAATGGCAGGATCATTTGGTTATGAAGCGGCGCACTATGAAGTTAGTCAGAAAATTGGAGAAGAAAGACTTTTTCCAGCAGTCCGAAAACTTGATGCTTCTGCTTGTGTAGTAGCTAATGGGACGAGTTGTAGACATCAAATTCTTGATGGTACAGGAAAAGAAGCATTTCATCCGATTACAATACTTAATAATGCTGTTTTAGTTCCATGATTTTTATAATTTTCATTTAATGATTAAAAAGAAAATAAATAAATATTTACATTTTTTTTTAAGCAATTTAAAACAAAGCCAAACACTTGATCGTATTGAAAGTGAAAGCGTAACGGCCAAAACCATTGTCGATTCGTTTCAAAAGGCAAAAAAAAACATCCAAAAACCTTCTGAAAAAGAGAGGTTTTATTTGTTGAATGAATACCGTAATGAACTTAAAAAAAACAATGACCAAGTAAGTTTTGACGAAATAGGTTCAGCACAACACTTTTCTGTCGCCGAGGTATCAAAAAAAGCTGGTTCTCCAGAGATTTGGACTGTGCTGTATTATTATTTGTCCTTAAACAATAACATTAAAAATATTCTTGAAATTGGCACGAATCTAGGGGTTTCAGGCCAGTATTTCATTGCTGCTTTAGACGGGAAGATAAATTCGAAATTCATATCAATAGAAGGAGTAAAAAAGCTTTGTGAAATTGCGGAGACACATTTCTCAAAAATATCCCAGCAAGTTGAATTTGAAGTCAAACATGGGCTTTATGACGATGTTCTAGAAGAAGTTTGTCTGTCAAATACTCAATTTGATTTGGTCTTTATAGATGGCAATCACAATTATGAGGCAACGATTAAGTATTTCGAAATGCTTAAAAATAATTATTCAAAAAATGCCATTCTTATTTTTGATGACATTCACTGGAGTCCTAAGATGACAAAGGCTTGGAAGGAGATCATTGTCGACCCAACTGTCTTGTTGTCCGTAGATCTATTCAAGTTGGGGATTGTGATTGTAGGTGCCGATGCTTCATCAAATCACAACAAGCATCATCAACTATTTTTATCATTTTAATTTTTCTTTTTAATTAAACCTAAAACAAAAGAAATCTCATACTTCTAATGCCTATTTTTGGACATTAATTTATCGACCAACAATCAATGAACTTAGTCTCAGTAGAAGGAATTTCAAAAGCTTACGGCGAAAAGGTGCTTTTTGAGCCCATATCTTTTGGGATCAATAAAGATCAAAAAATCGCCTTGATCGCAAAAAACGGAAGTGGTAAAACTTCAATATTGAAAATTCTTGCAGGCACTGACACTCCAGATCAAGGAGCAGTAAATTATCGAAAAGATACCCGAATCTCTTTTTTACCTCAAGAACCTAAGTTAGATCCGAAATTGACCGTTGAGCAAGCCATTTTACAATCTGGAAGTAAGATTTTAAATATAATTGCCAATTATGATCGCGCCCTTGAAAATCCAGATGATCAAGAAGCTTATCAAAAGGCATTTGAGGCAATGGACCAAAATGATGCATGGGATTTTGAGAATCAATACAAACAAATTCTTTCTAAATTAAAACTCGACCGTCTGGATGCAAAAGTAGGAGCGCTTTCTGGAGGTCAAAAAAAGCGCATCGCCCTGTGTAATGTTTTACTAGAACAGCCTGAATTGTTAATTTTAGATGAACCCACAAACCACCTTGATCTTGAGATGATTGAATGGTTGGAGGATTATTTTAAAAAGGAAAAAATAACCTTATTGATGGTGACCCACGACCGTTATTTCCTTGAAAGGGTGTGCAATGAGATTATTGAGTTGGATGAAGGTAAACTTTATAGTTACAAGGGAAATTATTCTTATTATCTAGAAAAACGAGATGCCCGAATTGCGCAAGAACAAGTGGAGGCCCATAAAACAAAACTTCATTTTAAAAAAGAACTCGATTGGATGCGTCGTCAGCCAAAAGCGAGAACTACAAAATCAAAATCTCGAATTGAGGATTTTAAAATAATAAAGGAAAAAGCACAACAACGAAGAAATGACCATGAAGTTCAGTTAGAAATAAATATGGAACGTTTGGGCAGCAAGATGATCGAAATGCACAAAGTTAGTAAGTCCTTTGAAGATAAAGTCATTTTAGACGCTTATGATTATACTTTTCAACGAAATGATCGCATTGGTATCATCGGTAAAAATGGAACAGGGAAATCGACTTTTCTTAACCTAATTACGGAAGGCATTGCGCCGGATACTGGTAAAATTGTGTTAGGAGAAACCGTCAAGTTTGGATATTATACCCAAAAAGGAATTGAGGTCAAGGAGGGGCAAAAGGTAATTGAGGTAATTCGTGAATTTGGGGATTTTATACCGCTTAAAAAAGGGCAGAAAATATCAGCACAACAATTGCTGGAACGTTTTTTATTTGATCGAAAAAAACAATATGATTTTGTTGAAAAACTCAGTGGGGGAGAGCGAAAGCGCTTGTATCTCTGTACTGTTTTAATCCAGAATCCTAATTTTCTAATCCTTGATGAGCCTACCAATGATCTGGACATACTGACCTTAAACGTGTTAGAAAGCTTTTTACTCGATTTCCCTGGTTGTCTTATAGTGGTTTCCCACGATCGATATTTTATGGATAAAATCGTAGATCACCTTTTTGTATTTCAAGGAAAGGGTAGGATTGATGATTTTCCAGGAAATTATTCAGACTACCGTGCCTATGAAGAAAGTGCAGTTCAGGAAATGTACAATGCTTCCTCAGATCAAAAAAAACAAAACAACGATTGGAAGGCCACAAACAAAAGTGAAAATGGACTTTCTTTTAATGAGCAAAAGGAATATAATAAGTTAGAAAAAGAAATTAAGAATTTCGAAAAAAGTAGGGACAGCTTACAGAATCGTTTTTCAACGGCCACACTTAATCCTGAAGAAATAAAAACGCTTTCTATCAAGTTGAGTGAAATTTCAGAGCAGATTGATGTTAAAACAGAGCGCTGGTTTGTACTTTCAGACAGAAAAGACAGCTAGGGGTCAATCTTAAATCAAAACTTTCCCATTATATTTGTACTTTCATTAAATTATGTCAGGAAACAAATACGGTACTTTATTTCAACTCACCTCTTTTGGTGAATCCCACGGCGCTGCTATTGGCGGAGTCATCGACGGTTGTCCTTCAGGAATATCTTTGGACATGGAAGCCATTCAGAACGATTTAAATCGCAGAAAACCCGGACAATCGGCCATTGTAACGCAAAGAAAAGAACCGGATGAGGTTACTTTCTTTTCCGGAATTTTTGAAGGAAAAACTACCGGAGTCCCCATTGGCTTTGCGATCTATAACACAAATCAAAAATCTCACGATTACGATCATATTAAGGATTCCTATCGACCTTCTCATGCGGATAAGGTTTATGATGAAAAATATGGCTTTAGAGACTACCGCGGGGGAGGTAGAAGTTCTGCTCGCGAAACTGCCAGTAGGGTTGTTGCCGGTGCAATTGCGAAACAGTTTTTAAAAGACATTCGCTTTACGGCCTATGTTTCTTCTGTGGGAGAGATTGATCTTAAAAAACCTTATCAGGAATTAGACTTTTCTGAAATTGAAAAAAACCCTGTGCGATGTCCAGATCCTGAGATTGCTGCAACGATGGAAGCCTATATTCGGCAAATCAGAAAAGATGGTGATACCGTTGGTGGTGTTATCAGTTGTGTGATACAAAATGTTCCTGTTGGTCTTGGAGAACCTGTTTTTAATAAGCTTCATGCTGAATTGGGAAAAGCGATGTTGTCAATCAATGCGGTTAAAGGTTTTGAATATGGCAGTGGTTTTGAGGGATCTAAAGACAAAGGAAGCGAACACAATGATTTATACAATGCGGATGGAACCACGCAAACCAATAGCTCGGGTGGAGTACAAGGTGGTATCTCAAACGGCATGGATATTTATTTTAGAGTAGCTTTTAAACCCGTTGCGACCATTATGCAATCGCAAACAACCATAAATAATAAAGGAGAATCCGTTGAAATGCAAGGAAAGGGAAGACACGATCCTTGTGTAGTGCCACGTGCAGTACCAATCGTAGAAGCAATGGCCGCGATGGTATTAGCTGATTTTACGCTATTGAATCGAACCATCAAATCTTAAACATGAAAAAACTTGCCCTCCACTGGAAAATAATGCTTGGAATGTTGGTAGGTGTTGTATTTGGTGCGGTTTTCACCCAATTTGAAGGAGGTTCAAAACTCATTATTGATTGGATCAAACCCTTTGGAACTATTTTCATTAATTCCTTAAAACTCATTGCAATGCCTTTGATTCTAGGTTCATTAATCAAAGGGGTTTCAGATTTAAAAGACATTTCTAAACTCTCAAAAATGGGAGGGAGAACCATTGGACTTTACCTGACAACAACAGTGTTGGCGGTGACCATTGGATTGGTTTTGGTCAATCTTATTTCTCCAGGAAGCTCTATAAAAGAAGAAACTCGTAAGGAGTTGATGCTTGCTTATGAAGACAACGCCAATGCAAAAATGGCGGTTGCTGCAGAACAAAAAGATTCAGGACCTTTACAAGCCTTGGTCGACTTGGTTCCTAGCAATATTTTTAGTGCGACCACAAATAATCAAAATATGTTGCAAGTGATTTTCTTCGCAATATTTTTTGGTATTGGAATGATCTTGTTACCAGAGAAGAAATCAAATCCAGTTAAGTTGTTTTTTGATTCGTTTAACGAAGTAATTTTAAAACTAATTGATCTGATAATGTTGGTCGCTCCATTTGGTGTTTTCGCACTGTTGGCTGCCTTAGTGGTTGAGTCCCCTAGTTTGGATTTGTTTCAAGCTTTAGGAATGTACGCTTTCACACTGCTGCTTGGTCTGGCAATTATGATTGGGATTTATATATTGTTGGTGAAAGTTTTTGCCAAAAAAAGTCCTAGTTTTTTCATGAAAGGCATTTCACCTGCTCAATTGCTGGCATTTTCAACGAGTTCTAGTGCAGCGACTTTACCTGTTACTTTGGAAAGGGTAGAGGAGCATCTAGGAGTTGATGAGGAAGTGGCGAGTTTTGTTTTGCCCATAGGCGCAACAATAAATATGGATGGAACAAGTGTTTATCAAGCAGTAGCAGCTGTTTTTATAGCGCAGACTTTTGGAATGGATTTAACGCTAGGCGCTCAGCTAGGAATTATACTCACCGCTACTTTGGCTTCTATCGGAACGGCTGCAGTTCCTGGAGCTGGGATAGTAATGTTGGTAATTGTCCTGGCACAAGCAGGTATTCCGGAAGTAGGATTGGCATTGATATTTGCGATCGATAGACCGTTAGACATGTGTCGTACAGTTACAAATGTTACTGGTGATGCTGCTGTTTCAATGTTGGTTGCTAAATCTATTGGGAAATTAAAAGACGAACCAAAACCTAAAAATTGGGACGATAATTATCCCAAAACATAGGTTATGTCACAGAACACTTAATACCACATTAGCTTATTTGTCTCTAATGGAAATCAATGTCTTTACAATTGAAATACTTCTATTTTCTAATTAAATGATTTTGCCAGTCGTGCAGTTCTTTCCATTCCCCCTCAGCGGCCAGTCTGGCTTGCTCTGGCCAAGTCGCAGGATCATGCATGCTGAATGAATTTCCCCCAGCATCTAATATTTCTTGACACCTCCCGATATTACAGTCCGCTAATGCAGACCAGGACCTGATATTGTTTTTGTAAAATAAGCTTTGAATTTTAGGACCAATACCTTTAACTACGGTGAGACTGTTTTCTTTAATCGACCGACCAAAAACACTTTTTGCCAAAATAGCACCAAGAATTGGGGCAAGCCAAAACAACCACAATTGATCCAAGGCTCAATCACCCACAAAAAGAGCTTGACTGGTACTTCGCGCTGGATTAACAGAAGTATTGGTAACAGGAATGCTTATGAGGTGAATCAATGTCAGCCCTAAGCCAATTGCTAGTCCTGCAAAATTCTTAGGTGCCTTGGGATGTGTGGCTCCCAATATGATGATTAAGAACATAAAAGTCATTATGATTTCGGTGGTTAAAGCTGAAGACAATCCATAGCCGTCTGGAGAATGTGATCCATAACCATTTGCAGCAAAACCATCGATCTCAAAACCGGGCTTTCTTCTGACTATTTAAGAGAGAATACCCGTTCCTGCAATTCCTCCTAAAACTTGAGAAATAATATAAGGGAGCAATTCTTTGAGATCAAACCGTCCACCAATCCACAAACCAATCGATACCGCAGGATTAAGACGACATTCAGAAAAGTGGCTTATTGCATAAGCCATGATTCCAACGGTAAGACCAAAAGCGATGGCAACACCCACAAAGCCGATGTCCAATTCAGTATTGCCTGCAGCGAGTAATGCACTTCCACAACCTCTGAGAACCAACTAGAGGGTTTCAATAAATTTTGCTACTAATTTTCTCGTTATTTTTTGATTTAGGAATTACAATCACAAAACATATAATAAATAGAATTTAAAAATAAATCGAAAGAAAATAGAGGAGCGACTAAACTAGAAATCTATGCTTTATATCTAATGAAGGCATGGGACAAGCATCAAAAGGTTGACCAAAGAGAAAACGATTATTTGCAATAAACGAGTAAATCCCATCTGTAAGAAACGTTGGTGAAAAACGAAAGATTACAATCAATCCTACAAAACCGTTGAGGTACTTTGCAATTTGGAAAACAGCCAAAGATCGGAGCGCATAACTTTTATTTTCTTCCCAATAAATCAAACTGTTAGGGACGACTAGAATGTTGTTTTCTTTAAAAAATAATTCAGCAGTTTCCCCTTGTAGGCTTGCAAAAAAGAAAACTTCTTCTTTGTCCCATTTTATGATTTTATTGACCCAAAAATTACAGAAAGGGCAAAGACCATCATAAAAAATAATTTTCCGGGTCATCTATACTTTTTCTAATTGATCCAAACTCACTTGAGTAGTGAAGATACCATAATTAACAATAGCTTTATTCTTCTCAATGGTGTCGATGCTTCCAACAGATTTACCGTCAATCATCCGCACTTTATCGCCCACTTTTAAAATAACGATCGGTTTTGGTGGGGGTGGCACCAGCTTTTTCTTTTTTTTCTCCTTTCGGATGACTACAATTTCTTTTACCACTTCTTGCTCAACCACTTTTTTGAGTTGCCTGTCTTTTTTGGCTTCCGAAGCAGTTTTGCGTTTCCGTTTGGCATTTTCATTTTCAACAATACGAAGTAAATCAGCAATAAGGGAACGCTTTTTACTATTTTGAAAAAAACGTTCGGCAATCTGATTGAGTTTGTTTCCTAAAACAATCATTTTTTGGTTGTGATCAAACAGTTCTTGGTAATTAATCAATTTAGATTTTAACTTACTGTTTAATAACTCCATTCGATTGGATTCATTTTCAAATTTACTTTCCTTTTTACTCAGGGATTCGCCTATTTTAGACATTTGTTGGCGCTCTTTTTGTAGTTTGGCAATCGTTGCATCAAAACGAACCTTTCCTCGCTCTATTTTCTTCTTAGCGCGGTTAATCAAGCTGAAGGGGATGCCGTTTTTCTGAGCAACTTCAAAAGTAAAAGAACTACCAGCTTCTCCTAGTATTAATTTAAATATAGGTTCTAATGTGCGGTTGTCAAATTGCATGTTGGCGTTTTCCATTGCGGGTAATTCATTCGCCAAAAGTTTTAGGTTGGAGTAGTGGGTGGTAATAATACCAAATGCTTTTCGTTCGTAAAAGTCTTCTAGTATTACTTCCGCTAAAGCGCCTCCTAATTCAGGATCAGATCCAGTGCCAAATTCATCAATTAAAAACAAAGTTTTTTCATTGCACTTTTTTAAAAAACCTTTCATGTTTTTAAGTCGGTACGAATAAGTACTTAAATGATTGTCAATGGATTGGTTGTCTCCGATATCGGTTAATATTCGATCAAAATAGGACACCTTACTTCTTTCATGAACAGGAATCAAAATACCGCTTTGCAGCATGAGTTGTAGAAGCCCCACTGTTTTGAGAGTGATACTTTTTCCACCAGCATTTGGACCAGAAATGACTACAATTCGCCTGTCAGGTTTTAAATAAATGTCTTGTGGATAAGTCTTTTTATTTTCCAATTGATGGGTACGGTAGAGCAAAGGATGGTAGGCATCGATCAGCTCCAGCTCTTGCGTCTTAGAAAAAGAGGGGAGAAGGGCATTGATTTCTTTTGCATATCTGCCCCGTGCATGAAAAGTATCTATCTCAATCAAATAAGTTTGATAGGATTTGATCAATTCCAAATGAGGTCTAAAAAAGTCGGTTAATTGACTTAGAATTTTCTTAATTTCTTCGGATTCTTCAAAAAGCAGGTTTTGTAATTCTCTTGAATGCGCGTGGGTGGCCTCAGGTTCAATAAAAACAATACTACCCGTTTTGGAGCCGCCCAATATCCCACCTTTGACTTTTCTGCGGTACATGGCTTTAACAGCCAAGACCCTTTTATTTTCAACAACTGATTCTCGAATATCATCAAGGAAATCCAGACCGTGGTAGTGACTTAAAGCTTTGTTGAAACTCTGACCGATTTTCCCTCTGACCGATTGGATTTCTTTTCTTAACCCATACAGCGTTTCAGAAGCATTATCCCGAATCTCTCCAAAACGATCGATCACATTGTCGGTTTCCTTCTTTAACTCTTTATTCACTTCCATTTCGCTTCCCCTACTATAGAGGGAAGGATAGTAGGATTTAAATTTTTTGAAAAATATTAAGAGATTATTAACGGTTTCTGAAGCAACTGCTATGTTTCTAAAAGCAGATAGCTCAAGGACGCTGTTTTCAATCTTTAACAATTGAAAGCTAGAGGACAAGTCTTCAAAACCATGATTTGGAATGCGGTTATCATTGTCAAAAGATGCAAGGAACTCGGACACACAACGAAGTGCATCATGCATGCTTTGGGATTCCTCAATAGGAACAAGAGACACACATTTCTCTTTTCCCATATGAGTTACCGCAAAGGAGGACAACTGTTTTGTTACCTTAAAAAACTCTAAATCCTCTAATGTTTTTTTGGGAATGTAACCCATGTGTTTTTTCTTAACTTTAGCTCACAAAAGTAGTAAATTCATGCAGCTTAAAATGCACCCGGATTGGGAAAAAATACTGAGAAGTCAATTTGAATTGCCTTATTTCAAACATTTGGCAGATTTTGTCAGTAATCAGTACCTCTCCGAACGGTGTTACCCCCCTGAAAAAGAAATTTTTTCAGCCTTTAACCATAATGCTCCAGAACAAGTGAAAGTGGTAATTCTTGGGCAAGATCCTTATCATGGCGAAGGACAGGCACATGGACTGTGTTTTTCAGTACCGGACGGGGTAGTTGTTCCTCCCTCATTAAAAAATATTTTAAAAGAACTTCAAAGTAATTTAGGAACTTCTATTGCTAAAAGCGGAGATCTAAGCAACTGGGCTAAACAAGGCGTCTTGTTACTTAACGCCACCTTAACCGTTCAGGCGCATCAAGCTGGGAGCCATCAAGGGAAAGGTTGGGAGGTTTTTACAGATTGTGTTATTAAACAATTATCAGAAACACAGGAAAACTTGGTTTTCCTTCTTTGGGGCGGTTTTGCTCAAAAGAAAAAAAAGCTAATCGATGACAAAAAACATTTGGTACTTACTTCGGGACATCCGTCTCCTTTAAGTGCCAACCGTGGCTATTGGTTTGGAAACAAACACTTTAGTAAATGTAATGCGTATTTGATCGAGCAAGGAAGCACTCCTGTTGATTGGAATCTTTAACCCCCAACTCGTTTTACTTGGTGTCCCATCGAAGTTAAGAGCTTAATTAAGGCATCTCGATAGTTGCCTTGAATGATTATCTCATTGCCCTTGGTTGTTCCGCCCACACCAAGGGCTTGTTTTAGTATTTTTGATAACTGTTTAAGTTCGGTAACATCACCCTCAAAACCTTTAATTATTGTCACTGTTTTCCCACCTCTTCCTTTGTTGCTAAAATGAGCTTCAAGATGTTGTTTTATGAATTCTTTGGGAGCATCGGGTAGGGGGTCGGGATCGGGTGCAAGGTTGTCAAACTGAATCTTTGCTAATGCTTCTAAACTATTAAGTTTTTTATCTGCCATGATAGGAGCTTCGGTAGTATTTATAGACTTTAATTTGATGTTATAAATTCTTACACTAAATTAAATAAAAACTAATCTAGAATATGGATTAAAACATATTTTTTAAAAATTCAAATAGTTTTTTAAAACCCCATTCTTTATTGAATAAAGTTGGGTTTTAGTAATGGTTAATCACTAGTGAATAATCCTATTGTAAATTAATAATAAATTATTGAATCTTATTTATGTTATAAATTTATTCAAAAGTTAATAATTATGAATGATTTATCGGGTTTCATGAACAACAATAGGGGAGAAGTCTATTTTGAATTAATTGCTACTATTTTTGTTTTTATAATGGGTTGGTCTTTTCCAGTAATAAGAAGAAATGTTGTTCTGAGGTACATTTATTGGAAATGTCTACGGAAAGGTGCCGACGTAACGACCTACATCCAAATGGTTGACAAAAGTGTTCCAGATCGCAATGTTAATTCTTGCCCAATCTACAAAGTACATGTCAATAAGTTAAAGAATAGATAAGAATAAAACTTATTCGAATAAAGAGGATTCTATTGTGGGAAATAATTTCAAAGCATTTTTATAATACAATTTTTTCAAAATGGAGTCGGGTAGGGCAAGGCCATACATTTTCCAGTGAGCATGCCGCTTTCGGTAATAATCGAAATATTCGTCGTCGGTTTCAAGTACCCTGAAATAAGTGTAATATTCACTGACTTTGTAAGCATCTTTCCCGAAAAGTATGCGGTCTTGATAGGACGCAAAAAATTGTTTGGCTCTTTTGGGTTGGCGGCCCAGTTCTGCCAATACAGCACCAATCTCCGTAACCACGTTAGGATAGGTGTCAAGGTGATTGCCCAATCGATCTAAATCATTACCCATCCAACCCAAATGGGCATTAATAAAGGTCGTATTTGGATGTTTTTTGAAAATATCGTGTTGCTCAGCAATCACTTCTTCAAAAGAGGGATTTAACTCAGGGTCGCGATAGCGCCTTGGTTTTTGTCTTAATTCTAACCAACGCTCATTGTGTTTGTCTTTGTCCTTCCAAAAAGAAGCGGGTTCGCCGCTGTGGATGAGTACAGGAATCCCCAATTCACCGCATTTGTTCCAAATGGGATCCAAACGAGGATCGTTCACGGGGATACGATTGCCGTTGGCATCGCGACTGGTTAGTCCAAGTGATTTGTATACTTTAAGTCCCATGACTCCGTTTTGAACGGCTTCCTCCAGAAGGGATAGAGTTGCTTTTTTAAAATCTGGTTCATCAATGGCCTCAAAATCAAGGTTTACAAAAATCCCGAAACGACTAGGAGCATTTTCTTGAACGTTCTCGAGAGTCTTTTTTAAATATAAACCTCTAAATCCGCTCAAGTTGATCATGAATGCCATGTTGAGACTGTCCATTTCGGCGGTCAATTTACTCAAATCTTTGAGTGGCATGTCAAACTGGTGGTTATGAACATCAATAAAAGGATACTTGGATCGTTTTATGATATTTTCAGGGACAACAAGTGTAGACTTGGGAGCATATTCCTCAATGTCCATGAGATTGTTTTTCTCCTGAATTAGGCCGATGGCATAAAAGACACTTCCGCTAATTATTAGGAGGAAAACAAGTACTTTAAATAAATTCTTAAACGTAAACCAAGAGAATAATTTCATCTATTTGATGGGGATGTTGATTAGGGTTTTATCCCACTTCATTCTTAAATTAATCCCATTTTCATCTTCAACAACTTCAATGGTCAGTTGTTCAACAACGGCATCCAAAGGGGTGATGTAAGCTTTTACACTGAATAAGTCTTTTGAATAGTCTGGTGTAGTTGCGCCAAAAGAACCTGCTTCACTGTTAAGTGTAACTTCCCAGCGATCTTCATAAGGCACCGCATACATTCTGTATTTTCCTGTCTGAAGGGGTTGGTTCGAGAATAGAATGGATCGGTTTACTTCAAAAGTAGTGGAGAAGTTGGCACCCAATCTCCAGTATTTTCCATAGTGGAGTAACGCTCCTTGAGCTTCAGTTCCAAAAATTAGGCGGTCTTTTTTGTAAGGACGGTAGTAAGTGATTTCGATCTCGGTGTCTGCATTTTCAAATTGGACAACTTCTTTAGGACTCTTTGGGTTGATATAAACTCCATAAACGAACATTGCGCCAAGTATTATGACAATGGCTACGACTGCAATTATTATGTATTTTAATATTTTCATGTTTATGTTTTTTCAAAATTAATCTTTTTTATCATACGTTTAATTGGCGGGAGGTGTTATATCATTTAATATTCTATTTTACATAATGTTAATTATAGATATACCGTACTAGTCGCGCTAGATACTTGGAATTATCAATTTAACAATTAGAATTTTAAATGATGTAAGATGATCAAATATCAATATGATTAATTGTTTTCTGAAAATTCTAATGCTTTTTATGGAATTTAAATATAAACATTATTTTAAAGAGCTTTGGTGGCTATACTTGCTTTCATATCTCAATAGGTTCAAAGATTGATTACCAAAAGATAATTTCGTCAATAAAAATCCAAACTTTATCCTTTTTTCTTTTTGTATGGAATACGGGTAAGTCTGGAAATTCGATGTAATTTTTTCCAACAAGTTTCACTTCTTCGTAATTATTTAAATTTAAAGGAATAGTGAAATCTCTAAAATCAGTAACGTTTCCATCATCAATGTCTTTATCAATAGAAATTTCAATTGAGTTTAAAAAATCAAAACCTTCATTGGCATTTTTACCATAAACTTCTATTTTTTGTGGAAACATCGTGTCCATATCAACATTTTCCAATGCGCTAATCGTAACAAAATTGATCTTATCGTTTTCTTTAAGTTTTACTTCTACAATAAAGTCATCTTCTCGAACTCCCAGCCATGTCAATGCTTCTTCTGAACTGACCCCTTTTGATATTCGATCTCCTTTTTGTTTGTCAAATAAAATCGAATCATTACCCTTAAAAGATAAACGCATGCTGTGGCTAATTTTATAGTCGTTATCCAAATCGGATTTTAGAGCAAATTCAGTTTCATAATTATTATTTTTAATGAACATAATTTCAGACATTTCACTGTCATGCCATTCCTTTTTTATTGACTTTGCTCTTAATCGAGCGGAGGAATTAAGCGTGATAGGTTCTGCATAAACAGGCGACTCTTCATTAGGCTCGCTTTCATCAAGCGTATAGTGGGTGTCGATGTTTTTTAACTGGGAATTAGCAAAGGAAATGACAATCGAATCATTAAATATATTATTTGTAAATGAAATGTCAGGAGTACTTAGACGCAACATTTCTGAAAACATTTTAGAACTCCCAAAATTTATGGTTGAAGAATTTAATGCCATTAAGCGAACTTGATCTTCATTACTCACCGCAGTGTTCCATGCATAAATTGTTTTAGGAGCTCCATCAATTTTCGCAAGATTATTCAAACCCTTATAGGACACCTTAGTATTGCAAAGGTTGAGTACTTCAAGGTTTGAATTGTTTAATAGCCCTAGGGTTTTGTCTGTAATATTGGTTTGATCCAATCTCAGGATTTTTAGACTAGGTAAATCAGAGATTAACTCTGACATTAAATCATCAAAATTAGAGTTACTTAAATCTAATTCAACGATTTGGTTTTTTATTTTCCGAAGGTGTTTCATGTGCTTGCCTTCAAGGTTTTTTTTCAAAAACTTTAGCTTAAGCAAATTGTCATGGAATGTGTTTGGATTAATCCTAAAGCCAAACGAAGCCAAACTACCTAGTACTTCTCGATCTGCAGGCGCTACCTTTTTATCTAAACCTAAAAAAGCTAAAACATTGTTTTTTAAAGTGTCATTAGAAGACAATGCAACTGGAGTGCTTTTAAGATATTCTCCAGAACTAACCCAATAATTCAACAGCCATAATTCCTTTTCATTGAGTTGGGTTTTATTTTTAGGAGGCATGTGAAGCTCATTGTCAAGTGGCAAAGAGATAAATTTCACCAAACTACCTTCCTTATGATTTTCTGGGTCAAACAAGCTGCCCCGCTCCCCTCCTTTCATCATTAGGTCATAACGATCAAACCTTAGTCCACTTTTACTTTTAGACGCATTGTGACAACTGACACATTTGTCATCTAATATTA
>Ga0115004_10000868_pt1 | contig 24108 bp, 24 predicted proteins | sample ArcticOcean_MG_C_10_FD_88737 | JGI IMG/M metagenome (GOLD analysis project Ga0115004, IMG submission 88737) | Marine microbial communities from western Arctic Ocean - ArcticOcean_MG_CB11_90 | ecosystem: Environmental > Aquatic > Marine > Oceanic | place: Arctic Ocean: Canada Basin | collected... | reverse complement strand
TTAATGCATACAGTTTCAACATATCCAATGCCTGATTCAGATGCAAATCTATTGTGTATACCTATGCTAAAGAATGAATTTAAATGTAATGTTGGTTATAGTGGTCATGAAACGGGATTGGCAATTAGTTATGCTGCTGTTGCATTAGGGGCAACATCTATAGAGAGACACATAACTCTTGATAGGACAATGTATGGCTCAGATCAGGCTGCCTCCATAGAACCTCATGGACTAAGACAATTAGTTGGGGCCATTAGAAAGATTGAAATTTCTCTTGGAGATGGAGTAAAAAAAACAACAAAAGGAGAAATAGAAGTTGCAGAAAAACTGCGAGCTCATTTATAAAAAATAATTAAGTAATGAAAAATTTATTTGGAATTATGCAAGGAAGACTTTTACCTAAATATCTTGGTAATTATCAAGCTCATCCATTCGGATACTGGAAAGATGAATTCAAATTAGCCTCAAAATTAGGGTTTGATTGTATTGAGTTTATATTAGATTTTGATAAAGCAAAGCTAAATCCTCTTCTTTTTGATTCAGGATTGAAGTCTATATTACACCATTCAAAAAAGAATAATATATTGGTAAAATCAATTTGTGCTGATTACTTTATGGAATCTCCAATTTTTATTGAAGATTTAGTAATAAAAAATGAAAATTTTAATGTTTTAAAAAAACTAATTATAAATTCAAAAAAAATTGGTGTTAAAGATATAGTTATACCTTTAGTAGATAATTCGTCTATATTAAATAATGCTTCAAAACAAGATTCATCAATTAAATTTCTAAAAGAATTATTAAAAGAATTTAAAGGTTTTAATATAAATATTTGTTTAGAAACAGATCTTCCTCCACAACAGTTCTATGATTTCATAAGAGCTGTTGATAACCCTAAAATTAAAATTAATTATGATACTGGTAACAGTGTGTCTCTTGGTTATGATTTTCGTGAGGAACTTAATTTGTATGGTCATTTAGTTACAAATATTCATTTAAAAGATAGAAAATTAGATCAAGGTTCTGTAAAATTAGGGTCAGGAGATAGTGATTTTAAAAAATTCTTTAAATATCTATCATCTAAAAATTTTGAAGGTATATTTATTTTACAGGCATTTAGAGAAGAAGATGCCATATCTTCATTGAAACCTCAGCATGAATTTATAAAGGCATGTATGGATAAATACTATTACGATAAAGTTTGAATTTATAAATAAGTGTTAGAATTTAATTTTTTTATAATTGGTGTTATATCATCTTTCCAAAATGGCAGTATTTTACAAAGAGATTTTTCTATGTCAGAATGATCAAATAGAGAGTTTTTTGGTCTAAAAGCTTTTGATGGGTATTCAATACTTTTTACAGGTATAATTTTTATATTTTTAGGTGTTCTGCCCATAATATTATATATATGTATTGCTATATCATACCAAGATACTTCACCTTTTGTGCTTAAATGAAATATTTTATTATATTTTTCATATTGTCTAGATGCTATAAATTCTGCTGTTATTTCGGCAACCAAATTAGATGAAATAGGCGATCCTATTTGATCGTTAATAACAAATATTTCATCTTTTTTTTGAATTTTGGACATAATAGTTTTAATAAAGTTTATTCCATACTCTGACATTAGCCAACTAATTCTAAATATACAAAAATCACACCCACTTTTAAATATATGCTGTTCTCCATTAAGCTTACTTTTACCGTAAATATTTTTAGGATTTGGAATATCTTTTGGTTTATATTTTTTGTTCTTGCTTCCATCAAACACATAATCTGTAGAATAATGAATTAAAAAAGATTTATTAATTTTAGCTGAATCAGATATAATTTTTAAAGCTTCACTATTTATAGCAAATGCTTCTTGAGGATTAATTTCTGATTTATTAACATTTGTATAAGCAGAGGTATTTATTATAAAATGAGGTTTAAAATCTCTAATTATAGGCGGAATTAAATGGGGAGTTAAAAAATTTAAATCCTTACTCCCTAATTGAATAATATTTGTATCATCAGGAAAAGCAAGGCTAAAAGTTTTACCAAGTTGACCGTTTTTCCCAAAAATTAAAATTCTTTTTTCTTGTTCAAGAATTTTATTAAAATAATTCATAAAAATTAAATTCTTTATTTAACAGTTAACATTTAATATAAATATAAATATAAATTCAATTTAAAGTTTTTTTTAATTTAATATATATAAATCTTAATAATAGTAAGGAATTTATTATTTGTTTTTTTTAATGGTTTTAAAAAAACTAATTCAAGGATCAAAATTTGATCGTTTTTTTAGGTTAATGTTAAATTTTTTAGCTCCAAGTTATTACAATGCAACCAAAAAAATTAAATTTTCAGAAAAAACTAATTTTGTTTTTATTTGTTATGGTGGATTGGGTGATTCTATCATGACTTTCCCTTTTCTAATTGAATTGTCTACTAAATATCCAGTAACTGTTTTTATAGATAATAATTTAAAAGCAACCCGTCATTTATTAAATAAAAATATAGTCATAAAAAACTATATTAAAAAAGATATATTTAATGAACTTAAAAAATTTCAAGCTCTAAATTCTAACTTTATTCTTATTCAACAATCACCAATTATGGAGTTTATTTTTTTTCATTTTTCTCTTAAAAGACCCCCAACTATAGGTTTTATTTATGCTCAAAATATAATTAATACTGCAGGAATTAATATAGAGAATAAAAAAAATACATCACTAAATAAAATTAATAAATATAATGATCTTTTAACGGTTATTTTATCTATTGAAAATAAAGCAATAAATAAATTTTATTATAGCTTAGTTGAAAATCAATTCAAAAAACTTCATTATAAAGATATTCCTCAAAACCAATATTATATATTAAGTGCAACTAAAAATTATAATTGGAAAATGGGATTTTTAGATTTTGAAATTTATGCTAAATTAATAATTAAAATGTATGAAGAGATTAATTTAATTCCAGTTATTGTTGGAACTAAGTTAGATAATATTATAATTAATAAAATACTTAAATATATACCTAAAAAAATAAAAATAAAAAATTTAACAGGTGACACTGATATTAAAGATTTAATACCTTTAATACATAATGCAAAATTTATTATAGCAAATGATAATGGTATTCATCATCTGTCTAATTTTTTAAATGCACGAACTTTAACGTTATATAATTTTTCAGCATTTGAAGTTTATAATTGGCCAAATAAAAATTCTGAGTATATATTCAACCCTATTTTTAAGTGTATGCCTTGTATTGGAATGGAAACTGGCCCTTTTGACAATCATCCATTTAAATGTCCTTGGGATGTAAGATGTAAGAACACGATAAGTGAGAATGATATAATAAAAAAACTTGGAGTATTAAGTTGGATAAATTAATTTGTAATAAAATTTTTATACAAAAATAATATGAATTTCTTATTTAAAAGTTTATGGATACATTTCTCAACAAAAAGAAAAAAACAAGCTATTGGCTTGATTTTATTTTCCATAATAACATCTATATTTGAAGTCTTAACTGTTGGAGAAATATATAATTTATTAAATTATTTAACTAAAATAAAATCAGATGTTTTATTAGATTCTTCAAATGGCATGGAAATTTCTGTTTTGTTCTCAAGTTTTCAATTTACTTCAGATAAAATTTTTATATTTTTTATTCTTTTCTTAATATTAGCTTGTGTCTGTAGAATCATCTTGCTTTGGTCTACGTTAAGATACTCTCATACAATTGGAAGTGATATGGGAGTTTTAATGTTTAAGAAAACTCTTCAACAACCATTGGAATTTCATTTTGCAAACACTACTAGCACAATAATTAGTAACTTAACAAAAAAAATACATATTTTAAGTATGGAAATTGTGCATCCAATTATATTAGTATTATCTAATATTATTATTATATTAGGAATTATTAGTTATTTATTATTTAATATGGGAGTTGAAGTCTTAGCGGTTTTTGCATTATTTATTTGTGTATTTTATTTTTTTTGGAAACTTTCTAAGTCTAGAATTATGTTAAATAGTAAAATTGTTTCTGAAAATTCTGATTTATTAATTAAAACTATATCTGAAACTATGTCTGCTGTTAAATTAATTGCAATGAAACAGATTTATTCCGTGTTTACTGATAAATTTGATGAAATAAATAGAAATTTAAAATTTGCAGAAGGTGACAATGTCTTTTTATCTCAAAGTATTAGAATCTGGTTAGAGTTGATTATAATCCTTCTAGGAACTATTTTTTGTCTAATATCAATTAAAATGGGTGTATTTTTAAATTTACTTCCTATTTTGGGAGGGGTGGTTTTTGGAGTTTATAGAATTATTCCATTAATTCTTAAAGCTTATTCTGGCTTTGCAACTATAATGGGTGCGAGAGAATCTTTTTATGACATTTTAGATTATTTAAAATTGAAAAATACAAACGCCGAAGATAATAAAAACATAGAGATTATTACATTTAATGATAAAATTATTTTGTCAGATTTATATTACTTTTATCCCAATAAGACAATTGCTAGTCTTAAGGCAATTAATTGTTATATTGATAAAAATAAAGTAACAGCAATAATAGGAGAAACTGGATCTGGTAAAACCACTTTATTGTCCTTAATTGCAGGTTTAATTATGCCTTCTAAAGGAAAGTTATATATTGATAAAAAATTATTAAATCAAAACAATTTATCTAATTGGAAAAATAAAATTTCTTATGTACCGCAAGAAACAATAATTATAGATGGGTCAATTTCAGCTAATATTTCATTAGGATTAAATGAAAATATTAATATGAATCAATTAATAAAAGCACTTGAAATAACTAAATTAGATAAATTTATTCCCTATATTAACTCAGAAAAAAAAATGGGAGAAAGAGGAATAAAAATATCGGGTGGAGAAAGACAAAGAATTGGTCTAGCTAGAGCAATATACGATAACAAAGAAATTATAATTTTAGATGAGCCTTTTAGTGCTTTAGATAAAACAACTGCGGAATTGATTTTATTAAATATTAAAAATTATAAAAAATATACAATTTTGATTGTAACGCATGATAAATTTGTTGTTCCATTTTGTGATAATGTAATTAAATTAAATAAAGGTAAGTTATTAGTTTCTAAATGATGATTAATTATTAATGATATTTAAAATCAAAGGTAAAAAATGGATAGTGTTGCTATTATCTTAGCTCGAGGTGGATCTAAAGGGATAAAAAATAAAAATTTAATTAATTTTGCAGGAAAGCCTCTGATAGAGTGGACAATAGAACATTCTATTAATTGTAAATATATAAAAGACGTATTTGTTAGCTCCGACTCCACAGAAATTTTAGATTTTTCTCAATCTAAAGGAGCCAGTTCAATACTTAGGCCAAGTGTTTTATCTCAAGATAGTAGTTCTTCAGAAGAAGCTTGGGCTCATGCACTAGAGTATATTGAAAATAAAAAAGGTTTTTTATTAGACTTTATTGTTGCTCCTCAAGTTACTTCGCCACTAAGAGGTTTTAATGATTTCAGTAATGCATTAGAGAAAATGAAAAATGAGAAACTAGATAGTTTATTATCAGTAAATCAATTAAAAGATTTTTTTATTTGGCGTAAACAAGATTCTAAATTCATTTCTGATAATTATGACTTTAAAAACAGAAGTAGAAGACAGTTAATAAATACTAAATATCATGAAAATGGTTCTTTTTATATTTTTAAACCAGAAGTCTTAAAACAATATAAAAATAGATTAGGCGGTAAGATTGGATATTATTTAATGGAAGAATATAAAAGTTTTCAAATTGACGAAATTGAAGATTTAAAGCTTTGTGAAATTATTATGAATGGGTATGGATTAAATGAATATAAATGATATTTTTTCTGTAAAAGAAAAACAAGTAGTTATTACAGGATGTGGTTCAGGTATGGGTTTAGAATTAGCTAAGGGTTTTATTAATAATGGCGCGCATGTAATAGGGATCTCAAGATCTAAACCAAAAGAAAATGTTGTATTTAGTGATTTTTTTGAATGTGATGTTACTGATAATAATAAAATCTTATCAATGGTAGATAAAATAAGATTAAAGGATATTAAAATAAATGTTTTATTAAACGTTGCTGGTATAACTGTTAGTCAAAGTGATGTAAGAAGTGAAATTAGTCGATTTGATGATACATTTAATACAAATATTAGGGCAATGTTTCAAATTATAAATGAATTCAAACCTTTTTTGTCGAGTGGCTCATCCATTATCAATTTTTCAAGTATTGGAGCCCAATTAGGATTTCCTCAAAATCCATCTTACTGCGCTAGTAAGGGAGCAGTTTCTTCGTTGTCTAGAGCTTTTGCAAATGATTTTGGAGCTAAAAATATTAGAGTGAACTGCATAGTTCCTGGATATTTTTATACAAAAATGACTTCTAAAAGTTTTTTAAATAAAAAAGAAAAAAAAATTAGAGAGCAAAAAACAATGTTAGGTAGATGGGGAGAAGTAAAAGAATTACTCGGAGCAGCAATCTTTTTAGCATCAGATGCATCTTCATATGTTACTGGTAGTGAATTAGTTGTTGATGGTGGTTGGAGCTCTAAGGGTTTGTAAAGTGAATTTTGATTTTAAACAAAAAATAATTTTAGTCACTGGTTCAACTCATGGTCTAGGTTTTTACATAGGGAATGCTTTGTTAAACTTAGGCGCAACAGTTATATTTAATTCACGATCTAATAACAAAAGAAGTTTAAAAAAAATAAACAATAAAATCATCCATCATTTTGTTGCAGATGTTTCGGATGAAGAGCAAGCAAAAAAAATGTTACAAAAGATTAATGATAAGTTTGGGTTGCTAGATCATATAGTTTGTAATGTAGGAGATGGAAGCTCAACCAATTTCAATACAGGTTCTTTGCAAGAAATGAATTTAATGTTAAAAAGAAATTTATATCCTTCATCTAATATAGTTTCATTAGCACCAAACCATATGACATTAAATGATGGAAGCATTGTTTGTATATCATCAATTTGTGGAAAAGAAAATATAGGTGCTCCAGTAAGTTACCAAGTAGCAAAAGCAGCTTTAAATATGTATGTAGCATCCATTGCCAAACATCTTTATGATTATAAAATTAGAATAAATGCAGTAGCCCCAGGAAACATTTTTTTTGAAGGTTCTGTTTGGGAAAAGAAACTAAAAGAAAATAATAAAGAAGTTTTAGAAATGCTTCAAAAAGATGTAATACTAAATAGGTTTGGAACTCCAGAAGATATATCTAATTTTGTTATTTTCTTGCTTTCTTCATTTTCTTCATTCTCAACAGGAAAAACATTTGTTGTTGATGGTGGTCAAACAAAAGGATTATAAATGGAATGTAACTTAAAAAATAAAGTTTCATTAATTACAGGTGGAAATGGTATTTTAGGGCAAGAGCATTGCGAAGCGTTATTAGAGAAAGGAGCAATAGTCTATTCAGGTGATATTAAATCATTAAAGACAGATAGGTTTAATAAATATAACTCTTATCATCAAATTTATCTAGATGTGACATCTGAAGAATCAATTAAAACGGTATTAAAAGAAATGATAAAAGTTGAACAAAAAGTAGATATTTTAATTAATAACGCAGCTATTGATGCGAAGGTTAAAAATAAAACGTCTTCTGAATTTGGTAGATTAGAAAACTTTACACTTGAGCAATGGAATCAAGAGTTAAGTGTTGGATTAACTGGAGCATTTTTATGTTCCAAACATTTTGGTAATTATTTTGCTAAAAATAATGGGGGAGTTATTTTAAATATTGCGTCTGATCTTTCTGTTATTTCACCTGATCAAAGGCTATATTCTAAGAAAGATATTATTAATATAGATCAGCAGCCGGTAAAGCCAGTAACCTATTCAGTAATTAAATCAGCTTTAATAGGTCTAACAAAATATTTGTCAACTTATTGGTTAGATGGAAAAGTTAGAGTGAATGCATTATCACCTGGTGGAATATTTATAGATCAGCCTAAAGATTTTGTTGATAAATTAGAAAACTTAATCCCTTTGGGAAGAATGGCTAAAAAGAACGAATATAAGTCAGCCGTTCAATTTTTATGTTCAAATGCTTCTGAATATATGACAGGACAAAACATGGTTATGGACGGAGGTAGGTCTGTATGGTAACTATTTTAGAAATATTTTTTAAATAGTGTAATCATTTAATGTCTTTTATTGAAAATAATAAAATTATTTATGGATCAGCTGGTTTTGGAATTAAAAATTATGGATTTTCTTCTTTGTATCCTGCATCTTCCCAAAACGATTATTTAAAATTTATTTATGATATTGGATTACATAATATTGATACAGCGCCAGCCTATGGTAATTCAGATAAAACAATTGGTTTGTATAATAAAAAAAGTAAAAAAAAATTTAAAATATGGACTAAAGTTGGTAATTTGATAAGAAACTCAAGTTTTACTTTTGACAACATTTTTAAAAGTGTAAAGCTCTCACAAGAAAATTTAAATGTAGAAAGCTTTGAATGTTTATATTTACATCAAAATAATATAGAAATATTAGAAGATAAATTTGTTCAGAAGGCACTTAAAGAAATAAAAGATATGAGCCTTACAAAGAAAGTAGGGGTATCTATTTATAACTCCTCTGAATTGATTAGTTCATTATCCTCAGAAACCTATGATGTTATTCAACTTCCAATAAGTGCAGCTAATACTTATCTGTACAACTTAGCAATAAAACAAAACTTCAATAAAACTCTAGTTGCAAGATCTATATTTTTACAAGGAACACTTCTCAATATTGATAACTATTCAATAAGTTTTAATTATTTAAATGAAATTAAAACAATTGTAAATTTGTTGAAAGAAATTGCTTATTCATATAAAACAGATTATTTGGGTATGCTGTTGTCTTATGTTATGTCTTTAGAAAGTTTAAACTATATTATTGTAAGCTCAAGAAATGAAAATAATTTAAAACAAATTTTAACATATTCAGAAATTGAATTATGTGAAGAAATAAAAATTGAAATTAATAAAATTTCAAATAATCAAAATAACTGGGCTAATCCTCGTAACTGGTTATTTTGAATTTTATCAATTTGTACAAGGATAAACTTTAATATGTCAAAGGCAATTGTGCTTGTTGAAAGTCATTATAGATCACGTTCCTGGTTTTTGGCATTAAAAAATATTGGTTTGTCACATATTATTTCAGTTATGCCAGAAGAATACAAACTTTTTAAAGATTTGAATTTCCCAGAAGATAATATTTTAAACTTATTTTATAATTCACAAAAAGACATAGTAGAAGCTAAAACACTTAGTTTTTATGAAAACTTTCTAAATATTAAATTAAATTCGATAGTATTTATGGATAGAACTCTTCGAAAGAAAAAAAGAAAATATATAGAAGGTTATTTAATTTTTTTGACAAATCATATTGATCGTTTTTTTATAGAAGTTCAACCAAAAGTAATATTTATTGAACCAACTTGGACTCATGAGATTTTAATTTGTAAGTTTGCTAAAAAATATAATATTCCTATAGTAGCTCCAGTAAAGGATAAGCTTTTACCAGACAGGTTTTTAGCATTTAAAGATGAAAACCATCTAATATTTTATAAAAATTTAAAAAATAACAAAGCAAAAGCTTTATCATTAGAAGCTTTAAGCATGGTAGTAAAAGATAGGCCTGTTCAATATTTTGCAAAGTTTAATAATAGGAATTCATTAGACTTTAGAAAAATACCTAAACTTTATAGATTAATTAAAATATCTTTATTTAATTATAGAAACCCAAATATACAAAATTCTGTGTATAGTGATATATATATTAAGATGAAATCAATAATGAGATCAAAGTTCCAATTGATGTTTATTAAATTTAAAACATTAAATGATATAAAAAAAAAATATGTATTAATCACTCTTCATGTTCAACCTGAGGCATCTATAGATGTAGTTGGAACAAAGTATTCAAATCAAATAGAGTTTATTAGAAGTATAGCCAATACTACTCCTAATGAATATAATTTACTTGTTAAAGAACATTCTCATGCAATAGGAAATAGACCAAATTTCTTTTATGAAAGCTTATTAGAAATTCCTAATGTAATGTTATTGCATCCAAGTGAAAATGCTAGAAAGGCAATTAAAGGTTCAAGCTTAGTAATTTCTAATACCGGAACAAGTTCTCTAGAAGCAAGTATGCTTTCCATTCCTTCCGTCACGGCTACTCCTATGTTTTATAATAAAATTATGTTACAAAAACAATTTAATCCATTTGAAATGAGTGTTTTAGAGCTTTTAAAAAATAAAAATAAAATAAATAAGCATACTTTAATAACTTGTTTAGATGAAATATATAATGGAAGCTTTAAAGGTAATTGTGGTGACTTTCAAACAGATGCTAATGTGCTAAAAAAAGAAAATATTAAAGATTTAGAAATGTCTTTCAAAAATATAATTAAAGCTATAATTTAGTTAATATGAGTCAAATTATGGAATTTAAAAAAAACATTATTATAACTGGTTCATCAGGACAAATAGGACAAGCTTTCGTTGAGCATTTAAGTAATAGTCAAAGTAATTATTATATCTATGCATTAGATAAAAAAGTATTTGATCATAATAAAAAAAATGTTCTCAGTGTTGAAATTGATATAACTAAAGAAGATCAAGTGTTAGATTTTTTTTTAAATATTGATACATTGTATGGGGTAGTAAATAATGCAGGAATAGGTGTTTTTTCACCATTTTTATCAAGATCAGTAGATGAGTTTAGAGAGGTTTTAGACGTAAATTTAGTTGGGACATTTCTAATGTGTAGAGAATCAATTAAAGTTATGCTCAAATATAAATTAGGAAAAATTATTAATATAGGTTCAATTTATGGAGTAAATAGTAGCGATTATCGTATATATGGTGATAGCGGCAGAAATAATTCAGAGGTTTACAGCATCTCCAAGAGTGGCATTATTATGTTTACTAAGTATTTAGCAGCAAATTTTGCATCTAAAAATATTCAAATTAATACAATTTCGCCTGGAGGTATTGAGAAGGAGCAATCTTCAGATTTTATTAATAACTATGTTAATAAAACACCAGCAGGTAGAATGGGAACCCCTCACGATTTATTACCAGCATTAGATTTTTTGTTAAGTCTAAAAAACGAATATACTAATGGAGAGAATATATTGGTTGATGGTGGTTTTACAAAATGGTAAATTCTCAAAAAGAAATTGCAAGGTTAAAAGATTGGGAATTAGTAGTAGCGTCTCATATCAATGAAATCAGTAATAATAAAAAGTATAATCAATTAATATTTTATTCTATTAGCTCAGTAAGTTCTGATTATAAAACAGATCCATATACAACTCCTGTAAGAATATCTGGAGATAAAATTATTGCTGGAGTAATAGTAGGTTCTCAAATAGAAGCTTTGATTACTTCACATTATATAGAAGACTTGGTAGATTATTTATTGTTAGATGTTGAAAAAAAAATACCAATTCAAAAGATACCTAATGATGATATATTTCTGGCATTTAATTTAAAAAAATCACTATATATTGCAAATTCAAAAACAGTTTCAGGTGTTGAATCTGGAAATATTTCTTCAGCTGTAAGAAAAACATTTCCAACAGAGAAAATAATTAATTATAAACCTAATGATTTAACAGTAGAATCTATTTGGTTTTTTTTAAGCCATAAATATAAAAATTTTGCAGATTTTAAGGTTGCTATTATAGGAACAGGTAATATTGGGTTTAAATTAGCCTTAAAGTTAGTTGAAAGTGGAACTTTTGTTAATTTAAACCGAAGAGATCATATATTAGGTTCACAATTAGCTAATACTATTAATTCAATTAAACCTAGAAACACAATAGCTGAGGCCAAGTTTTATGCAGACCCAGTAAGACCTTGTACTTTGTGTGATGTTATAATCGGAACAGGCAAGAGTAATTCTCTTATCGTAACAGAAACTATGGTTAATGTGATGATGGAAAATGGAATACTTATTGACTGTGGTAAAGGAAATATAACAGAAAAAGCAATTAATTATGCATATAATCTTGGGTTAAATGTGTATAGAGGTGATGTTACATCGGGTATAATTTCATTTGTAGAACAAGCAGATGTAATTAAAAATACATTAAATAATAAAACAGGAAGAAAGCTTATAAAAAATAATATATTTATTATTTCGGGAGGTGTCTATGGAAAATTGGAGGATATAGTAGTTGATAATTATGACTACCCTAATGTTGTTTATGGGATGGCTGATGGAAGAGGACAAATTTTAATAAATCTAACAGAAGCTCAATCAAGAAAAATAAATTATGTATTAAAACATTTTGATATCAATCAACCTTCTACTAGAGTTTTATAATTTATTATGAATCAAAAAGGAAAAATATTTGTAATTGGAGCTGGGCCAACAGGTTTAGTCTCTTCATGGAAATTATCAGAAAATAAAAGAGAAGTCATGATATTTGAAGCTTCTGATAGAGTGGGTGGCCTTTGTGCAAGCTGGTTATGGAATGATTTTATTTTAGATGTTGGACCACATATATTTCATACTCCTGATCAGAACTTACAAGAATTTTGGAAAAAAGAATTTGGTGACCTGCTAATTGAGGGACAATACTATTGTGGTAACATTCAAGGAGAAAATTTTGATGAGTTTCATCCTTATCCTCTATCTTGGGAACAAATAACAAATTATCCCATTTCTTTAAGAGAAAAAATCGTTAATGAAATAGTTTCCTTAGATAATTTAAAAAAAGCAAAAGCAAAAAATTATAAAGAATATATGGATGCGCAAGTAGGTCCAACTTTAAGAAATATGTTTTTTGAAAAATATCCTAAAAAAATATGGGGCATTGATACCAATGATCTAACCGCAGACTGGGCTCCAAAGCGAATTAAATTTAGAGAAAAAATTTCTCCATTTTATATTAATGAATGGTCAGCTGTCTCAAAAAAAGGTACAGGTGCAGTATACTCTCGCATAGCAGAAAAGATTATTCAATTTGGTGGAAAAATTAATTATAATAAAAAAGTGGCGAGTTTTAATACTTCAGGAAAATTGATTTCAGAAATTATTTTTTCAGATCATTCAAAACAGCTTGTTGAACCTGATGATATAATAATATCTTCAATACCTATTACTATTCTAGCAAAATTCTTTAATTATCAATCTAAGCTAACTTTTAGAGGCGTAAGATTAGGATATTTTTTAATAGATAAAAAAAGAGTATTACCAGAAAGAATTAACTGGTTATATTATGATTCAGATCAATTGCTATTTAATAGAATTACAGAACCAAAAACTATGAGTAATGACATAGGTCCATTAAATACAACTGTTATAGTTACTGAAACAGCTTACACTAAAAATGATGAAACAGATAAACTTTCAAACATCGACTTTCTTAATAAGGTAATTATTGACTTAAAAAAAGTATTTAAATTAAGTGATAATGATATTTTAGATACCCTTAGTCATAGTGAAGACTTTGTTTATCCTGTTCAAACATCTGGATATCAAGAAGAATTAGCCAAAACAAGGTCTGTAATTGGTAATTATGATCAACTATATTCATTTGGTACTGGTGGAGATTTTAATTATGCAGACAGCCAAATTTTATTCCATATGGCGTTTGATATTTCAGATGAAATATTAAATAATAATAATACTAACTCTAAAACTATAAAAGAAATAACCCCAGTTAAACAAAATAGCTATGTAAAGTTAAATAATGACATTATTGGCAAGGGAAACAGTTGTTATATCATTGCAGAAGCAGGTTTAAATCATAATGGTGACGTTGATGTTGCAAAAGAGTTAATAGATCAGGCCGTTTTATCTGGATGTTCAGCTATAAAATTTCAGTCATTTACAAAAGGAAGTAGAGTTTCTAAAACTCAAAAATCTGCAAAATATGCTGAAGAAGCAGATGGATTACAAGAAAATATATATAACTTATTTGAAAGGTTAGCTTTATCGTTTGAAGATCAAAAAATAATTTTTGATTATGCTAATGCTAAAAAAATATCAATATTCTCAACACCCTTTGATATTGAAAGTGTTAACTTTTTAGAAGAATTAAATGTTTTTGCTTATAAAATTGCGTCAATGGATTTAGTTAATTTGCCGTTAATTGAGCATGTAGCAAAAACATTAAAACCCATTATTTTATCTACTGGCATGAGTACGCTATCTAATATAGAGGATGCTATTAGCGTGATTCTTAAGTCAGGAAACCCAAATATTATTTTGCTTCATTGTAATTCTTCATACCCTGCACCAGAAGAAGAAATGAATTTAGCCGCAATGGAAACTCTACGTAATACTTTTAAAGTCCCTGTAGGATTGTCTGATCATACATTTGGATTGTTTGTTTCTCATTCTGCGATTGCATTAGGCGCAAATATTATAGAGAGGCACTTTACATTATCTAGATCCATGGTTGGGCCAGACCACATTCTATCCTCGGAGTTAGAAGAAATGACACAATTAGTGGATATAGCAAAAAGATTACCCAAAATTATTGGAGATGGTATTAAGCAAGTTCAGCCTGCAGAATTAACAACATTAAACATGCAACAAAAATGTATATACGCCGCAAGAAATATAAAAATGGGAGAAACAGTGAAACCTGAGGATATTGTAATAAAAGGACCTGGTGGTGGCATCCTTCCTAAATATATGGATATATTAATTGGTAGAGAAGTTAGATTTGATATAAAAGCTGACACACCAATTAATTGGGATGAAATTTGATTTCGTATGAGTAATGAATGCCAAATATTATAGCCCTAATTCCTGCACGTTTTGGTAGTAAAGGAATTAAACAAAAGAACATTTTATTATTTAATGGAAAACCATTGTTAGCGCATAGTATTATATATGCTACTAAATCTTCTTTAATTAGTGAAATTATTGTATCTACAGATTCAAAAGAATTTGCTAATATAGCTAATGAATATGGTGCTAGAACACCTTTTTTAAGGCCATTATCTTTATCAGGAGATGATGTGCAAGACTTTCCAGTAATTGAACATGCCGTAAACTTTTTAGAAAATGAAAATAATAAAAAAATTGATTATGTTGCTTTATTAAGACCTACTTCCCCTTTAAGGCCTCCTAATCTAATAGAAAAAGCTTACGAGATTATTAAGAAAAATAAAAAAGGAACTTCAGTAAGAAGTGTCATTCCTACTAATCAACATGCTTATAGACAGTGGTTTTTAGATGATAATAAAATTGTATCACCAATGAAAAATATTTTTGAGCCGTATAATATTCCTAGACAAATATTACCAAAATCTTATTTCCAGTCTGGAGATATAGAGTTTATTAAAAGAGATACTCTTAATCAAAATTCTGTTAGTGGAAAATATGTTTTGCCATTAATTCTTGAAAGCAAAGATTTGTTTGATATTGATACCCCTAAAGATTTAGAAAGCAGACCTAAGTAATAAAACTATTTATCTATAGATTTAATTTTATCTATTATTTTTGTTGAAGATTTACCTATTACTAATGGTATAAAGTAAGTAGTTATACTTAATTTTTCTAATGTAGAAATATAAGTAATTGTGTTTTTATTATAATCCTGTCCTTTTGTATAGATATCTGGATGTATTATTTTTATTAAATTTTCAGGCGTTGCATCATTAAATATAATACAAAGATCCACAGATTTTAGTGAAGAAATAACTTCTGCTCTTTCTATTTCATCATTTATAGGACGATCATCTCCCTTATTAAGTAGTTTAGTTGAAATATTAGAGTTAATTCCAACAATTAAACTTGATCCAAAATTTTTAGAATTGTTTAAATATTTAATATGACCTACGTGTAATATATCAAATATACCGTTTGTAAAAACAATTGGTTTTGGTAAATCATTTAATATGAATTTAAGTTTTTTTGTTGTTTTTCCATAACCATATTTAAATGAAATATATTTCAAACTTTTCAAATTAATTAATCCACATTATTTTTTAATTTTTTAATATATTCTGCTATACCTTCTTGAAGAGTTAAAAACTTATGTTTAAACCCAGTTTTATTTATCAAATTCATATTTGCAAGAGTATAGCTTTGGTATCTACCTTTAAGGTGATTAGGAAAGTCTATATATTTAACAGTTTTTCTAAAAACATCTTCACTATATAAGGCATTGTTTTTAATTATCTCTTTTGCAACATCATTAAAAGTAGAAGATTTGTTTGTTCCTAAATTATAGATTCCAGAAGCGTGATTATTATGATAAAACCATAATATGGTTTTAATGATATCATCAATATAAATAAAGTCTCTTGATTGTGAACCTTGTTTATAATTTAAATATTCTCCAAAAAGTTTAATAGTCCTTTTTTCAATATATTGATTATAAAATTGTAATATAGTTGATGACATATTGCCTTTATTTTGTTCTCCAAAACCATATACATTAAAATATCTAAGCCCAACAACTTGACTCTCTACATTTAATAATTCTTTTCTTACATAATTATCAAATGCTAATTTAGAATAACCATAAACATTAATAGGATTTTCATATGATTTGTTTTCTATACAAATTTCATTAAGACCATATACAGCTGCGGAAGATGCATAAATAAATGGTATTTTATTAATTTTAGCCCATTCGAAAAGTTTAATAGAAAAAGTATAATTATACTTAAACATTAATTGTCCATCTCTTTCCATTGTATCTGAAATTGCCCCTTGATGAAATATACATTTAGGTTTGATTAATAAATTTAAATCTAATTTGTTAATAAAATCATCAATATCTAAAAAAAGTGTAAATTCAAATCTTTTAAGATTAGTAAACTTTTCACCATTTGTAAGGTCGTCTATAATTAAAATGTCATTAATATTTTGCTTATTAAGTTCAACAGCTAAAGCGCTTCCTATAAACCCAGCACCTCCAGTTATCCAAACTTCCATTATAAAATTTCCTCTAATGTTATTGAACTGGTTCCAAATTTTTGTACTACAACCCCTCCAGCTTTATTTGCTATAATACAAGCATCTTTTATAGAATAGTTTATAGATAATAAGGCAGACAAAACACTTATAACCGTATCTCCTGCTCCTGTAACATCGAAAACTTCTCTAGATGTACCTTTAATATTAAATTCAAGGTAGTCGTATAATTGATATAGCGTTATGCCTTTTTCTCCTCTTGTAAGCACAATATTATTTATTTTATTTTTTTCCATCATTTTAAAAGTTTTTTCTTTTAAATCATTATCATCCTGATAATCTCCAATCAATCCTATCATTTCCTTGGCGTTTGGAGTTAAAATATCACAGCCTTTGAATTTGCTAGGATCCATACCCTTGGGATCTACTAAGCAAAGCTTTTTAGATAATTTAGCTTTATTAATTAGATTTGGTAAATTATTTAAAACACCTTTTCCATAATCACTAAAAACAACTACATCAGCCTTCTCAAGACGATTTAAAAATATTGAATTAGTTTTGTTTGTTATTTGAGGTGTTTTTTTCTCATCATCTATTCTAATAAGTTGTTGAAAATTACTTATTAACCTAGTTTTTTTTATAGTATTATAATCTTCGTTTTGTTCAATAAAGCAATTAATATTCTTGTTTTCCAATTGTTTTATTAGATTTATCCCATTTATATCTTTGCCACTAACGCTTACTATATCAACATTGCATCCTAATGCTTTACAATTCAGTGCTACGTTAGCCGCACCTCCTGGTCGTTGTTCTATTATTTCAACATCTAATATAGGAACAGGAGCTTCAGGTGAAATTCTTTCAACGTTACCAAATACATATTCATCTAAAATTATATCGCCTATAATTAGAATAGTTTTGTGTTTTAATAAATTTGTATTGTAAGCCATTTATTGATTCATTTTGGGTTATTAAAATAACTTTGATTTTTTTTTCTTAAAATTAAATATAATATTGTATATAGAATATTACACAATATTAAAAAAATTATTGTTTCTCTATCTTCTAAATTATAACCAAATTTATATATTAAAAAAATAATTGAAGGTAATAAAGCTATTAAGTTTATAATAATTGCTGAAAAAGCATTATTATTTATACCTATTATTTTTATAAGATTTAATCGTTTTATATTAGCATGAATGATCGTATGAAGATGTAAATTGTCTGGTTTTGTTATTTTTGATGAAAAATATAATCTTCTTAATATTGTGAATAATAATTCCCAAATAGGGTATGACATTATAATAAGAGCGTTTAACATACTAAAATTATCTAAATGATTACTAATAAAAATCAATAATGTTGATAATAATGAACCTAAAAAATATGAACCGCCATCACCTAAAAAAATAAGACCTTTAGGCCAATTAAAAATTAAAAAACCGAATAATGATCCTATGATAACAGACAAAAAATAAAGTAATTCAAATTTATTTTCATTAAAAGCATAAAATGATAAAACACTTACTACTGAAATTATAAAAATTGTTAGTAACCCGTTTGCTCCATCCATCATGTTCGCAGCATTAATTGAAGAAATTATACAAATTAAAGTTAAAATAATTCCTAATATTTTAATTTCAATTATATTATCAATAAAATCAATATTTGTATGTGTTATTATATTATTAGATTGAATTATCCAAATATAAGTAAATATAAATAATAATAATAATCTAATTACTGGTTTTATATCTTTAATTAAATCTTCAAGAAAACCTATTAAAAAAATTATAAAGCAATAAAGAAATAAAAAATAAAGTTCTGGGTTAGTTATATTATTAAAAATTATTTTTTCAATTATCAAGAATACAATTATCGAAAATACAATAGATAAGCCGCCTATTCTCTTTATCTTGTTACCATGTATTTTTTGAGAGCCTTGATTAATATCTAAAGAGTAATGATTTGGTATAATACTTTCTTTTAAAAGTAAATAAGTAAACATTAAACTTAAAGCAAATGTAAAGATGCTATAAAAGTAATATGAATTGTTTAATATTAAAGTTAAATTCAATTTAGTAGCCTTTTTAAATTGAGTTAAGTTTATTCTCAATTATTTTTTTTCTTTTTTCTAATTTTTGGTTGGTAACAACCATATTATTCATCATACCGTTTTTTACGTTTCCAAGTCTTGTCATAACTAAAGTAGAGATTAAGTTCAAACAAATTTTTTGGGCGGTGCCAGCTTTTAATCTAGTAGAGCCTGCAACTATTTCCATTCCAGTATTTAAAAGGATAGGTATATCACAAGTTTTTTCAAGAATTGAATTTTTATTGTTGCTGATCCCTATTGTCATTGCTCCAATAGCTTTCGCATGTTTTATAATCTCAACTGTAAATTTTGTTGACCCACTTGCAGCTAATCCAATAACAACATCTATATTTTTTATTTTATTTTTTACTATTATCTTAGAATTTTCATTTGATAAATCTTCAGCGCCTTCTATTGATTTGGTAAGAGCTTTATACCCACCAGCTATAATAAAATTAATATTTTTTTTTGGCCAGCCAAAGGTTGGATAAAGTTCAACTCCATCTTGTACAGCTATTCTTCCAGACGTGCCCGCTCCAACATAAATAAGTTTACTTTTTTTGTTTTGAGAAAGAGTTTTTACAATCTTGGTTACAGCTTGATTAATAGAAGGAAGCGATTCCCGTATAGCGTCTATTGCTTCTGCCTGATTGTCTAACATTAATGATAACGCTGTATCATTATCTAATATGTCAATATATTGATCAAATTTAGGTAAAGTCTCAGTTGTATTGTTATTTTTCATTTGTTACTTTAATAGTTTGGTTACTAAATAATCTTGGAATGCTCAGGTCTTTTGTATTAATGGGAAACACTGTAATTAATTGTTTGTTAATAGTTGTTTGATTTAGTCTTGTAATTATTTTTGAAACATCTGAGTTAGAAAAACTTTTTTCTTTTCTTCTAAATTCAGATTTATTTCCTTGAATTATTTTTCTGACTTTATGAAATAGATTATAACCAAGGATTTCTCTTAAAGTTTGTTTCAAGCTTTTTTTATATTTAATTGTTTTATTGAAATTACATTCAATCTGATTTGTATTAAGTTTTAGTATCTTATTTATAGCATCACTTACTCTTAATGATGAATTTCCATCATTAGAGAACAAACGAGACCTTATAAGGGCTTCTCTAGATTTAATTAAATCCTTTTTTAATAACAATTTTTTTGTATTAATTATTGAATGAATTAAAGCTTTTAATTCTTTTAAATTTTTGGGAGTATGACTCACTATTTCTGGCGGAGCTTGTGATTTAAGAGTTGGTGTGTTTATCCATTCTATTGAAACAGGCTCTTTATTTATCATCACTGCTTCTATAGCTGTTTGACAATTTAAATGTAGTAAGACATCACATGAATTTAACCATTCAATAACGGAACCTTCTTGTCGTATTTCAAAATTATTATATGAATTTAGAGTTTTATATGGTTCTGGTGACTCAAATGGATGAGGTCTTAAAATAATCTTTGTTTGAGGAAACATTTTACAAATATTAGAAACAGCTTCAATCATTTTTTTACATGCTTCTATAGAGTCTTTTGTATATTGTTTAGCAAAAATTTTATTATGCCCCATATCAATCATGGCTTGTTCTTCAAATTTATGGTTTTTTGTAAATTTTGGATTTCCTATAGGGAAAGTAGTATTTATTAGAATAAAGTTACTGCCATCTAAAACCTTAGGTAAAGTTTTGCTATAAGGCTCTGAACAAAAATCGTATCTTGGACAGCCTGTTATTGTTATAATATCATTTTTAAAAACGTTATTTTTTTTAAATGCTTCATATTGGTCATTTCCCCATAAACAATATAAATCTAGAATGTTTCTATGTTTGATCTTAGAAATTAATTTTGCAAAGTAATCCATGTCATTGCCAGGGGAACCTTCGGTATCAAGAACTGCAATTTTAATATTTTCTTTTTTATATCGCATTAAAAGATTTACATTATTTGGTCTAATATAATTAACTAGAATAAGATCAGGCTTTATTGACAGAACATCAAATGCTTGACAATACATTGGAACTATAAAGCACGATATATTTTGTTTAGCTAAATGCCATGCAATTAGAGTTATCCCTTCTAAGTCTCGAAGTGGATTGTCAACAATTAAACAAACTTTATACTTCATTTTAAAAATACTTATACCTTATTAAGCTCATTATTATTAAAAAAAGTGTTTTTTAAGATACATAAAATAGCTTTTTATATAATATAGGAAATGCTTTAGGCTAGAACGACTTTGTCTTTGAGCGTCGTGAATAACGTTAACATTTCTTGCTTCACCAACTGTAAAACCAATATTTTTAGCTCGTTTACATATATCTATATCTTCAAAATATAGAAAAAAATCTGTATCAAAACCATTTAATATTTTGAAATCTTTGGTAGAAATTAACATAAACATTCCTCCTATCCAATCTGTAAATAAAACGTCTTGATTTTGTTTATAAAAATATCTCTTAGGCATTTTTTTAATTCTTGAAAATAAATAAAAAAAATTTGGAAATTTTCTACTATTTATTGATTTATTTTTATTAACATCAAGCATCGTAGGGCTAAAAATATTTATTTTTTCTTTTTCTTTAATTTTTATTAAATTTAAAAAAATATTATCTTTGATTCTAATATCAGGGTTTAATATACAAAAATATTTACTTGTACAATTCTTAAACGCGTTATTATGATTTTCTCCAAAGCCTAGTATGGATTTATTATATATCCATAAAATCGGAAAATCTTTATACCAATTTAGCTTTTCAGTAGTCTCAGGAATATTAATTGTTATAATTATTTTTGCTAAATTTAGACTGTATTTTTTTAAGTTTTCAAGCAAAGGTATAATTAGATTAAATTGTCCGTGGCTTACAATTGAAACTGTAATTTTATTTGAGTTATTCATAAAAATTATTTAATTATTTTTTAAAATTATTATTTATAGAAAAATATAATTACTGTAAATAAATTAATTTGTAATAGCGTTGTTTTAATCATTTTTTTATTTAATAAATAAATAGTAAAAATATTTAAAGAACCCTCCAAAAAACAGGAAAGTCAGGTTTGAATACAACAATACGATTATCTTTAACCTTTATAGAATCTATAAAATTTATAGATATATCATCTTTTACTAATGTTATTTTAGTTTTATTTGGGTTTAAATTATAGTGTGATGCACCATTCAAGCTTATAAAATTTTCTAATTTTGTTATTGAATTATTTTTATCAAATATCTCAGCTAATATTGAAATACAATAAGTAGCATTAAAGATGCCGGCGCACCCACAATCAGATTCTTTGTCAGATGAAATGTGAGGAGCTGTATCAGAGCCTAAAAAAAACTTTGCATTACCACTTGTAGCTGCTTCAACAAGGGCAAGCCTGTGTTCTTCTCTTTTAAGTATTGGTAAACAGTAATAGTGAGGCTTTATACCTCCAACTAAAATAGCATTTCTATTTAAAGCTAAATGTTGGGGGGTTATAGTAGCTGCTATTCTTGACTTAGACTCATTAATATATTTTACAGCATCATTTGTTGTTATATGTTCAAGGGTTATTTTAAGATTAGGAAATTTTCTGCAAATATTTTCTAAAATTGTTTCAATAAAAATTTTTTCTCTATCGAATATATCAACTTTACTATCTACAACTTCTCCATGAATTAATAAGGGCATTCCAATTTTTTCCATTATTTCTAAAATAGGCATTATTTTTTCTATATTTTTAACTCCAGATGCTGAATTAGTTGTTGCACCAGCTGGATACAGTTTTGCTCCGAAAATACATCCACTATTAAATGATTTTTCTAAATCTTCTTTATTAGTCTTTTCATTAAGATAAATAGTCATAAAAGGTAAAAAAGTATGATTAGACGGTATAGATCCATTTATCCTTTTTTTATAATCTAAAGCATCTTTACCTGAAATAATTGGAGGAACTAAATTGGGCATCACTAATGCTCGACCAAAGGAACGGCTTGTTTCAGGAACAACAGCCTTCATTATTTCATTGTCTCTAAAGTGCACGTGCCAATCATCAGGTTTAATTATTTCTATTTTATTCACAATTTTCTCTTTTAAAATTTTCAAATTAATCCTTATATGTTAATTATTTAATATTAATGATGATTTCAATCATAATGTTAAATATAATTCATTGTTTGAAGATAAGGTAGTTTAAAATGAATATTTCAGTTATCTCTGCAAGTCATAGAAAAAATTCTCAATCAAATAGAGTGGCTGAGATTATTAGTTCTAGATTAAAAATCATAAATTCATCTTTAGAGATATTTAATCACGATTTAGCATCTTCTCAATTACCTTTTTGGTCACCAGAAAAAAAGAATGCACAAGGAGTTTGGGGTAACCCTTGGAAAGATATTTCAGTAAAATTTAAAGAATCTTCAGGGTTTATTATGGTTGTTCCAGAGTATGGAGGGATGGCGACACCAATAGCTAAAAATCTTTTTTTACTTTGCGATGATGGCGAGTTATTTCATAAGCCAGGGTTAATTGTTTCTGTTAGTAGTGGCAATGGTGGGGCTTATCCAATCACAGAACTAAGATCTTCTTCTTATAAAAACACTCATATAATGTGGATACCAGAGAATATTATTATTAGAAATGTTGAAGATTATCTTCCGGGGTCACATGGAAAATTAATGCCGGAATGGATAGATAATAGAGTAGATTATTGTTTAAAATTATTAATAGCTTATTCAGAAAATATGAAACCATTATCAAAATTAATAAATAGAAAGGATTTTGGGAATGGAATGTAATAGCAATTTACAAGTAGCTTTTAGTAAAATTGAAGGTTGGAAAAAAACAAATGACGATCGAGATGCAGTAGAAAAATTATTTATTTTTTCAGATTTTAAGAAAGCCTTTTCTTTTATGACGATTATAGCCTTAAAAGCAGAGCAAATGAACCATCATCCGGAATGGAAAAATGTTTATAATAAAGTTACAATTACATTGACTACACATGATGTTGGAGGTTTGTCCCAATTAGATTATGATTTAGCTGTCTTTGCAGAAAGTTGCTTAAAGAGTTTTAATTAGT